>Ga0302155_10000345_pt1 | contig 38401 bp, 32 predicted proteins | sample I_Bog_N3_1_FD_193508 | JGI IMG/M metagenome (GOLD analysis project Ga0302155, IMG submission 193508) | Peat permafrost microbial communities from Stordalen Mire near Abisko, Sweden - I_Bog_N3_1 | ecosystem: Environmental > Terrestrial > Soil > Wetlands > Peat | place: Sweden: Abisko, Stordalen...
TTAGTTCATCCTCATCCGCACTATAGGCAAGTAATCGCCATTTAGGTTGGCTGTCGTGCCTCCGATTCTAATGTGAAATCGCTCCTCAAATCGGACGAAACTCATCGGCCAGTTCACTGCGGCCTACTATATTCATTTCCCTAGCGCAAGTACCATCATTACTGTTAGAGGTATTTCGTGGTTGCTATTATATATCGCATGCATACGCGATATATAAGTTGTGCTATATTTGATGGGCATTATTGTGGGCATATACAATATATTGTGCGTATCCAAGTGGAGATGTGATGATTGTTGAATTTGCAACTAAAATTCCAGCAGGCGAGCTGCTAGTTAGGCAAGAACCTGAGCACATTAGTGTTAGTTGTGACGAGAATGGCAGAGTAATAGCTCTGTCGTGGCTATATCAAACTTCTGACGCTGGGTTGTACAAAATGGTAAAACGCCGTCAAGGCGTCTGGAATTCCGCTGCTGGAGGCTGGACTTTTGCCGACCCTACTATTGCTGAGAGCTTGTTCAATACAATTGTCAAAAAACACCCAGAGTGGCCAATCATTGGTCACCCGAGTAAGTCGTTGCTGCTTGCTCAGGTCAGGTTTTCTCGCATCCATCTTGATGATGGGCTTGAAGCCTGTTTGTTGCCGCTACCTTTGCCGTATTACACTCGTATCGAGGTTATCAGGGGGATGCAACATATTTTCGAGGTCAAAGCTGCAGGAAGTCGTGGTCAAAAAGTGGGTCTGCTAGTCGGCAGTGCTGCCGAAATTAATGCGTTCGCTGAATCGATGGTCAGCCAGGGAGCTACCTGCAACAACACGCTTGCTAAACAATGGTCACTATCAACAAGTGCTCGCAAGGTGCAGGTTAGTGTCACGGGGTGGGCAGTACAAATCGCATGTGATCTCTCGAATCCGCTTCATTATCGAGTCGCTCCTGAGCAGAAATATCGTTGGCAGGGTGTGTATCCAAATGGAATCAAGGTTTTGCTCCCATGGGATGGGATGATTCATACCACACGGAAGCTCTGGCCGGGCCTGAAAGCTCGGCTACAAACTGCCGAACTTGAATGGGAGGGCGACAATCCAGAGGCGGAGCCGATTATTCCGATCGAATTTGATACGAGTCGGGTTGCAGGTTGGGATACATCCGCACCAAACGGCTCTTTAATGCATGCATACCAAAAAGATGGTGCTCGCTTTTGTGCTTCGCGTGGGATGCGGGCGCTGATTGGTGATGAGATGGGTGTCGGCAAGACGGTCCAGGCAATTGCAGCAGCCGAAGCCATCGATGCACCGAGGATTCTTATTATTTGCCCAGCAAACGCACGGTATGTTTGGGATCGAGAAATACAGGGATGGGGTGGACGTGGCAATATTCAGCACATCACAAACCAACTTGATAAACTGGACTTGAGCGCGCGGTGGCACATCATTACATATGATCTGATCGCTGCCCGGGCAGAGACATGGCGTTTGCGTGATGAACAAGAGGAGCGGGTTTTCAGGCAGGCGTTTCCTGACCTGGCGACGAAAATTGAAAAGAAACGTGGTGGCGGTTATCCACGCACAATCGGTCTTGAAAAGCCGCTGGTCGCAGTGCCGGCATACGCCGATCAGAAGCGAATCGCAGCCTGGCAAAAGATGATGCAGCGTTTGCGGGGCGAACTGCTTGAGCAAATCCTTTCCGTTGATCAGTTACTGACTGTACTGGATGAGGCCCATCGTGCAAAGAACAAGACTTCTAAACGCACAAAAGCGATCCAGCGGATCGCTGCGGCTGTTGGTGAGAAACAGATGCTAATGCTGACCGGAACCCCACTCAGAAACAATGAGCACGAGGCGGCGGTCTTGTTAGGCTTACTTGATGCCGAGGCATCGACGGCGCTCAGTAAAGAAAAAGGCTACACCATTCAGGATGTGAAGGATTATCTCAACTATTTCATGATCCGTCGTACAAAGGCAGAGGTTCTGCCAGAGCTGCCGCCAAAAACCAGACAACGTATTGATATTGGCGACCTCGATTCTGAACAGATGAACGCCTACCAGTCCGCACTAAATATGGCTCGCGAGAGCTACTATCACGCGGTTAAGAGCGGCGCCAGCGAGGCGGGAGCGCGCCAGCATATGCAGGGAGGCATTGAGCAGGCACGTACAGCGTTGGGCATCGCCAAGGTGCGAGGTGGTGAGGTGATTGATCTTGTCCTTGATGTCGTGGAAAACAAGGGATGTTGTGTCGTTTTCTGCGCGCACCACCTCGTCAGCGACAGTCTCAAGGTTCAGCTGGAGAAAGAAAAGCTGCGAGTGGCTATTGTCGACGGTCGCACGTCACAGAAGGACCGCGCCGTGGTAGTCGATGATTTTCAGGACGGTCGGTTAGATGTATTCATCGGCAGCATCAATGCGGCCGGTGAAGCGATCACATTAACGCGTGCAGACACAATTATCTTTGTTGAACTGGATTGGGTTCCGGCCGCGCTGCTGCAAGCAGAGGATCGCATTCATCGGGTTGGGCAGAGAAGTAATTGCCATATTATTCAACTTGTCGCCAGAATTCAGGAAGGCGACAACCTGGACGAGATGATGGTCGATCTGATTGGATCAAAGATGGCCAAAATTGGTGCCGTGCTGGACGAGGACACTGCCAACATCATACCAGGCGGCATCCAGGCTCAATTGCATGAGCGTTTACTTGTAGGTGTAGGGACTGAAAAGGAAGTCCTGGCATCTGCTCCGGAGGACAGAAGCCCGTATCCAGATTCCGCCTCTTCCGCCCCTGACCCTGACGAGGCAGCCGAAGAAATGTTAATACTTACCTCGGCCGCACCAAACGTAGAAAAGAGCAAGCGTGGGCGGCCAAAGGTCTACACAGAGAAAGCGCCACCGACGGCGACTGAGCGATCAAAACAATCCATTCAGGCCCTCGCCAACGCTGGCGGGAAGCGCATCATGCTGCGTCTCAATCCAGAGGCTCACGAAGCTCTGAAGGTCATTATGGCGATCACAGGAAATGCACAGGAAACAGCCGCGATCAACCAAGCCCTCGTTGCGCGAAAGAACGAATTACTGCGATAAGTCAACCACAAAATACGGATACCCCTTTCCACAAGTGCCGCACTTTCAGCTTTCAGTCTTGAGTAGCGCGTTTTGCTATTGGTTGTATCCTGTCGTTTTCCTATGCTGTGCTGCGCGCTCGTGTCGCTGGGAAGGCATCCGCAGACAGCTATATCGTTGCCATCGCGGCATGGTGCATCGGGTGCACCTGTTCTTGTCCTAAAGGAAGGCTAATGGCGCCCGAGCACCCCCGCTTGCTTGCGCATCGACGATAAAGCCGTCGGTACGCCGGGTTGTTTTTGTAAATCGGTAAAAAATTATGAACGCCACGCTGCTATATTCATTGGTGGACGTGAACGTCAAGCCGGCCCGCAGGGTAGCGTGTTCGGGAGTAGATCGGAGAGCGAAGAAGTTGGTTCGCCCCGATTTCGGAGCGCGAAGGTTGTCGCGGGCAACCCGCGTCGGGACCGGACCGGTAGGCGGTTGCAATCGCCATCAATTGCCAAGGCAAAAAACATCAACACTACCTATGTAGTGTTGAATACGGTTTTGACTTTTGGTCGTGCGCTTTGGCAAGGCTACAGTGTTCGTAGGCAGGACCTAATTAATCCCTAATTAATCCCTAATTAATCGTACCTAATTGTACCAAGTTAAACCGCCGTCACAATAAATGCCTGAGCTGATATTCCCAAACACATATGCGGATCCGCTCCAGTAAACAGTACCGACTCCCCAGTGAGAGTTGCCATCTCCAGAGATCTCATCCGAATAACAAATAGCTGATCCATAGGATCGGTTGCAATATGTGTATGGAGTGCAGGCGGTGCCGGCAGTGCCGGTATTGAGCCCTCCCACACTTGGCGCGCTCCACACACCAGACTGGCAATAAAGTGTTGCACCAGAACCATCTTGGGCTAACAGGCCGTTCGGAGAGCATCCGTTGCCTTTTCCGACGACATTATTGAGTTGGACATACCCCGATGAAACCGTGGCAGGTGTTGCAATACTTCCTGAAACATTTAATGCACCAGAAACCGCTTCATTCCCAGAAATTGTGGCACTACCACCGATTGTCGTGTTACCAGCGATGCTTGCAGTACCACCGATCGTAGCCGTGCTGGTCGTCGTCAACGTGCCCGTTCCGATTGCACTAGCGTTCGTGATCGCATTCCCGTTTAGTCCAAGATTCGTGTTCATGTCATTGACTTGGGGCTGACCAGGTACTGCATTCCTGTATAAATAATTACTGGTCAGCTGTCCATTTGCAAAGACCAAGAGGGATACAGAACGTCCTCCCGCGGCACCGACATAGCCGGTCATTGATTGTTGCCAGCCACCTGCGGTGCCCATCGCCGTCGCTGCACCAGCAGGATACGTGCCACTGTTATTCAAAGGGATTAATCCGCCAACATTACCTACAATGGCCCCGATACGCGCAGCGATTTGATCAGTTAAGGCCGTACCACCTGTCCCGAAGGTCATGACTTGCAACGTTCCGGACGATGGCTGCAAGGCCTGTGCTTGCCAAGTCTGACCATACGGATTCACAGCATTGAAGGAACTAGGAAGCAAACTGGGAGAAACGGACTGAAGCATGGGTACGGTAATCACTGCTGGCGTCGACGCAGTCGCAACTGCTTGCACAGCCGTCGAATAGGTCTGCACATACGACTGAATCGCAGTGTTGAACTGAATTTGCTGCTGTGCGACAGTCGCCTCAAGAATACGCGTATTCGCATTCTGTTGCGCTTGACGAAGCCCAAGATTTAAAAGCAGTGATAAACCAACTGCCACCATCAAACCGATTAAATTATCCATTTTCGGCCTTATTATTTATTGCCGGTGCAGGTATTAGATCAATCACCGCAAGGCCTCTGGACGGTTGATTGGTTGATTTTGTGCCCGCTCTTTGTTGGATTTGCGACCTACTTTTTTGCGTACATTTTGGCCGTGCTCACAGCTTTGTAAGAAGCGCACAAGCGTTTCTGTCTTCACATAATTGCGGCCGGCAAGTTTGACCACTGGCAATGGGAACTGCCCTTTGCTGATCAAATTTTTGATCGATTGGTACTGAATATGGATGAAGCGGGGTAGGAGAGGTAGAGGGATGAGCTCCGCTCCGCCGTTGGCTGCAAAAATACGCTCGTCGAGAGAGGAGCGGGTAAAAAAAGATTCAGACATGATTTTCCCTTTGCGACCAGGTACCACCTGGCCATGCGCGCCACGGCGCTCAAAGTGAAAATCGAGGGCGTATCTTTTTTTGCGGAAGGACTTTGTATTCGCACCGACATCTGTTGGGCCTAGACCGTGGTCTCGTTTGCAGATGTTTTGCCCTGTATATATGCAAGGCTGGCACTAAACAATTACCCCTAATGGGATCGGTTTTTCTTGAAAACAGGGAGCGTACCCTCAGTAGCTGTGTTTTCTTGAACATGCTGACTAAATCCGCGTTCCGTCAGCAATGTGGCTTCAGTAGCGAAGCACAACGATGAGCTATTCTAGTTCAGGTTAAAGAGGTACTACAAGAGTGCTCCGAGTACTTGTTAGTACTATATTGAATAAACTGATATAGTTTTGATGCCCTTAAGCTCTCAACGCGAGGACAAATTAGGACAAATTTGTCCCCTGAGTTTTAGGGCTCAGGACAATTCAGGACAAATTTTCTGGGTACTTAGAGCGGATGTCTAGTGTACTTGTCAGTACTTTAAAGCTTTGATTTCAAAATAAAAATGCACCCCGAGAGGTGCATTTTTAAAGCGAAACTGTTGGTGCCGGGAGCCGGAATCGAACCGGCACGGTGTCACCACCGCGGGATTTTGAGTCCCGTGCGTCTACCTATTCCGCCATCCCGGCAACGCAAGACCGCGATTATGAACGATTTTAAATAAGTGAGCAATACCCTTTTCAATAATATTGCTTATGCCGCAGTGCGGCACAAACAGGTATCATCGCTTCCTAGACAAAAGCCCTTGCAGTATCCGACCAAAATTGCATGTTGAAGATTCGAGAAACTCTGTTGTGCAGGGCCATTACCCAATGAGGGACGGCTCGCGTCATTCGTTGGCATTGGCGGCATTCCTGGCATGTCTGGAATTAGGGGCAAACGGATTGTCGTCTTCGGCTTACGGTCCGGAAAAAGGATTTCTCGCGCTCGGCGGGCATGCTCATCTGAGTCTTTATCTGGCGCTTGCTACAGTGCTGACGGTGTTCATCATTGCCCTGGCCTATAACCAGGTCATTGAGCTGTTTCCCACCGGCGGGGGAGGTTACCGCGTTGCCACCAAACTGCTTGGCCCTTATCCCGGCCTGATTTCAGGCGTGGCGCTATTCCTTGATTATGTGTTGGCGATTGCCGTCTCTGTTGCGGCGGGCGTTGATGTGCTCGCGTCCTTGTTGCCGCTGGCCTGGCAAGACTGCAAATTATGGGGCGAGGCCGTGGTCATCGGCCTGCTGGTCTTACTCAAACTACGTGGGCAGAAAATACGCATGTCCGTGTTGCTGCTGATTTTTTTGGGTTTTCTGTTTTCCCATCTGGGTTTGATTGGCTACGGTATTTTCAATCATGTCAGCGATTTTCCGGTCGTGCTCTCGACAACTTTCAGCGATACCGGCAATCTGGCGCAACAGGTCGGCTGGACTGGTCTGGCAGCTATGCTACTGCTGGCGTATGTACAGAGTGGGGCGACTTATGCCGGGCTGGAGGCGGTGTCAAATAATATTCACACGCTCGCACAGCCACGCGTGCCTGTCGGTAAGCTGACCATGTTTTTTATGGCGTTGACGCTGGCGCTCCTGAGTGCGGGGATGTTGCTGCTGTATTGCTTGTGGGATGCGCATCATGTTGCCGGGCAGACGCTCAATGCATCGACTTTTCAGATAATTATCGACGGCATGGATATTGGTGGCCGTTGGACGGGTCAACTTTTGTTGGCAGTCGTGCTGATGTTTGAGGCGGCGCTGCTGTTCGTTGCTGCCGGCAGCGGCTTTTTTGGTGGTCCGGTGGTACTGTCGAACCTGGCTGCCGATTCGTGGGTACCGCATCAATTCCGTTATCTGTCGACGCGCTTGGTGACGCAAAATGGTGTTTTGTTCATGGGGCTGGCGGCGCTGGGCGTGTTGTTCTGGAGCGGGGGCAGTGTGAGTGTGCTCATTGTCCTGTATGCGACTTCGGTATTTCTGAGTTTGGCCATTTCCTTGTTCGGGCTGTGTCGTTATTGGTGGCGCCAACGCTCGCGGCAGCCGGAGCAGTGGCAGCGGCGCTTTTTGTTGTCGGCACTGGGTTTTGTGATTTGCACTGCAATTCTGCTTGTGCTGTTCGTTGAGAAATTCGTTGCCGGCGGCGCGATGACAATCCTGTTCGTTGCTGTCATGGCGGCAGTCTGTATGTATATCCGTCGTCATTATCGCCAGACTAAAGCAGCCATTCGGGCGGTTGATCAGGTCTTTTCCAGTCAGCCGTTCGGCACCGCAACCGAGCCATTGCTACCGGTCGCCAATGTGCCGACGGCGGTTTTCATCGTTGGCACTTCGCGTGGCGGAGGTTTGCATGCACTTTTATGGGTGCAGCGCATGTTTCCAGGGCATTTCAAGAATTTTATTTTCGTAAATGCACGTACCGTCGATATGCATGCCTATGGTGGCGACGGCGCGCTGGCACAGATGCGTGCGGAGGCGAATGCGACGTTGCAGTTTTTTGTGGATTTTTGTCGCAGTCACGCAATGGCATCGAGTTCCTACCTGGGGTTTGGTACCGATGCGGTTGAAGAAGTGGCTCGTCTTTGTGATGAAGTCGGCAAGGAATTTCCGCAGGCGATTTTTTTCACCAGCAAACTGATTTTCGATCAGGATAACTGGTTCATTCGCTTGCTGCATAATCAGGCCGCGCTGGCAATCCAGCGCCGTATGCACTTTAATGGCTTGCAGATGGTGATTTTGCCGATGAAGGTCTGAGAACAACTTATTTGTCGCAAATGGCCTTGATCATTTGGGCGCCGGTCGAGCCGGGTACCGTGTTCTGCAGTTTGACGTCGTCGTAGGCCAGGTAGGGTGAAAACAGGGCGCCGCCCTGAGCATCGCTCTTAGGGTACATGGTGCGACTGCCAAAGCCGATGCGTTTGCCATCGCAATCCAGGTAGGCAACCGATATTTCTGACGAGTACATCTTGTTGTGGCCTAGCAATACCTGCGGTTCGCTCCAGTTGAGCAGAACATCGGCCCGCAAGACGCCACGTGTGTGCGAGATGCTGGTTTTGTCTACGAAGAAGGTGCCGATATCATTGTCGCCGAGCAATGACCATTGTGCGGCTAGTGCCAGGTTTGACGCCAGCAATAAGGCCAGCACTGCAAATCTCATTTTGTTCCGTTCGATCGGGTTGGTTGCGGTCAGGTAAACATGAGCGCCAGCATGGCAACGTCGTCTTCCATCATGATCAACAGCGTTACTGACCAAAGCATGGTGTAGGCAGTTACCAAGAAGAAAAGCGTTATGAGTCGGTGCTTCATTGTCATTGCAGTTATTTTAAGCGGCAAATGCTAACACGACATGGCGATGTCGTATTTTTGAAATGACAGCAATCAGTATGCAGACCGGGCTTGACAGTGCCGGAGTTGCTGTTGCCAGCCAACGCGGCGTCATACGTTCTTAGCCAAAGGCTTCCTGCAGGCTTTGAATTTTTCCCGTGTCGGTGGCGTCGTAGCCGGCCAACTGGTTGACAACTTCCCGCAATGTCGACGATTGCAGGATATCGACTACCGAGCGCAGCAGCGGATCGTTCAGCGAGGCACTTGGCAGGGCGAAAAAATAACGTTCGCGCACCAGTGGAATGAAATCCAGGCCGAAGCGTTGGGAGGCCGTCTGGACGCCGAAGCCGACATCTGCCATACCGCTGGCGATGAAGGCCGCTACTGCCGAGTGGGTAAATTCGGTATTTTCAAAACCATTGATTTTCTGGTGCGAGATGCTGCGTCCGGCCAGCATCAGTTCCAGCAGCATGCGCGTGCCCGAGCCGGCTTCTCGATTAACAAAGCGCAAGTCGCTGCGTTGCAGATCGCTGAGGTCGTGGATTTGCTTGGGATTGCCCGGCGCTACAAATAAGCCTTGGCTGCGCACTGCCAGATGAATCAGGCAGTCGCTGCGTTTGTTAAGCCATTTGGCGTAGCTGGCGATGGCTGGTTTTTCGAACTCCCCTAGTGGTACGTGAAAACCGGCCAGATCACATTCCTGGCGTGATAGCGCTGCCATGGCATCGGTGCTGTGTCGATAACGGACTTCCACTGGCAAACCGATCTTATTAAACTGATTCAGTAGTGCTGCGACGGCAAAACCATGGCTGGCGTTAAGGCGCACAGTTTTGGATTTACCTTCAGCTGTTTTACCCAATTCGATTTCTAGTTCTGATGCCAGGCTATCGAGTGTAGGTGACAGTCGCGCACTGATCATGCGGTCGGCCCATAGCAACTTGTCAGCAAAGGGCGTTAGTGTGGTGCCGCGACCACGGTCGCTGGTGATCAGACTATGTCCGAATGCCAGTTCGGAGCTGCGCAGCAGACCCCAGGCATGGCGGTAAGAGTGGTGTACCTGCATGGCTGCTTTGGCAATCGAGCCGGTTTGCTCAATTGCCATGAGCAAAGCGAGCAACTCCGTGGTGTCGAGCGCAGCAGCGTTAGCATCGCCGATTTCCCAGTGCGGTTTAATACTGACTTTAATCATATATATGTAATAAATAGCATATTGAGCCGGCGTATTATCAATGATACCGTTCGCGCTAGTATGTATAAAAAATAAAATTAACACAAAAATATAGGTAATAATTTGCATATACAGATGAGCGGTTTCTGTTTGTGTATAATTTCCAAGGGACAACAATTCTAGGAGGGGAAAATGGTCTTCAAATTTCTGGACAAGGATCAAACCATAGCCAAGCCTGGCTTCAATCGTTGGCTGGTTCCACCGGCTGCGCTGGCAATTCACCTATGTATTGGTATGGCATATGGTTTCTCTGTATTCTGGCTGCCTTTATCGAAGGCGCTGGGTATCAAGGAGTCGATTGCCTGTGGACCAGATGTCAGTTTTCTTGAGCAGGTATTCTCCTCCAGCTGCGACTGGAAAATTTCCATGCTGGGCTGGATGTTCACCATGTTTTTTGTCTTGCTGGGCGTGTCTGCGGCGATTTGGGGCGGCTGGCTGGAACACGCCGGTCCGCGCAAGGCGGGTGTGGTCTCCGCGCTGTGCTGGTGCGGCGGCCTGCTGATTTCGGCGCTGGGCGTCTACCACCATCAGATCTGGCTCATGTGGCTGGGTTCGGGTGTCATCGGTGGCGTTGGTCTGGGTCTGGGGTACATTTCGCCGGTGTCGACCTTGATCAAATGGTTTCCGGATCGTCGAGGTATGGCTACCGGTATGGCCATCATGGGTTTCGGCGGCGGTGCGCTGGTTGGGAGTCCGCTGGCCGACAAGCTGATGAAACATTTTGCAACACCGACATCGGTTGGCGTATGGCAAACCTTCGTCGTGATGGCCGTGATTTATTTCATCTTCATGATGGCCGGGGCCCTGGGCTATCGGGTGCCGCCCAGTGGCTGGAAACCAGCTGGCTGGACGCCGCCGGCTGCCAGCGGCAACATCATGATCACGCCACATCATGTGCATGTGAGCAAGATCTGGGGCGTTCCTCAGTTCTGGCTGGTGTGGCTGGTGTTGTGCCTGAATGTATCGGCCGGTATTGGCGTGATCGGTATTTCGTCGCCGATGCTGCAAGAGGTGTTTGGCGGCCATTTGCTGGGTGTCAACGTCGGTTTCAGCGATCTCTCGGTTGAACAAAAAGCAGGTATTGCGGCGATTGCTGCCGGTTTTACCGGCCTGATCAGTTTGTTCAACATCGGCGGTCGTTTCGTCTGGGCTTCCTGTTCGGACTTCTTTGGTCGCAAGTTGACTTACGTGATCTTCTTCGTGCTCGGTTTCGTGTTGTATGTCAGCCTGCCGTGGTCGGCAAAGTCGGGCTCCGTGTTTTTGTTCGTGGCAGCAGTGTGCGTGATTCTATCGATGTATGGAGGTGGTTTTGCGACTGTACCGGCCTATCTGGCCGATTTGTTTGGCACGCAAATGGTTGGCGCCATCCATGGTCGTCTGCTCACAGCATGGGCAACCGCTGGTATTTTGGGACCAGTGGTGGTCAACTACATGCGTGAATATCAGCTGTCGCTGGGCATGCCGCGCGAGTCGGTCTACAACACCACAATGTATATCCTGGCGGGTATGCTGATTTTGGGTCTGATCTGCAATTTACTGATTCGTCCGGTGGCGGCCAAGCATTTCATGACGGCAGAAGAACTGGCTCAGGAAAAGAAGTTGGCCAAAGAGAAATCCGCTGCCGATAGCGTTGTCACGCTGAGTGCGGCGGAACTGGAGCAAGTCGGTCGCGGCGGTAGTCCCGTCGTTCTTGGTGCTGCCTGGCTGGCAGTGGGCATTCCTTTGATCTGGGGCATCGCGTTGACCTTGCAAAAGGCTGCCGTGTTGTTCAAGTAGTCAGCAGTAACAAGGGCCGTCGCAAGCAGTAGGCGGCCCGGTTTGTCGTGTTCTGCTCCAGCCGAGATTGGCGTTGACGGTAAGTAGTTCATGCGGATCGTTGTTGGTACCGCAAAAAATAGATAAATCGCTGACATTCGTCGGCAGTTCAGCAGGAGATAACACGATGAACAGACAGCAGCCCTTCGATATCGGTGCGGTGCGCGAGACGATCGCTGCGCGCCGTGACATGCCAGGCGCCATGCTGCCGATATTGCACGCAATTCAAGAGGCGCTTGGCTTTGTACCAGCCGACGCCGTGCCTTTGATTGCCGATGCGCTCAATGTCTCTCGCGCCGAAGTGCATGGCGTGATTTCTTTCTATCATCATTTTCGCCAGCAACCGGCGGGCCAATATGTGGTGCAGATTTGCCGCGCCGAGGCTTGCCAGGCGGTGGGTGGAGAAATACTTGCCAGGCAGGCCGAGCAGGCGCTAGGTTGTAGTTTCCATGAAACCACCGCAGATGGAAAATTCACGCTGGAACCAGTGTATTGCCTGGGGTTGTGTGCCTGCGGTCCGAATCTCCTGGTGGACGGGCAATTGCATGCGCGTATGAACATCGTCAAGCTTGAGCGTCTGTTGCAAACCAAGCGGGAGGCTGCATGAGCGCACCGATTATTGTCTACGTGCCGCGTGATTCAGCGGCCATTGCGCTGGGCTCCGATGCAGTGGCCGCGGCCATTGTGCAAGAAGCGCAGCAACGCGGTACTGATATTCGTCTGGTGCGCAATGGTTCGCGCGGTATGTTCTGGCTGGAGCCGCTGGTGGAAGTGATGACCGCACTGGGGCGGGTCGCTTACGGACCGGTTGACGTAGACGACGTGGCGGGCCTGTTCGATAGCGGCTTTCTGCAAGGTGCTGCCCATGCTCTGGCGTGCGGACTGACTGAAGAAATTCCCTATTTGAAAAATCAGGAGCGCCTGACTTTTTCTCGTGTCGGTATCACCGATCCGGTGGCGCTGGACGACTATCTGGCGCATGACGGCTATGCCGGACTCCAGCGAGCACTTGGCATGACGGCCGATGGCATCATCAAGGAGGTGCTCGACTCCGGTTTGCGCGGACGTGGCGGCGCGGCGTTTCCGACCGGGATCAAATGGCAGACAGTGGCGAGCGCTCAGGCCACGCAAAAATATATTGTCTGTAATGCAGACGAAGGAGACTCTGGTACTTTCTCGGATCGCATGGTGATGGAGGATGATCCCTTTGTGCTGATTGAGGGCATGACCATTGCCGGTCTGGCCGTGGGGGCGACGGCCGGCTATATCTATGTGCGTTCGGAATACCCGCATGCGATCGCCGCACTCAATCAAGCCATCGATGCCGCCAGAACCGCAGGATATTTAGGTAACGATATTCTGGGTAGCGGCAAGGTGTTTGATCTGGATGTGCGCATGGGCGCAGGCGCCTATATCTGCGGCGAGGAAACTGCCTTGCTGGAAAGCCTGGAGGGCAAACGCGGCGTAGTGCGAGCCAAGCCGCCGCTGCCAGCGTTGCAGGGTTTGTTCGGCAAACCGACGGTAATCAACAACGTTATTACGCTGGCTACCGTACCTATCGTGCTGGCGCGCGGCGCAGCGTTCTACAAGAATTATGGCGTTGGTCGCTCACACGGTACTTTGCCGTTTCAACTGGCCGGCAATATCCGTCAGGGCGGTCTGGTGGAAAAGGCCTTTGGTCTGAGTCTGCGTCAATTGCTGGAAGATTTCGGCGGCGGTAGCGCCAGCGGTCGGCCGATCCGTGCGGTTCAGGTTGGTGGTCCGCTCGGTGCTTATATGCCGTCAGCACAGTTCGACACGCCGCTCGACTATGAAGCCTTTATGGCCATTGGTGCGATGGTCGGTCATGGTGGTCTGGTGGTGTTCGACGACAGCGTCGATATGGCGCAGCAGGCTCGTTATGCAATGCAGTTCTGCGCTATCGAATCCTGCGGTAAATGCACACCTTGCCGCATCGGTGCGACCCGCGGCGTGGAGGTGATTGATCACATCATTGCCAATGAAAATCGGTCGCAGCAAGTGCATCTGTTGCGCGACTTGTGCGACACCATGGTCAACGGTTCGCTGTGTGCCATGGGCGGCATGACACCATTTCCGGTGCTGTCGGCATTGAATCATTTTCCCGAAGATTTCGGCGTCGCCAAACCGGCTGGACAAGCCGCCTGAGGCGCATCATCATTTAGCAAGGAGTAGTTGTCATGAATCAGCTCAACGAAACCGACTACGGCACGCCGACCAAAGTCTCTGACCAACAGGTGACATTGGAGATCGACGGTGTCAACGTGACGGTGCCAGCCGGTACTTCAGTCATGCGTGCGGCGGTCGAGGCCGGCATTAATGTTCCCAAGCTATGCGCTACCGACAGTCTGGAACCGTTTGGTTCCTGTCGGCTGTGCCTGGTCGAGATCGAGGGCAAGGATGGCCGGCGCATGAAAGGTTATCCCGCCTCGTGCACCACCCCTTGCGAAGCCGGCATGAAAGTGCAGACACAGACGCCCAAGTTGGCCGATATCCGGCGCGGCGTGATGGAGCTGTATATTTCCGACCATCCGCTCGATTGTCTGACCTGCCCAACCAATGGTAATTGCGAATTACAGGACATGGCCGGTACGGTCGGCTTGCGCGAGGTGCGCTATGGCTATGAAGGTGAAAATCATCTGGACATGAAGAAGGATGAATCCAATCCTTACTTCACTTACGACCCCTCCAAATGCATCGTCTGCAACCGCTGCGTGCGCGCCTGCGAAGAAACTCAGGGGACCTTTGCGCTGACCATCAATGGACGCGGCTTTGAGTCGCGCGTGTCGGCTGGCCAGATGGAGAGCTTCATGGAGTCGGAATGTGTTTCTTGCGGCGCTTGCGTGCAAGCATGTCCGACTGCGACGCTGACCGAAAAGACCGTCATCATGCTGGGTCAGGCCGAGCATAGCGCCATTACCACTTGCGCCTATTGCGGTGTAGGTTGTTCCTTCAAGGCCGAAATGAAAGGTAATGAAGTGGTGCGCATGGTGCCGCACAAAGATGGCAAGGCCAATCACGGCCATTCTTGCGTCAAGGGCCGATTCGCCTGGGGCTATGCGACACACAAGGATCGCATCACCAAACCGATGATCCGCAGCAAGATCAGCGACCCGTGGCGCGAAGTGTCGTGGGAAGAGGCGCTTAGCTATGCTGCCAGCGAGTTCCGCCGCATCCAGGCCAAGCATGGCAAGGATTCCATCGGCGGCATTACCTCCTCGCGTTGCACCAATGAAGAAACCTATCTGGTGCAAAAGCTGGTGCGCGCAGCCTTCGGCAACAATAACGTTGATACCTGCGCCCGGGTCTGCCATTCGCCGACCGGTTATGGTCTCAAGCAGACGCTGGGCGAATCGGCCGGTACGCAAACATTTGATTCAGTGATGCACAGCGATGTGGTGATGATCATCGGTGCTAACCCGGCAGCGGCGCATCCAGTGTTTGCCTCGCAGATGAAGCGCCGGCTGCGCCAAGGCGCCAAGCTGATCGTCATCGATCCGCGCACCACCGAAATGGTCAAGTCGCCGCATGTGCAGGCTGACTATCATCTCAAGTTGCGGCCGGGCACCAATGTCGCCGTGATTACCGCATTGGCGCATGTCATTTTGTCCGAAGGCCTGCAACGCGAAGAATATATCCGTGAGCGTTGTGATGTGCAGTCGTATGAGGACTGGAAACAGTTCGTGCTGCGACCCGACAATTCACCGGAAGCCATGGAAGCGATCAGCGGGGTGCCGGCTGCTGAGATTCGCGGTGCTGCGCGCTTGTTCGCTGCCGGCGGCAACGGCGCCATTTATTACGGACTAGGTGTGACTGAGCATGCGCAGGGCTCAACCATGGTGATGGGCATTGCCAACCTGGCCATGGCCACTGGCAATGTCGGTCGCGAGGGTGTGGGTGTCAATCCGCTACGCGGCCAGAACAATGTGCAAGGTTCTTGCGACATGGGTTCTTTCCCGCATGAGTTGCCCGGCTATCGACATATATCCGACTCCACCGTACGTGCTATGTTCGAGCAGGCTTGGGGGGTGACGCTGGATCCGGAACCTGGCCTGCGTATTCCCAACATGTTTGATGCCGCACTGGACGGCAGCTTCATGGGCTTGTACTGCGAAGGTGAAGATATTGTACAGTCCGATCCCAACACTCAGCATGTGACGGCGGCGCTGCAGGCGATGGAATGTATTGTGGTGCAGGATCTGTTTCTCAATGAAACGGCCAAGTATGCCCACGTCTTTTTGCCGGGGTCGTCGTTCCTGGAAAAGGATGGCACCTTTACCAATGCCGAACGTCGCATTTCACGTGTGCGCAAGGTGATGCCATCGAAGTCCGGCAAGTCCGACTGGGAAGTCACGGTTGCGCTGGCGGCTGCATTGGGTTATCCGATGCCTTATACACATCCGTCGCAAATCATGGATGAAATCGCGGCATTGACCCCAAGTTTCCACGGCGTCAGCTACGACAAGCTGGAGCGCCTGGGCAGCATCCAGTGGCCGTGCAACGAGCAAGCGCCGGAGGGCACGCCGATCATGCACATTGGTAGCTTCATCCGCGGCAAGGGCAAGTTCATCAATACGCAATACTTTGCCACCGACGAAAAGGTGACGCAGCGCTATCCGCTGATCCTGACGACCGGCCGCATCCTGTCGCAATACAATGTAGGTGCGCAGACCCGGCGTACCGAGAACTCACAGTGGCATAACGAAGACCGCCTTGAAATCCATCCGCATGATGCCGAAGACCGGGGCGTGCGGGAAGGTGATTGGGTTGGTATTGAATCACGCGCCGGTCAGACAGTATTGCGTGCGACGGTCACTGAGCGGGTACAGCCTGGCGTGGTATATACCACCTTCCACTTTCCGGAGTCGGGTGCCAATGTCATTACTACCGATAACTCAGACTGGGCGACCAATTGTCCGGAATACAAGGTGACGGCAGTTCAGGTGATGCCGGTAACGCAACCGTCGCAGTGGCAGCAGCATTACGAACAGTTCAATACGGCGCAATTGGGTTTGTTGCAGACTGAGTCGCTGGTGAGCAAGTGATTTTCATGAAAGTCGTTCAATGAATGTAGGCATCATCCCGCCCGATGACATTGTGGCCGCTGAATTTGCCACCTCTGCCACGGTCGAGGTTGCGAAATGGCGTGACGGACAGTGCGAGTTCTTGCGCGATGTCGTTGCCGAAGAAGTGCCGATTGCACTGGAATATAACGGCATCTCGCATGCCGTGATGATGGCCACGCCAGCGGACTTGGAGGATTTTGCCCTGGGTTTTTCGTTGACAGAAGGGATACTTGCCGACATCAGTGAGTTTTATGCATGCGACATCGTGCGGGGCACCGAAGGGATTCAGGTGCAGATGCAGGTTGCCAGTGCCCGCTTTGTCGCATTGAAAGAAAAGCGCCGCAATCTCACCGGCCGCACCGGCTGCGGTTTATGTGGAGCGGAAACATTGGCGCAGGCGGTGCGCCATCCAGCGGCGGTCGGCAATGTCGCCTTGCGATTTTCTGCGCAGGTCCTGCATGCTGCACTCGAAGCCATGCAGGCACAGCAGCAATTACAACAGCAAACCGGCGCTACCCATGCTGCAGCCTGGTTGGCCGGCGATGGCCGTATTACTCTGGTGCGTGAAGATGTCGGTCGTCACAATGCGCTCGACAAACTGATCGGTGCCTTGGCGCAACAGCAGGAGGATTTTTCCAGCGGTGCCGTGATCATTACCAGCCGTGCCAGCTATGAAATGGTGCAGAAGGCCGCCACTGTCGGCATTGGTTTCATTGCGGCGATTTCTGCGCCGACTGCGTTGGCGATTCGGCTGGCGCAAGAGACTGACGTTACGCTGGTCGGCTTTGTGCGTCGCCAGGGACATGTGGTGTATGCCGGGCCGCAGCGCCTGGCTTGATGGTAAAAGCGATCAGTTTGGTCAACACATAGTTAAAGAAAAAAGGCAGTAACATGAATATCGCGCACCTGATCAAGATGGCCAATCAGATCGGCTCGTTCTTTTCCACCATGCCGGATCGCCCGCAGGCAATCAATGATCTGGCATCTCATATCAAACGTTTCTGGGAGCCGCGCATGCGTCGGGCTTTGGTGGAATACATCGAAGAAGAGGGCGGTTCGCAACTCAGTGATTTCGTGCTCGAGGCGGTCAAGGCTCATAGCGCAGAACTAGTCTGAACTTGACTAAAATTGCAGTGCCACTATAGTAGCTCCCTTAACGGACACTATTGCGCTAGGCAACAGCGCCAGGCACTCATCATGACATTCAAACAAGCTTACGGCCAGTTGGCCGATGTTTCCTGCCAGGGTGCTCCCGTTTGTCCTGCACCTTGCCTTGTGAGTTGAGGCTGTCGGCGTATTTTCTCTTCCGATTTTCCCCACATAGACAACACAGACCACACAGACGGAGCATGCATGTTTGAATCCAACGAATACGTGCACCGCCGGAGCCAACTCAAACAGACTTTGGCTGGCGGATTGGTGCTCATCATTGGCACTGGCAATATTCCACTCAGTTCACCCTATAACAGTTATCCATTTCGCCAAGACAGCACTTTTGCGTATTTTTTTGGACTGCAACGTCCGGCGCTAGCGGCACTCATCGATCTCGATGATGGCAGCGAAGTCCTGTTTGGCAATGAACAATCAGCCGAGGATATGATCTGGCACGGACCGCATTCGCATTCCTTGAGTGCGGAAGCAGCCGCAGCAGGCATTGCCCAAGTCGAACCCTACATGCAACTGCAGCAATCCATCGCCGCGGCGCAGCAACAACAACGGATGGTGCACTACGTACCGCCGTATCGTGCAGAAACAACGGCCGAACTAGCCAGACTGTTGAACCTGTCGCCGGATCAAGTCAAGGCTGGTGCATCGCGGGCATTGATCGAAGCCATTGTTCATCTGCGCGAAATTAAAAGCCCGGCAGAAATTGCAGAGCTGGAAAGAGCGCAAGTGGTCGCGCGTGAAATGCACATCGCCGCGATGCGCTTTGCCAAGCCAGACGTTTATGAATATGAAGTCGTGGCAGAAATGGAACGCGTGTTACGCCGTCACAATACCTACGCGCCGTATATTCCGATTTTTTCACGTCACGGTGAAATTCTGCATAACCATACTTACGACAATCTGCTGCACCAGGGCGATCTGGTCGTTAATGATTCCGGTGCGGCAAGTCCGCATCACTATGTCGCCGACATCACGCGCACCATTCCGGTCGGCGGACGTTTTAGCGCACGACAACGGGCCGTCTATGAAGTGGTGTTGCATGCACAGCAACAGTGCATTACGGCGATACGGCCTGGTGTGACCTATGCCGAGGTGCATCGGAGCTCTGCTGTGCACATGGTGCGAGGTTTGAGTAAGCTCGGCCTGTTTCGGGGGGATGCTGAAGCCATCGTTGATTGTGGCGCTTATGCACTGTGCTATCCGCATGGCCTTGGTCATCAACTCGGCCTGGATGTGCATGACATGGAAAGTTATGGCGAGGATCTGGTCGGCTACGATGCGGGCCATCGCCGAAGTACTTTATTTGGCTTGCGCAATCTGCGGCTTGCCAAGCCGCTGCGTGCAGGCATGGTGATTACGGTCGAACCTGGCATTTATTTTATTCCTCAATTAATTGCGAATTGGGAAAATCAGGGCTTGCATCGTGACTATATCGACTATGCCTGTTTTAACGAATATCGTGATTTTGGCGGCATTCGCATTGAGGACGACGTCTTGGTCACGGATGCAGGATCGCGTATATTGGGCGCGCCGATTCCCAAAACATGTGAGGAAATCGAAGCACTCATGACGTTCTGATCATGCGGGCACACAATTTGCTCTTGGTCTTTCTAAGGCAATATTGGCGAGCATGCGGCGATTCGTACCCTGCTAAGGGGTGCCAGGATTAATACAAGGGAGAACCATAGATGAAAAATAATCACAAAGCGATCATTAAAGCAGGGCTGTTTGCTGTCCTGTGCGTATACGGTGGCGTTGCCATGGCGGCTAAAACGTTGGTGTTTTGTTCGGAAGGCAGTCCTGAAGGATTCAACCCGCAACTGTTTGAAACCGGGACCACATTCGATGCCTCATCGGCGCCCATGTACAACCGTCTGGTGGAATTCAAGCTCGGCACTACCACCATCATCCCCGGTCTGGCTGAATCATGGGAAATGTCGCCGGACAATCTGGTCTATACATTCAAGTTGCGCAAAGGCGTCAAATTCCACACCACCGCTAACTTCACGCCCACGCGTGACTTCAATGCCGACGACGTGCTGTTCAGCTATAACCGCATGGCGCAGGCCAATCATCCGTTTCACAAACTGGCCGCCGGTCAGACTTTTGCCTATTTTGAAGACATGGGCATGAATGCCATCGTAGACAAGCTGGAAAAGGTCGACGACTACACAGTGCGTTTTACACTCAAGCATCCGGAAGCGCCATTCCTGGCCGATCTGACGATGGATTTCGCTTCCATCCTGTCGGCGCAATATGCCGATAAAATGGCCGCGGCGGGCACACCTGACGTAATCGATCGTGAACCAGTCGGTACCGGCCCGTTTCAGTTAGTCTCTTATCAAAAAGACGCTGTGATCCGCTATAAAGCGTTCGACAAGTCATGGCAAGGCCGCCCCAAGCTGGATAACCTGATCTATGCGATCACGCCAGATGCCTCGGTGCGTTATGCCAAGCTCAAAGCCAACGAATGCCAGATTATGGCGTATCCGAAACCGGCCGATCTAGCCGCCATGCAAGCCGACAAGGACCTCAAAGTGCAGACCACGCCTGGTCTGAACGTTGGCTATGTGGCGTTTAACGTCGAGAAAAAGCCGTTTGACAACAAGCTGGTGCGCCAAGCGCTGAACATGGCGGTGGACAAGCAAACCATCCTCAAGACGGTCTTCCTGGGCGCCGGTACGGTGGCGAAAAACCTGATTCCGCCTACCATGTGGAGCTACAACGACAAGGTCAAGGACTATGCTTACGACCCAGCCAAGGCCAAGGAACTGCTGGCCAAGGCCGGTTATCCGAATGGCGTCGAGATCGAGCTCTGGTATTTGCCTGTCACCCGTCCTTACAATCCTGACGGCAAGCGCATGGCCGAACTGATTCAGGCTGACTGGGAAAAAATTGGCGTCAAAACCAAACTGACGACCTACGAATGGGGCGAGTACAAAAAACGCAGTAAAACTGGTGAGCAGTCCGCAATGATGTTCGGCTGGAGCGGCGACAATGGCGATCCGGATAACTTCTTTGCCACCATTTTCAGTTGCGATGCTGTCAAAGGCGGCGGCAATGTGGCACGTTGGTGCGACAAACATTTCGATGCGCTGGTGCAAAAAGCCAAAATCGTGAGCAAGCAGGCTGATCGTGCTGCGTTGTACGAACAGGCGCAAGTGATTGCCAAGGAAGAAGCGCCCATCATCACCATCGCCCACTCGGTACGCTTCATGCCGATGCGCAAGGAAGTGATCGGTTACCAGATGAGCGCCACCACCACCAATTACTTTGACAAGGTCGATCTGGCTAAGTAAGACCTGGCTACCTGCACGGCCTTTATAGTGTTCGTGCAGGCCAGAATTTCTTTGCAATTGGCTATACCTGCCGTGAGGATGGCGGTATAGGTTTGCATGCGGGGAAATATGGATTGAGGCAGCCTATTCGTATTCCCTGATATTTTCACCCAAGGCATCTCCCATGTTTGGTTTTCTATTACGTCGGCTCGGCTTGGTGATCCCGACCTTCCTGGGTATCACTGTGATGGTGTTTGCGCTGATTCATATGATTCCAGGCAACGCCGTGGAAGTCATGTCCGGCGAGCACGGCATGGATCCGGCGCGTTATGCGCAACTGGCGCACGAACTCGGTCTCGACCAGCCGCTGTATTTGCAATATTTCAGTTATCTCAAACAGGTATTGAGCGGCAATCTCGGTGTTTCTTACGTCACTCACGAGCCGGTACTGCACGAATTTGCGACACTGTTCCCGGCTACGCTGGAACTGTCCTTCTGCGCCATGTTGCTGGCTTTGCTCATTGGCGTACCGGCAGGCATTGTGGCCGCGCTCAAACGCAACACCGTGCTCGACTATTCGATCATGGGGGTATCGTTGACTGGGTATTCGATGCCGATTTTCTGGTGGGCCTTGCTGTTGATTCTGCTGTTCTCCGTGACGCTGGGATGGACGCCGGTGTCGGGACGTATCGATATTTTGTTCGACCTGCCGCCGGTGACCGGCTTCATGCTCATCGACACGCTGTTGGCCGGTGATATGGACGCCTTCAGGTCGGCACTGTCGCACCTGATTTTACCCTCCGTCACCTTGGCCACCATTCCGTTGGCGGTGATTGCGCGCATGACGCGCTCGGCCATGCTCGAAGTGTTGCGCGAAGACTATGTACGTACGGCGCGCGCCAAGGGCTTGTCGCAATTACGTGTGGTTGGCGTGCATGCCTTGCGCAATGCGCTGATCCCAGTGGTGACCGTGATCGGTCTGCAAGTCGGCCTGCTGCTGGCTGGTGCGATTCTGACCGAAACCATCTTCTCCTGGCCCGGCATCGGTAAGTGGTTGGTTGGCGCCATCCAGCGCCGCGACTATCCGGTGGTGCAAGGCGGCATTTTGATGTCGGCTAGCATCGTCATTTTCGTCAATTTGATCGTCGATGTTCTCTACGGCGTGATCAATCCAAGAATCAGGCACCGTTCATGAGCAGCATTTCACCTTCTCCCATGCCAGCAGCCCAGCGTGAGCAGGCGCAACCACCGCATCCCGGCCTCGAGCTGTGGCGGCATTTTTGCCAGAACCGCGGTGCGGTAACCGGCTTGGCTGTGGTAGTGATGTTGCTGCTGGCGGCGATTTTTGCCGACGTCATTGCGCCGCATTCGGCCATTGAGCAATACCGCGATGCAGTTCTGGCGCCGCCATTCTGGCAGACCGGGGGTACCACCAAGTTCCTGCTCGGCACCGATCCGGTCGGGCGCGATGTGTTGTCACGCATCATCCATGGCACGCGGCTGTCGCTGCTGATTGGTCTGAGCTCAATTACGATTGCCTTGACCCTGGGAATTATTCTGGGCTTGGTGGCTGGATATTTCCAAGGCGTTGTCGACGTCGTCATCATGCGTTTGATGGACATCATGCTGGCGCTGCCCAGTCTGTTGCTGGCGGTGGCGGTGGTGGCGGTGCTCGGCTCGGGGCTGATGAATGCGATGTATGCCATTGCCATCGTGCAATTGCCGCACTATACGCGGCAGGCCCGTTCGGCAGTGTTGGGAGAAATGACCAAGGATTACGTCAACGCTTCGCGTATTGCTGGTGCAGGCAATTTGCGGTTGATGTTCAACTGCCTGCTGCCGAACTGCGCTGCACCTTTGATTGTTCAGGGCACGCTGGGTTTTTCCAATGCGATCATCGATGCCGCTGCTTTGGGTTTTCTCGGTCTTGGCGCGCAACCGCCGACCCCGGAATGGGGCTCGATGCTGGCCAGTGCCCTCGAATTCATTCAGAGCGCCTGGTGGGTGGTGACCTTTCCTGGCTTGGCAATCCTGATCTCGGTGCTGGCGTTCAATCTGATGGGCGATGGTTTGCGTGACGCGCTGGATCCAAAACTGAAACGATAAATCATGGCCTTATTAGACATTCAAGATCTGCGCATCGAATTCGGGAGCGAAGCGAATCCGTTTATTGCAGTCGACGGCCTTGATCTGCAGCTCGAGCAGGGCGAGGTGGTCGGCATCGTCGGCGAATCCGGTTCAGGCAAGAGCGTGACATCGCTGGCGCTGATGGGTTTAATCGACTACCCGGGCCGTGTCAAGGCCGAGCACATGGACTTCGACGGCCGCGATCTATTGAACATGCCGGAGCGTGAACGACGTAGCCTGCTGGGCAAAGATATCGCCATGATCTTCCAGGATCCGATGACCAGCCTGAATCCTTCGTTTACCGTGGCGTTCCAGTTGATAGAAACCTTGCGTGTGCATCAAGGTGGCTCCAAGGCTGAACTGCGTGCACGGGCGCTGGAGTTGCTCAGGCAAGTCAATATTCCTGATCCGGAGCGGCGCCTGGATGCCTATCCTCATCAATTATCCGGTGGCATGAGCCAGCGTGTAATGGTGGCCATTGCCATCGCCTGCAATCCGCGCCTGCTCATCGCCGATGAGCCGACTACGGCGCTGGACGTGACAGTACAGGCGCAAATGCTGGATCTGCTGCTGCAACTGCAGCGTGAGCGCGGCATGGCGCTGATGCTGATTACACATGATTTGAGTGTGGTGGCGCAAACGGCGCAACGCGTGGTGGTGATGTATGCCGGCCAGGTTGTTGAAACCGGTACGGTACCGGAGATTTTCAATGCGCCGCAGCATCCTTATACCCAAGCACTGTTGGCTGCGCTGCCCGAGCACAACATCGGTCGCGACCGTCTGCAGACCATTCCCGGCATGGTGCCAGGCCAGTATGATCGGCCCAGCGGCTGCTTGCTCAGCCCGCGCTGCGCCTATGCGGTAGAACGGTGCAGTCAAGAGCGTCCGGCTCTGCAGGGTAGCGGCCACGTTAAAGTCCGTTGCCACTTTCCGCTTGACGCTAGTGGGCGTCCTACCAATTCATTGCAAGAGGCCAGCCGATGAGCGACCTGAACGCAGCGTCGCCGGCGGCGCTACCGCTGTTGCGAGCGACCAATCTGACTAAACATTATCCGGTTTCGCAAGGCTGGTTCAAGCCGAAAGCCATGGCCAAGGCCTTGGACGGCGTATCGTTCACGCTGCAGGCAGGCAAAACGCTGGCCATCGTCGGTGAATCCGGTTGCGGCAAATCGACCCTGGCGCGCCAGATCACCATGATCGAATCCTTGACGGCAGGGGAGTTGTGGTTGGGCGACTTGAATGTCGCCGCCGGTAACGCGGCGACGATGAAGCAAGCGCGGCCGCTGGTGCAGATGGTTTTCCAGAATCCCTATGCGAGTTTGAATCCACGTAAAAAAGTCGGCGCCATGCTGGAAGAGCCGCTGATCATCAACACCGCGCTGAGCAAGCGCGAACGCGTCGACAAGGTCGGGGCGATGATGCAGAAGGTGGGATTGCGTGCGGAATTTTACGGCCGTTATCCGCATATGTTCTCCGGTGGCCAGCGCCAGCGTATTGCCATCGCACGCGCCCTGATGCTCGACCCCAAGGTAATTGTCGCTGATGAGCCGGTGTCGGCGCTGGACGTTTCCATTCAGGCGCAGGTGCTCAATTTACTGATGGATATTCAGCAAGCGACACAGGTGGCCTATCTGTTTATCTCACACAATCTGTCGGTGGTGGAGCACATTGCCGATCAGGTATTGGTGATGTATCTCGGCAAGACTGTTGAATACGGCGATAAGGCCGCTATTTTTGGCCAGCCGCTGCATCCATACACGCGCGCCTTGCTGGCCAGTACGCCGCGCATTGACCCGGCCCAGCGTCAGGCCAAGATCATGCTCGATGGCGAACTGCCGTCGCCGCTGGCGCCACCGCCCGGATGCGCCTTCAACAATCGTTGCCCGCACGCCATCGAGCGTTGTCGTCAAGAGCTGCCACTGCTGCAACCGTTCAAGGGCAGCTTGGTGGCGTGTCATCGTGTCAGTGAAATCTAACGTATTGCCTATGTCTATTCAAATCAGCAGCAACTTCGACGCCGGTGCCATTGATGTGATTCGCGCCGACCAAGCTGATGCCATCGAACTGCATATCCGCAAGGACAGTGCCGCCGATTTCTCGCAATGGTTTTATTTTCGCCTGCAAGGCGCTCGTCATCAGGCCTGCACGATTGTGTTTGCCAATGCAGGAGAGTGCACCTATCCGAAAGGCTGGGAGGACTATCAGGTGGTTGCCAGCTACGACCGAGAAAACTGGTTCCGTGTACCGACCAGCTTCGATGGCGCTCAGATGGTCGTGCGCCATACGCCGCAATTTGACAGCGTCTATTACGCTTATTTTGAGCCCTATCCTTGGGAACGTCATCTGGCGCTGCTGGCACGCGCTGAACAGTCGCCACTGGTGCGCAACGAACATTTGGGCTTCACGGTTGAGGGCCGGGATCTGAATCTGCTCATCGTCGGCAATCCTGATGCCACCCAAAAAGTCTGGCTCATCGCCCGTCAGCATCCCGGCGAAACCATGGCGGAATGGTTCATTGAGGGCCTGCTCGAAGGTTTGCTGGACGGCGCCGATCCGTTGGCGCGCACGGTATTGCAAGACGCCGTTTTTTACATTGTGCCGAACATGAATCCGGACGGCTCAGTGCATGGAAATTTGCGCACCAATGCCGCCGGTGCCAATTTGAATCGGGAATGGATGGCGCCCAGCTTGGCAAGTAGTCCGGAAGTATTTCTGGTAAAACAGAAAATTCACGCCACCGGCTGTGATCTATTTCTTGATGTGCATGGCGATGAAGCCTTGCCTTACGTGTTCGCCGCCGGCAGTGAAATGCTCGATAGTTTCGACGCGCGTCAGGCAGCGCAGCAACAAACTTTCATCGACTGCTACAAACAAGCCAATCCAGACTTTCAAGACCAGTTCGGCTATGCCGCCAGCAAATACAATGAAGAACTGTTGACACTGGCCTCCAAATATATCGGACACACCTTTCAGTGCGTGTCACTGACACTCGAGTTGCCCTTCAAGGACAACGCCAATTTGCCGGATGCACGGGTAGGCTGGAACGGGGCACGCAGCGCCCGGCTGGGAAGATCTGTGCTGCAGCCGATTCGGCAAATCCTGATATAAGCTCTGCACGCCAAGGCAGTCGACAAAAAAAACACCATGCTGCGTTGCATCAACGTACAGCAAGTCATTGATGGTGGTAGCATCGTCGTACCCGACACAAACTGACAGCCAACGATGCGTATCTGCTCGCGCTGCACCAGGGAAGGTCATGAAGGAACGTACGAGAGGAGCAATGACGATGTCGCTGATCACTCACGAAATGAAATCTCCCCGCAGCTTCACCCTGCAAGTGTTCCAATGAAAGCCCCGGTGGTGGTTGCCGCTTCAGCCTATGGCGCAGACTACGTGCGTCGGGTGGGGCATGCACAATTGGTTCCGGTAGTCGCTGCCGCAGGTGCAGCGGGGCTGGAAATCCACCGTGAGTTGTGTGATGCCTGGCCGGACTTCAGGCAATTACGCGATGTGCTGCTGGCGCATCATTTGTTTTCAGTGTATTCGGCATCCATCGAACTGTTTCGTCCAGACGGCACGCTTGCGCGCGAAGAACTGGAACAGGTGGTGGCGGAAGCGCAACTCTTGGAGTCACGTTTCGTCAAGCTGTCGCTGGGACATTTTTCACCTGCCAGCGATATGCGTGAATGGTCACGCTTCGTCGCGCAAACACCGTTACCTTTGTTGATCGAAAACGATCAGACCGCGCATGGCGGCATGCTCAATGCCATTGCCAGCTTCCTGGCGGTGTGCGCAGGCACTGGTGTGAGCGTGGGTATGACCTTTGATATTGGAAATTGGCGCTGGCATGGTGTCGATGCCGAAGTCGCCGCCCGTACCCTGGCTCAACATGTGCAATATGTCCACTGCAAGGGAGTCTACGAGGATGGCGGCAAGCTCATGGCGGCACCGCTGGAGCACGATGATGTGCACTGGCGCCAGTTGTTCAGTTACTTTCGACGCGGTGTGCACAGGGCCATTGAGTTCCCGCTAACCGGTCCGGACCTGACAGAAGTCACGCGACATTACGTCGCCATGCTGGCCTCAGCATAGCAAACCGACAGACGCAATGGTTTTGTAAGCACAGGTGGCATGATGGTTGCCATTGTGAAATTCTGAAAAAATCCTCATAAAATGCATTGCCGGGACTTTCGCTGGCACGATTTAATGTGTATGCTCTCAGTCATTAAAAAGAACGGTCGTGCTAAATTCCGGTGATGCGATGCTTTGCTTTTATAATCACGATTCAGTTTACGTTTACGTCAATTCGATTTTTCCAAGGACCAGGCGATGAAAGTATTAGTCCCCGTTAAGCGGGTAGTGGATTACAACGTCAAAGTACGCGTCAAATCCGACGGCAGCGGTGTGGACATCGCTAACGTCAAAATGTCGATGAACCCTTTCGACGAAATCGCAGTGGAAGAAGCCACGCGTCTGAAAGAAGGCGGTAAGGTCACGGAAGTGATTGCTGTGTCCTGCGGTGTAGCGCAATGCCAGGAAACCCTGCGCACCGCCATGGCCATTGGCGCCGATCGTGGCATTCTGGTGGAAACGCCGGCCGATCTGGATCTGCAACCGCTGGCCGTGGCCAAGCTGCTGAAGGCTTTGGCCGACAAGGAGCAGCCGCAACTGATCATTCTCGGTAAGCAAGCCATCGATGATGACAGTAATCAGACCGGTCAGATGTTGGCGGCATTGCTGGGCTGGCCGCAAGCGACGTTTGCTTCGAAAGTGGTGCTCGAAGACGGCAAGGTCAGCGTCACACGCGAAGTTGATGGTGGCCTGGAAACCTTGTCGCTGACATTGCCAGCCATTGTCACTACCGATTTGCGTCTGAATGAACCGCGCTATGTGACTTTGCCCAACATCATGAAGGCCAAGAAAAAGACGCTCGATACGTTCAAGCCGGAAGATCTGGGCGTCGATGTCGCGCCGCGCGTCAAGACCGTGAAGGTGGTCGAACCGCCCAAGCGCACTGCCGGCGTCAAGGTGCCGGACGTGGCGACCCTGGTTGCCAAACTGAAGACCGAAGCTAAAGTCATCTAAGGGACAGAACACATCATGACCGCACTCGTCATTGCAGAACACGATAACAGCAGCCTCAAGGGCAGCACCCTCAATACCGTCACCGCAGCGGTGCAAGCCGGCGGCGATGTTCATATCCTGGTTGCCGGTCACAACGTTAAAGCCGTTGCCGATGCCGCTGCGCAGATTGTTGGCGTCTCCAAGGTATTGCTGGCCGATGCCGCACAATTCGCCGACGGCTTGGCCGAAAACGTCGCTGAGCAGGCGCTGGCAATTGCCAAGGATTACACCCACATCCTGGCGCCGGCAACTGCCTACGGTAAGAACATCCTGCCGCGTGTAGCCGCGCGTCTGGACGTGGCGCAGATTTCCGAAATTACCAAGGTCGACAGCGCAGATACCTTCGAACGTCCAATTTATGCCGGCAACGCCATTGCCACTGTGCAATCGAGTGACAGCATCAAGGTCATTACCGTTCGTACTACCGGTTTTGATGCCGCCGCCGCCGGTGGCAGCGCCGCCGTGGAAATGATCGCGGCAGTGGCCGATTCCGGTAAGTCCAGCTTTGTGTCACGTGAAGTGGCCAAATCGGATCGCCCAGAGCTGACAGCCGCCAAGATCATCGTCTCCGGTGGTCGTGGCATGGGTTCGGCCGAGAGCTTCAAAATCCTTGAGCCGCTGGCTGACAAGCTCAATGCCGCCATGGGAGCATCGCGCGCAGCGGTGGATGCCGGTTATGTGCCCAACGACTGGCAGGTTGGTCAGACCGGAAAGATCGTGGCGCCACAGTTGTATTTCGCCATTGGCATTTCTGGCGCGATTCAGCATCTGGCCGGGATGAAGGATTCCAAGGTCATCGTTGCCATCAACAAGGATGAGGAAGCGCCGATTTTCTCGGTAGCCGATTACGGTATCGTCGGTGATTTGTTTGAAATCGTGCCGGAATTGATCAAGCAGTTGGGTTGATTAGTACTGTGCCAGCGGCCCTGCTTGTTGTCAGGGTCGCATAGCGCAACAACAGATTGCGCATAAATTATGTCATGAGGAATCAGGAGTTGAGATGAGCTACGCCGCACCTTTGAAAGATATGCAATTCGTCATGAACGAGCTGGCTGGATTGTCGGCAGTCAACGCCTTGCCCGGCTGCGAAGATGCTACGCCGGAAACCGTCGAGGCCATTCTGGAAGAGAATGCCAAATTTTGCGGCGAAGTAATTGCCCCGCTTAATCATTCAGGAGATAAAGAGCCGAGCTTCTGGCACGATGGTCAGGTAACGACCAGCAAAGGTTTTAAGGAAGCTTTTAAGCAATTTGGCGAAGCTGGCTGGCAAGGTGTGCAACATCCGGTCGAGTTCGGCGGTCAGGGTTTGCCCAAGCTGGTGGGGACGGCCTGTATCGAAATGCTCAATTCCTCCAATTTGTCTTTCGCTCTGTGTCCTTTGCTCACTGATGGCACCATCGAGGCGTTGATGACGGCAGGCACCGACGAGCAAAAGCAGACTTATCTGGCTAATCTGATTTCCGGTAAATGGACCGGGACGATGAACCTGACTGAGCCGCAGGCGGGATCGGATCTGGCGCTGGTGCGTACGCGCGCGTTGCCGCAGGACGATGGCAGCTACAAGATTTTCGGTACCAAAATCTTCATCACCTATGGTGAGCACGATATGGTTGAGAATATCATCCACCTGGTATTGGCGCGTACGCCAAATGCACCTGAGGGCGTCAAAGGCATTTCGCTGTTTATCGTGCCGAAATTTCTGGTCAAGTCGGACGGCTTGCTCGGTGAACGTAACGATGTGCATTGCGTATCGATCGAGCACAAGTTGGGCATCAAGGCCAGTCCAACTGCGGTTTTGCAGTTTGGTGATCATGGCGGTGCCATCGGCATGTTGGTCGGCGAAGAAAATCGTGGCCTTGAATACATGTTCATCATGATGAACGCGGCGCGTTTTGCGGTTGGCATGCAGGGCGTCGGCGTTGCTGAACGCGCTTATCAAAAGGCGGCTGCCTATGCCAAGGATCGTGTGCAATCGCGCGATCTGCAAGGTTCTGCCGGTGCAGTTACGATCATTCACCAACCAGACGTGCGACGCATGTTGATGTCAATGCGTGCGCAAACGGAAGCCGCGCGTGCGCTGGCTTATGTGGCGGCAGCCGCATCTGATTGCGGGCATCACCACGGTGATGAGGCGGTGCGCAAGGAAAATCAGGCTTGTTACGAATTCTTGGTGCCAATTGTCAAAGGCTGGTCCACTGAACTGGCCATTGATGTTGCGTCGACCGGGGTGCAAGTGCATGGCGGCATGGGTTTTATTGAGGAGACCGGCGCTGCGCAGTATTACCGCGATGCACGCATCCTGGCCATTTATGAGGGCACTACGGCGATCCAGGCCAACGATCTGGTCGGTCGCAAGACTGCACGTGATGGCGGCGCGGTAGCGCGTAGTCTCATCGCACAGATACGTGCGACCGAAATGGCATTGGCAGATGTTAGCGGCCAATATGGCAGCGATTTGCAGGCCATTCGCAAGCGCCTCAACGATGGTGCCGACGCGCTCGATGCTGTTGTCAGCTACGTGGTTGGCAATATCAAGTCAGACATCAAGGGCGTGTTCTCCGGTAGTGTGCTCTATCTCAAACTGGCCGGTATCGTGTTGGGTGGATGGCAGATGGCTCGTGCTGCGTTGGTGGCGGTCGATAAATTGCAGGCCGGTGCAGGTGATGCCAGTTTCTATCAGGCAAAAATAGCGACTGCGCGTTTCTATGCGGATCATATTCTGACGCAGGCATCAGCGTTGCAGGCGTCGATCATCGATGGAAGTGTTGGTGTGTTGGCGTTGACCGAAGATCAATTCTGATGCGTACTGCGGGCCCCTAGGGCTCGCGCCGCATCGATGATGGATGTTTCTCAGCCGTAAGCGCCACCGGTAAAAAATAGATCAAAGCCACGTGCCAGCAGGGCGATGACGGCCGTTGCCCCCACTGCTAAAGTGGCAACCAGAATCAACGCTAATACCCAGTGCGACTCGGATTGCTTGCCGGAGTTATGATTGTGTTTTGCATCCCACTTTTCATCTGGAGTCAGGCCGATCACCAGCGCCTCAAGGAAGCCGCTCAATATCGACAAGATAAACAAGATCCCAACAAATAAAGGCTGTACATTGTTGAGCATCAGAATCGCCATGACTGAAACCGGCAGGCTGACGATGTGCAGCCAGCCAAACCAGTCGCGTCGTCCGTACAGATAAAAGCGATGCAGGCCGATGCTGCCGAAGACGGCGGCGAGCAAGGTAGTGAAGGTCTTGTTACGATGCAAGATTGTCATGAAATCAATGTCGAGTGGAAAAACTACCGATGAATCGGGATCTGAGACGATTTGTTGTAAAAAAACTGCGTTCAGTATAGCGGTGTCAGAACCCGCAGGCCGGAGGTTTTCAGCCTGACAAGAGAGATAAAGAGTGGGAAAGTGTAAAGAGCCAGGCCGGCTCGCACCGATGAACACGGCGCTTCCCTTATCGTACTTGCCGTTGAGGCGATATTTCGGCTATAATTGCCAGCTTTTCCGTGTTCGAACACTTTTTGGAACCATTATGGTCGTTATTCGTTTAGCTCGTGGAGGCGCCAAGAAGCGCCCGTTCTTCAATATCGTTGCAACTGATTCGCGCAATCGCCGCGACGGTCGCTTTATCGAGCGTCTGGGTTTCTACAACCCAGTAGCTTCCGGCAAGGAAGAATCGTTCCGTATCGCTCAAGACCGCTTGACTCACTGGCAAGGCGTTGGCGCACAATTGTCGCCAACCGTTGCTCGTCTGGTTAGCGAAGCTGGCAAGAAAGCTGCTGCTTAATTGCAGCCGTTTTTACCTAGTTTCGTTAGACAGGTTTGACGCAATCAATACAATCCGGCGCTGGTGTTTCCGCTCCTGCGGATCTGGTTACGGTTGGTTATATCACTGGTGCCTATGGTATTCAGGGGTGGGTGCGGGTCAAACCTTATTCAGCAGATGCAGATGCATTGCTGGGCGCAAAAACCTGGTGGCTGGATAAGCCGGAGTTGCGCGATGTCGTGATGATGCAAGCCAAGTACCACAGCGGTGATGTGGTGGCGAGGTTGATGGGAGTGGCTGGTCGTGATGCTGCAGAGGCGCTCAAGGGCACCGTGGTGCAGATTGCGCGCAGCCACTTTCCTGCTTTGTCCGACGATGAATTTTACTGGGTCGATCTGATCGGCCTGGAAGTTGAGAACTTGCAAGGCCAGTCTTTGGGTGTGGTCGGCGATCTGATGGACAATGGTGCGCATCCGATTTTGCGGATTGTACCGGCGGTTCCGACGCAGGCCCCCGTGACTGATGCTGATAGCAAGGCCGTGGCAGAAATTCTGATTCCTTATGTTGATCAATTCGTCAAGTCGGTTGTGTTGGCCGAGAAGAAGATTACGGTCGACTGGGGACTGGATTATTAAGCCGCTAGTGTTGCAACGAGTGGCGAGAGTGAACATGGTGTCGTATGCAATTTGACGTCGTCACACTTTTTCCCGAAATGTTTTCTGCTTTGACTCAATCCGGCGTGACGCGCCGTGCATTCGAGCAAAAAAAGTGGGGTTTGTCCTTGTGGAATCCGCGTGATTTCACCACCGACAATCATCGTACGGTTGATGACCGGCCTTATGGCGGCGGTCCCGGCATGGTGATGTTGGCCAAACCTTTGCAGCAAACCTTGGTTGCTGCCAGGCAGCGCCAGCTTGAATTGGGTTTGCCTCAGCCGCAAGTGGTGTATTTGTCGCCGCAAGGCAAGCCGCTGACGCATCAACGGGTGATGCAATTTATGCAGGATCCCGGTGTGGTGTTGTTGTGCGGACGCTATGAGGCGATTGACCAGCGTTTGCTCGATAGTCAGGTGGATGAAGAAATCAGTCTCGGCGACTTTGTTTTGTCTGGCGGTGAATTACCTGCCATGGCGCTCATGGATGCCGTGATTCGGCAGTTGCCAGGTGTATTGCACGATGGCGCCTCGGCAGTGGAGGACAGCTTCGTCAATGGCCTGCTTGACTGTCCGCACTATACCCGTCCGGAAGAATATGAAGGCATGGCGGTGCCACCGGTATTAATGGGCGGCCATCATGCTGAAATCGAGAAGTGGCGACGTGAGCAAGCCTTGATAGCGACTGCAAAGAAGCGTCCTGATCTCATTGCTAGGGCGCGTCAGGAAAGTTTGCTGAGTCGTGTCGATGAAAAATTTTTAAGTAGTTTGTTGTAGTGAGTGCGGACTAAGCCGGTTTCGGTGGCATCCGTTGATAAAACCCCATCCTCTACCGGGCATGTATGGTGGCAGTGTCAATGTGCATTGCCGATTTGATCAGCGCCGGCAAGATGGTTTTTGGAGTAAAAAATGGATCTGATCCAGCAATTAGAGCAAGAAGAAATCACCCGTCTGGCCAAGAGTATTCCTGACTTCGCGCCAGGCGATACCGTCATCGTCAGTGTCAACGTGGTTGAAGGTACGCGCAAGCGTGCTCAGGCTTACGAAGGCGTCGTGATTTCCCGTCGCAATCGTGGTTTGAATTCCAACTTCATCGTCCGTAAGATTTCCTCGGGCGAAGGCGTTGAGCGTACATTCCAGTTGTACTCGCCTTTGATCGCTTCGATTGAAGTCAAGCGTCGCGGCGATGTCCGTCGTGCCAAGCTGTACTATCTGCGTGAGCGTTCCGGTAAATCGGCGCGTATCAAAGAGAAGTTGCCTAACCGTCGTGGCACTGCCAAGGCGCAAGCGTAATCTTCGGATGTGCATGCACGCAAGTGCACAAAAAGGGGCGTCTGATGGCGCCCCTTTTTGCTTTTCATTTTTAGGATGTGCCCTTGGCCAGTTTTGATCCGCAAATTCTTCCTGTTGAGTCTATCGCCGGTGAGGCGAGGCTTGCGACTGAACGCATGCAGGCGGACTGGTTGCGCGCGCGCTTTGCTGCACAACCACTCTGGATGCCCGAAATCACGGATGAGCAACGTTTGCGTCAAAGCGATGATGCAGCGCGCCCGGCAGCGGTGCTGATGCCGATCATCATGCGTGCCGATGGTCCGACCTTGCTGTTTACACAGCGTACGGCGGATTTGAAGGACCATCCCGGTCAGGTCAGCTTCCCTGGCGGGCGTATGGAGTTAAGTGATAGATCGCCAATTGATACTGCATTGCGCGAAACTGAAGAAGAAATCGGACTGCTTCGTCAACACGTGGAAGTCATTGGCAGCTTGCCGGAATACGTCACCGGTACCGGCTATCGCGTCACACCCGTCGCTGGACTGGTGCTGCCACCGTTTGACGTTGTGCCGGATCCGCGCGAAGTGGCCGAAATTTTTGAAGTGCCATTGGTGTTTCTGATGGACGGCATGAACCATCAACGTCGTACCGCTGAGCTACCTGGTGGAATGGGACGTCGTACGTTTTATACCATGCCTTATCAACGCTTTTTCATTTGGGGCGCAACTGCAGGCATGTTGCGTAACCTGTTTCATTTCTTACGTAGTTGAGCACTGTCGTCATTAACGACAGTGCTCATCAGAATATCGCCTGACGACAACATAAAATATCAGCAAATCTTGATGCCGTTGTATCATTTGTTCGATCGTAAAAAATGTCGTGCATAGCGCTGAGAATGGCAGGTGCACGGTGACTAAAAAGGCCGCTTAATGACATTCCTCTCCATACTCTTTGCGCTCCTGATTGAGCAATTGAAACCGCTGCGTGCGGATAATCCCATTTATGCCGGGATAAAGGTCTTTGCCGCGCGTATCGAAAACTGGTTCAATGCCGGACATCCACATCATGGGCGTCTGGGCTGGGTGATGATGGTGGGGGCACTGACGGTGCCAGCGGGTCTGATCTACTGGGTATGTCTGCGCATCAGCCCATTGGCGGCATTGGCCTGGAATATCCTGATTGTCTATCTGACTCTGGGCTTTCGGCATTACAGCCACTATTTCACATCGATCCAGTTGGCGCTCAATAGCGGTGATGAGCTGGCAGCGCGTGCCTTGCTGGCAGAGTGGATCAAGCAGGACACTGCTGATATGGATGTCAGTGAAATCTCCCGCATTGCCTCTGAAAAAGCGCTAGTGACCACGCATCGTCATGTATTCGGTGTGTTTTTCTGGTTTCTGATGCCGGTAGGTCCTGCCTGTGCGGTAATGTATCGCGTTTCTGAATACTTGGCCCGAGCCTGGAATGAGCCGGATCACATGAAGCAAGAAGTGTTTGGCCGCTTTGCCGAGCGTGCTTTTTACTGGATCGACTGGGTTCCGGCGCGCTTTACGGCTTCTGCATTTGCCGTGGTCGGTAATTTCGAGGACGCCATCTATGCTTGGCGTAACTTTGCCGATCGCTGGAAGGATGAAGCCGTTGGCATTATTCTCTCCGCTGGCGGTGGCGCCATGGGTGTACGCTTCGGTACGCCCGTAGAATTTGCAGTCGGTGTTTTGCCAGCCGATGCCGCCACAGTCGACTCGACGCAGGAAACATCGGATGCTTTTCCCGGTGAGCAACCTTCGCCACGTACTTTGCAAAGTACCGTGGGTCTGGTATGGCGTGCAATGTTGCTGTGGATGTTTTTATTGCTGTTGTTGTCGGTCGCAGTCTGGCTGGGTTGAAATGAGGGTGGGGCAGTGTGATTTTTGTCCATAAGACAATTTCACAATGTGATATTGGGATTTCAGATAACGATATGTCTCAAGTCTTCTATAAGATATAATAGTCAGGTTTAGAAGGCTCCTTGCCTAACCGGCAAGGAGTCATTTATGTGGCAAGCGCTAGAGAACGAATTGCACGCATGGCTGATCCCATCAAAACCACCAATACGCCAGCACAAGAATTCATCATCATGGGTCTGACCCAAGATGGTAAGCAGTTCCGCCCCAGTGACTGGGCTGAACGACTCTGTGGCGTCATGTCATGCTTTCGCCCTGAAGGTACCGGCGGGCGCAACGCACATCTGCAATATTCCCCTTATGTTTTGCCAATCATGATCAATGGCGTACGCTCGGTCGTCGTCAATGAGGCCTTACGGGCTCTGGATCCTCTGGCATACCATTTTGTCCTCAATTTTGCCAAAGACAACGACTTGCAGGTAATCGACGCCTGTCTGCTGCCAGAACCCGGTTCTGCCAAGCAGTAGAACGCATTGGACCATTCATTCTGAGCAGGAATGGCTGCCCCAATGTGTTCTAGTTGTCTCTTATCGCTCAAGCTGCCGTATGCCAGAGCCGTACGAGATCGTATGGTCTTTACGACCAATTTCTAGCGGAGAAAAACATGATCAAACATCGCATGGAGCGAGACACCTTCGGCCTGATTGAAGTCCTTGACGACAGGTTGTGGGGCGCGCAAACGCAACGCTCACTTGAGCATTTCCATATTTCCACCGAACGTATGCCGGTAGAGTTGATCGTCGCATTAGCCGCAGTCAAACGCGCTTGTGCCAAGGTCAATCAGGATCTGGGCAAGCTCGATGTGAGCAAAGCTGCGGCCATCGTCGCTGCCGCCGACGAAGTGATTAGTGGTAAACATCCGTTGGAATTCCCCTTGTCGGTTTGGCAGACCGGTTCTGGCACCCAGAGCAATATGAACATGAATGAGGTGCTGGCTAATCGCGCTTCTGAATTGTTGGGTGGGGTGCGTGGAGAAGAACGCAAGGTACATCCCAATGATGATGTCAATCAAGGGCAATCATCCAACGATATCTTCCCGACAGCCATGCACGTTGCCGCTTGCCTGGCGGTGGCAACGCATCTGATTCCGAAATTGCACAAGTTGCGAGCCACGCTGGAGCGCAAATCTGAGGAATTCAAGGATATTGTCAAGATTGGTCGCACGCACTTGCAGGATGCCACACCGCTGACGCTCGGACAGGAGTTTTCCGGCTATGTGGCGCAATTAACCCATGCGGAGATGGCCATTATTGCAACCTTGAGCGCCTTGACTGAATTGGCTGCCGGCGGTACTGCTGTGGGTACCGGCTTGAACGCTCATCCCGAATTTGGCGTTCGGGTTGCTGCAGAACTGGAGAAACATTACGGCTTTCCGTTCAAGACCGCACCCAACAAATTTGCTGCACTGGCCAGCCACGATGCACTGGTGTCGGCGCACGGCGGGCTCAAGACGCTGGCGGCGGCACTCATGAAGATCGCCAATGACGTCCGTTGGTTAGCCTCAGGTCCGCGCTCCGGGCTGGGCGAACTGAGCATTCCGGAAAACGAACCAGGCAGTTCCATCATGCCGGGCAAGGTCAATCCTACGCAATGCGAAGCGCTTACCATGTTGTGCGCGCAGGTCTTCGGCAATGATGTTGCGGTCAATATCGGCGGTGCATCCGGCAATTTTGAACTGAACGTATTCAAGCCGTTGCTGGTACATAATTTTCTGCAAAGCGTACGCCTGCTTGCCGACGGTATGGCGTGTTTCGACGAGCATTGTGCGCAAGGTATTGCAGCCAATCACGATCGCATTGCTGAGCTGATGGAGCGTTCACTGATGCTGGTAACAGCATTGGCGCCACATATTGGTTACGACAAGGCGGCCCAGATCGCGAAACTTGCCCATCATGATGGCACCACCTTGAAACAGGCCGCGCTGAGCCTTGGTTATGTCACCGAAGCGCAGTTTGCTGACTGGGTTAAGCCGCAGGAAATGATTGGCCCCAGGTAATGTTAAGACTTGGTTTGCGATGGTACTTCGCAGCCTACCGTTAAGTTCCTCGGCGCAGCAGTCAGATGGCTCAGAGCTGATGTTTTCTGGCGTGTAGCCTCATGTACAGGGCTCTTAAAATGGGTTACGAATTGAAACAAAGGCATGAATTCGACGGTCTTTTGCGTATATTGAAAGCATGAAATAGAACTTAACCGAGGCGCTGGTTAAAATTTATTCAAATTAAAGTTGGCGAGTTGAGATGTCGACTTCGTTTTGAAACTATCGAGGCGAATATGAAAAAAGTAGCTCTGCTGGGAATGCTGGTAGTAGGTTGTATGCTGGCAAGCGGTGCCAATGCTGCTCGTGTTGGTGTTTTCGTCGGTGTTCCGCTGTGGGG
>Ga0302155_10000347_pt1 | contig 38337 bp, 22 predicted proteins | sample I_Bog_N3_1_FD_193508 | JGI IMG/M metagenome (GOLD analysis project Ga0302155, IMG submission 193508) | Peat permafrost microbial communities from Stordalen Mire near Abisko, Sweden - I_Bog_N3_1 | ecosystem: Environmental > Terrestrial > Soil > Wetlands > Peat | place: Sweden: Abisko, Stordalen...
CAGCCGCTTGCGCATGTGCTCAAAGCCGCCCTGCACGGTGAGCGTGGCCGAGGTGAGCACGACGGTGGGAATGGTCTCGAAGACCATCTCGGAGAGCAGCTCGGAGACGTCGATAGGCGTGGCCTGGAGAAATGTGGTGCGCGATTGCGGCCTGAATCCAGTCGGCCGTCCCGTAGCCGACTTGTCCGCCGGCGTTCCGGAGATGCGCCGCTCCATCCAATAGACCATGTTGTTGGCATTCGATTCGAGCAGGAACTCAAGCTCCGAGCGCAGGCGGGTGACACGCTTTCTCAGCCCCGGCGCCTCGTCGATTCCTTTCAGCGCATCCATCTCGGATTCAATGCGGCGCAGGGTGGTGCGAACGGCCATGTAGAGGTCGCCTGAGGTCTCCAGGAACTCCTCGCGCCCGGTAAAGGGCTGGCGGCCGTCGCCGGCCATGGGCAGGCCGGCAAAGAACATGCGAGCGCGTTCGCGGAGTTGCTGCGTGGCGGCGGGCAGATTCTGGGCGCCTTCTTTGCCACGCAGCAGTGTATCGGTGTCGCGGGCCAGCTCATCGAATCGTATATTGCTCACCGACAGGCCGAAGTAGCTTGAGGCTACCTCTTCCAGTTCATGCGCCTCGTCGAAGACCACGGCCGCAGCCTCGGGTAGAATCCCCACGTCGGGCGCGCCGGCGGCTTCCTGCTTGACGCTTAGATCGGCAAAGAACAGGTGGTGGTTGACGATAATGATGTCTGACTCGAGGGCCTTGCGCCGCATCTCGGTGATGAAGCAGCGGCGATAGTCCGGGCAGGTTGACCCCAGACAGGCCTCGGTGCGCGCATCCAGCTTGCTCCATAGCGCGCTGGACTCGGGCATCCCGGAAAGCTCGGCGCGGTCGCCGGTCGCCGTGGTCTGCTCCCACTCGCTGATCTGCCGGTACTGGTCGATCTCTTCGAGTCCCGACAGAATTGGTTGCATGCGCAGCGCCGTCAGCTTGTGGCGGCACAGGTAGTTGGCGCGGCCCTTCATGTAGCAGACGCGCAGCGGCCCCAGCAGCGTTTCAAGGAAGGGAATGTCGCGGAAGTAGAGCTGGTCCTGGAGGGCCTTGGTGCCTGTCGAGACGATAACGCGCTGGCCGGTGCGCAGTGCAGGCAGCAGGTAAGCCAGAGTTTTCCCAGTGCCGGTGCCGGCCTCGACAATGAGGTGGCGGCGCTCGGCAAGCGCCCGCTCGACGGCCTTGGCCATCTCCAGTTGCCCTGGCCGGTACTCGAAAGGCAGCGAAGATTGCGCAAGAATGCCGCCCGGCGCAAAGAACTCATGCAGGGAAGGCAGCGCGCGGGTTGAGGTGTCGGTGGTGGCCATTGGAGCCGGGTGCTATCCCCATCATAGTGATGTGGCTGGCAAACAGACGGGTTGCCGGCCGGCTTCCGGTGGCGCGACCCGTGCGGAACTAACCCGGCTGGCTCTCCGCCGTGGTTGGATCGATGATTCTCAATACCTGTGACACGCTGTTTGCGGGGAATCCGCCCAACCGCGCGTGTTCCCGCACCGTTTCTTCGTCCGGCGCAATGTAGACGCAGTAGATCTTGTTTTCAGTAACGTAGCTGTGAAGCCACTGAATCTGCGGTCCAAGGTTGCGCAGAACACTACAGGACTTCTCAGCAACACCCTGCAACTGCGGAGCCGACAAGGAACCGGCTCCCGGAATCTCACGTTCAATCACGAACTTTGGCAAAGGACAACCTCCACGAGATGGGGAATCTCAACAGTGTATATGTGCCGGGTTGACCTGAGCAGGAGAATGGCGCAAGGTTGTGAGCAAAATCGACGCGAGTCAACAGGGCAGAGCCGGTTTCCCGAAAGAAACCCATCCGTGAAGAGTACCTAAGGCCACGACTTACACTGCTACGATGTTTCACTGCGGTTTTGGCTGTAGCGCGAGTCCATCCATCTGCCGATCATGAAGGCTTCCTCGGGACTTGAAGCGCCTTCAATGTTCCCTGCGCTTTTCAGCAGTTTCTTGCGGACAGCGCCGGCGCGTTGCCTGGCAACCGCCTTCTCCGCGGCGGCGGTGTAGGGATTGACCGTACCGATGTTTACTTGGCTACTCCGGATTTGCATCGTCACCTCTTCACAGGCGAGGATGCAATCGCGTGGCCTGAATTGCGCGGTAACAATAAGAAAAATCTCATGCTGGAGCCGACTCAAAGCGTCTCGCCCCGGTTGACTTCCTCAAGTGGACTAAGCATACTTAGTCCATGGCCTATACCGTCCATCAGGCGAAAACCCACTTGTCCCGGCTGCTCAAAGAGGCGGAAGCAGGTCAGGAGGTCGTGGTGATGCGCGGCAAAAAGCCAGTGGCCAAGATCGTGGCCATCGACGAACCCGCCGTGCCCGAGCTGCCTTTCCGCCTGATGGGCGCATTTGAGGGCAAGATCCACTGGGATGAGGACGCGTTCGATCCGATGACGGACGAAGAGTTGGTGGAGTGCGGTTGGGGGTGGATGCTGGATGCACCCTTGGTTGCACCGCCATCCGAGTCTACAGAAAAATGACCTATCTGCTCGATACGCACACCTTTCTCTGGATTCTCCAAACTCCGAAGGTACTTCCTGCTTCGGTTCTAAGCATCTGTGAGAATCGTTCCGTAAACATGGTTGTTTCCATCGTCACGCCATGGGAGATGGCAATCAAGAGCGCCATTGGGAAGCTGGATGCCGGGCATATCCTGGACAACTTTGAAGCCTATTTGACTCAGGGAGGGTATTCCATGCTGGAAACAACGGCCCATCATGTAATCCGCGCAGGCCGCCTTCCCTCGCATCACCGCGACCCCTTCCACCGGCTGCTGGCGGCCCAGGCACTGGACTTGAGAATCCCATTGATCAGTCGGGACAGGGTCTTCGATTTGTATGGCGTAAAGCGAATTTGGGATTGACGTCGAGTGCCGGCCCGCGTGGCCGAAGGTTGACTGGAGATTATTATGGCGAAGTATCGTAGATCGGTAGTGCCCAGGGACCCCGGCGCCGCGGCAATGCCGCTGGTGGCCATAGTGGGCCGGCCCAATGTGGGCAAATCCACGCTCTTCAACCGTTTGACCAAGAGCCGCCGGTCTATTGTTGGCGATGAGCCAGGCATCACCCGCGACCGCATCTATGGCGAGTACGAGTGGGCCGGGCGGCAATTTCGCGTGGTCGATACCGGCGGCATTGTGCCCGACGACCCCGAACTGATTCCCATCGAGATTTACGCCCAGGCCAAGGTGGCCCTCGAAGAAGCCGACGCGCTGGTGCTCGTGGTGGACGCGCGCACCGAGCTGGCCAGCCCGGACTACGACCTGGTGAAGCTGCTGATTCGCGGCGGCAAGCCGGTGTTTCTGGCCGTCAACAAGGTTGAGGGCGAGGCCATGGCCTATGCCGCTGAGAACTTCCGCCAGTTGGGCCTGCGCAATGTGTTTGCCGTCAGCTCCGAGCATGGCCTGGGTTTTGGCGATTTGCTGGATGCTATCTCCGAGGCTATTCCTGCGCCGCCTGAGGCGGTGCTGACCGACGAAGAGGCGCAAGCAGCCCAGGCCGCCGAAGACGCCCAGGCCGAAGAAGATGAGATTTCTGAGGGAGGGCCAGTTGAGACAGACGAGGAGCTTCGTCCGCTGCACAGAACCCACGGCGAGTTTGAGCAGCACGAGACCTCGGTAGCCATCATCGGGCGGCCCAACGTGGGCAAGTCCACGCTGCTGAACGCGCTGACCGGCTCCGAGCGGGCCATTGTTTCGCCCATCGCCGGCACCACGCGCGACGCGGTAGACGAGCTGGTCGAGTTCGAGGGCGGCCACTTCCGATTTGTGGATACGGCCGGCATCCGGCGCAAGGGCAAGACTCACCTGATGGCGGAGAAGATGAGCGTGGTAATGGCGCGCCGCCACCTGGAGGCTGCCGACGTAGCTCTGCTGGTGATCGACGCAGTGGACGGAGTGACGGCAGCCGACGCCACCATCGGCGGCTACGCCCACGAGAGCGGCCGCAGCGTCATGATCCTGGTGAACAAGTGGGACGCGGTGACCACGGGCCGCACCGACGGCAAGCCGCCCGCCGATCGCGAGATCTTCGAGAAGCAACTGCGCACCGTGCTCAAGTATCTGAGCTACGCGCCCGTGATCTTCCTCTCCGCGCTCGAGGGCACGGGGCTGGGCCGCGTATTGAACGAGGTCAAAGCCGTCGCCGCCGAGCGCCGCAAGCGCGTCTCGACCGGCCAGATGAACCGCTTCCTCGAAAAGATCGACTTCCAGCGCGCGCCGGTGCCCATGTCCAAGCGGATCCGCATCTTCTATATGACGCAGGCCGCCGTGGCGCCACCAACGTTTATTCTCTTCACCGACCGCGACATCAAGCTGCACTTCAGCTTCGAGCGCTTTCTTGAAAACCAGATCCGCGAGGCCTTCGGCTTCAAGGGCACGCCGATCTGGTTCAAGATTCGCGCGCGGAATGCGGAGAAGAAGGAATAAACCTGAAAGCGGAAACCTGCCGTGCTCCCGCCCTGGTCCGAAGGGCTCGGCCTCGTCCAGTCCTTGCCGGCGAACTGGCGCTCCACATCTTCTCTACTCCGCTGGTCTGGCGCAGTCATCCTCCTGCAATGCCGGAGTTTTTAGGGTTGGCAGCCCCTCAAAGAGCCTATGTCGAAGCGATCTCGGCCGGCCAATGACTTTTCACGACGGGCTGCTAGCCCCCGCTGTAGGATGGCTATTTCTTGTCAAGGCGTAAGGCAGCAGCTTGAAAATCTCCTCGGAATCCCTCGTCCATGTCGAGTCCGTGATTCATCCACCAGGCTCCACTGGCCACGGCTGGAGTGCCCGAGCGCGCCTTGCCTTCGATGGGACTTAGCGCATACTCGGCTGCGGGGTCAAGCCCCTTTAACTTGAGGCGAGGGAATAACCGGCCCTTTTGAGTGGAGTGAATAAAGGCGAAGACCACCGACTGGTTCTTTTCCGGGTTGACCGTCTGGGTGGCTGAAAACTCGCTGTCGTTGCGCGGCGAAATGAGCCGATAAAGGTCGCCCTGCACGATTGTGGCCTGCACCTGGCGATAGGAGGCGATGAGCCGCTTGGCCAGCGCCGCATCCTCAGGCGACCAGGCAGCAATGTTGGCGCCGATGCCAAGCGATCCCTGCATCGAACTCAGCATTCGGTAGGAGAGCGAGGTGGAGCGCTTGTTGAGCCAGTGAGGCGAGTCGGTGACCCAAGCCATCATGATCTGCGGCGTATATGCATAGCTGAATCCGTCTTGCTGGGTGAGCCTGTCAAACGGGTCGGTGTTGTCGGATGGCCAAACCTCGTCGGCATAACGCAGAATCCCGAGATCTACCCGGCCTCCGCCGCCCGAGCAGGATTCAAACTCCACCTTGGGGTGCCTGCGGCGCAACTCGGCAAGAATCCCGTAAAGGTTGCGGGTGAACTCGACGTAGAGCCGCTTCTGCTCAGCAGCGGGCAACTGGTCCCAGCCCGGCTCGCTCCAGTTGCGGTTGGAGTCCCACTTCAGAAACGCGATGTCGTTGTCGCTGAGCAGCTTATCGAGGAAGCCCAGAACGTAGTCGCGCACATCGGGTCGGGCCAGGTTCAGCACCAGCTGATTGCGCGCCTCCGAGCGCGGACGGCCAGGAAAGTTCAGCACCCAATCGGGATGCTTGCGATACAGGTCCGAGTCTGGGTTGACCATCTCCGGCTCGACCCACAGGCCGAAGTCCATCCCCAGTGAATGGACCTTGTCGATCAGATGCTTGAGACCGTGGGGAAACTTCTCCGAGTTGACATACCAGTCGCCCAGGCCAGCGTGGTCGTCCTTGCGCTGTCCAAACCAGCCGTCGTCCATTACAAAGCGGTCGATGCCAAGGGCAGCGGCCTTCTCCGCCAGCGCCATCTGGCTGGCCTCATTCACATTGAATTCAGTCGCTTCCCATGAGTTGTAGATCACTGGGCGGGGCTTGGGGAGCGCGCTGCCCGCCGCATGAGGCAGAATGCGAGTTAACTCATAACGATGTAAAAGCCGCGAAGCGCCGCCCAGGCCGCTCGCCGAGTATCCACCGTAAAAGACCGGCGTCTCGAGCGATTCCCCAGGATGCAGCACATAGCCGAAGTCGAAGGGATTGAAGCCTCCTGTCACCCGCACCTCGTCCAATTGGTCCTGTTCGACGGTGATGCGCCAGGAACCGCTCCAGCCAAGCGCGCCGAACCAGACCTCGCCGTGATCTTCAGAGACCTGCTCGGGCCGTCCAGCGGCAATGGCGAACCAGGGATTGGCTTGATGGCCGGTTGAGCCGCGCCGGCTCTCAATCACGCGCTCTCCAGGTGCGAGCGCCTCCTGGGTCAAACTCCACTCGCCCGCCCAGCGTCCTGTCAGGTAATTCAGCGTGTAACGGCCCGGCGGCAGCGCCCAGGCCGCAGCCGCGGCTTGTTCGACGGTTACCGACGGCATTTCGGGCGTTTTGATGGGAGCCCGTTGGCGGCGATTATGTTTAACCGGAGCAATCTGTCCCGTCGGCAGTGCCTGGCGATTTTCGACGGTTGCCGACCGCGCTAGGATTCCGCTCTCAGGGTCGATCGCGTAGTGAAGCGTTACATAGATATCGCGCGAAATATCTTTCAGCACCACATCGAAGCCACTCGCCAAAGCCGTGTGGCTTTGGTAATGAAGCACCAGGTCGCGATTGCCGTCGGCAAACGACACTTTCAGCGCCGGCTCGACAAACAGCCCCGCGCCCCATCCGGCATACTCCTGCGGCGTGTTGCTGTAAGAGGAATCGAAAGAAGCCCAGTCTGGCAGCGGGGCGGCCTGCGCAAAGGCATCTGCCGGCGCCAGTCTCGCGCCCCAGTAAAGCTGCTGCAACTCACCGCGCGGATTTACGCCAAAGACATACGAAACGTCGCCGCCGTCAAGCCGAAACACTTTCGTTGCCCGATCGAAACTTGCGGCAGAAGTTTGCGATTGTGCCGCATGACTGACCGCAACAAACAGGATTGCCGCAGACAAGGCTTTTAACATTGGCTTCTTCATGGATACCTTCTTTACACGCCGCCATGATACCACCCGGCGCGAATAGTCGAACACACGCCCTCGCGCTGACCATTGATTGCAATTGTTCCGCAAGATTGCCGGGCTAACTTGTTGTCGTTATAATCGACTCCAACTATGATTCTCCCGCGACGGCGCTTCCTTGGATCATCCCTCTTCGTACTCGGCAGTTCGCTGACTGACGCCCTTGCAACTCCACTTTGGAAATGGAAGAGTCCGCTCGCAGTGGAAGCCTCGGCAGCGGATCCCGCATCGCCTCAGGTCCAGTTTGTGGATGTTGCCCAGCAGGCGGGGCTGACTATCCCCAACGTGTGGGGCGGCATCGATCGCAAGCGGGTCATCATTGAGACCAAGGGCAGCGGGCTGGCTTTTTTCGACTATGACAACGACGGTTGGCTGGACATCTACCTCTCGAACGGCAGCCGTCTCGATACCCATTGGCCCGCAGGAAAGGCGCCGACAACTCATCTTTACAAAAACAACCGCGACGGCACGTTTACCGATGTTACCGAGAAATCCGGCCTTGGGCGCAGCGGCTGGCAGACCGGCGTCTGCGTTGGCGATTATGACAACGATGGATGGGACGATCTATTTTGCTGCTTCTGGGGCCATAACATCCTCTTTCATAACAACGGCAATGGAACCTTTACCGATGTTACTCGCAAGGCAGGCCTTTATCGGGAGCAGGGCCGCTGGGGAACAGGCTCCACTTTTCTCGATTACGACCGCGACGGACACCTGGATCTTTTCGTATGCAATTACATCAAGCTGGATCCGGACAAGATTCCATCGGCAGACGACATGACATTTTGCCAGTGGAAAGGCGTACCCATTATGTGCGGCCCCCGCGGCCTTCCCGCCGACACGAATATTCTCTACCATAACAATGGGGATGGGACTTTCACAGACGTGTCGGAGAAGTCGGGCATACTGAAGCCGGGGCCGCGGTACTCGATTACCGGCGTCTCTTACGATTTCGATAACGACGGGTGGCCGGACATCTATGTCGCAGTGGATTCTCAACCTAGCATCATGTACCAGAACAACCATGACGGCACGTTTACCGATGTGGCAGTGATGGCCGGTTGCGCCTATAACGACGACGGCCACGAGCAGGCGGGAATGGGGCTCGCAGTGGCGGACTATGACTGCGACGGCTGGTTCGATATCTTCAAGACGAACTTCGTTGACGACACCGTCAACCTGTATCACAACAACGGCGATGGAACCTATAGCGACGTGTCATTTACGTCAGGCGTCGGGGTCAACAATCGTTATGTGGCTTGGGGCTGCGGCTTTATCGACTACGACAACGACGGCTGGCAAGACATCGTTCAAATCAATGGCCACGTTTACCCCGAGGTGGATAAGTATAACTTTGCCGAGACCTTCAAGAATCCGCGTCTAGTGTACAAGAATCTTGGAAATGGCCACTTCAAGGACGTTTCGGCGGAGATGGGACCCGGCATCAGTGAGCGCTTCTCCAGTCGTGGCGCCGCTTTCGGCGACTATAACAACAACGGCAATATGGATGTCCTGGTCTTGAATCTGAACGACCTGCCATCGCTTCTTCGCAACGACGGAGGCAACAAGCAGAACTGGATCAAGATCAAACTTATTGGAACCAAGTGCAATCGCACCGCCATTGGAGCGCGGGCGCGAGTAACTACAGGCAAACATACGCAGATGGATGAAGTCCACGGCGGGACAAGCGTGATGTCGCAATCCGATCTGCGCCTTCACTTTGGCCTTGGGAAGGCCGAGACCGTTGATTGTGTAGAAGTCAAGTGGCCGACAACGCAGAAGATCGAGCGCTTCCTCGATGTCAAGGCGAATCGGATCCTCACCATTCGCGAAGGCGATGGGATCGTGGCAACGTTCATTCCGCAAGCGAAGTAAGTGGCTTCCGATAGGCCGGCTATCGATTGTCCTTGAAGTTATACGGATCGAAGCGCAGCGATCATTCGTCCGGTGGACGAGTCCGTTCATATTCTCAGTGGACCGGCGGATCGGCCGGCTGCCCGGGCAGAACGACCAGAAACTGCTTGACCTCGCGCCGCTGACGATCAATGGCCTCCGATTCAAGCCTCTTGAGTTCGTCATGCAGTTGGAATTCCTGCCTGGCCTTGTCATGCTCGCCGGTCCGGTCGTAGGCAACTCCAAGGCGGTAATGCGCCTCGCTCATCTGTGGATTGGCCTCGATTGCCTTCGCGTAAAAGCTGATTGCCTTTTGAAAATCTCGGCGGGAAGCGGAGAGAATGCCAAGCTGCAGATACGCTTCGCTGCATTTGCCGTCAATCTGCAAAGCTCTTGTCAGCAGAGTTTCTGCATGTTGCACTGCCTGAGCATCGGCCTTCTGCTCCTGACTCTTCAAGATGGCCATCGCGTATAAATAATTCGCTTGCGCCTTGCCGGGCTGCTGGTCGGCAAACCGCGCCAGCTTCGGCTCGATGCAGACTAGAGGGTCGGGCGCCGCAATCTCGATCTTGCCCATAAAGATATAGGGTTCAGTGCTTGCCGGATTCAGGTCGGAGGCAGCGCAAATCTGTTGCGCGGCTTCATCGTAGCGAGCGCCCGCAAACAATGCGGTACCCAGACCAGTGAGCATTCTGGCCGATTTCGGATAGGCCTCCGCACCTCTTTGGAAGACCTGCTGCGCCTGCCAAACCGCCCGGTGCAGCAACAGTTCAGAACCCCACTCGAAATAGTTCACTTCGCTGGGATCAAGGTGAACGGCCTGCTCGAATTCGCGGACGGCCGCCAAAGGATCGCCCTTCTTCTCGTCTAACTCGCCCGCGAGGAGATGTTCCTTCGCGGCCGCGCGCACGCTGGATTTCGATGCTTCCGCCGCGCCGCCGGCCTCGGTCCCGCTGTGTTCCGGTCTCTCCGGCTTGAGCGTGAGCGTTTCGCGCGTGAGAGCCTCGCTGGTTCGCAAAGTGGAATCCGACCCATGCCCGCCCACCGCCGTCCAATCGGTAACTCCTGCAACGGTAAAGTTAGGCCTGTCGGCGAATTCCATTGCTTGGGTGACAGGCGATGAAGCGGCGCTGGAATCGGGATGCGCGATTCCACTATCTTGCGGCATATCTTCAAGAACCAGATCGATCGACTTTTGCTCTCCGGCGAACGAAGCGTTCACTGAGGCAGTGCGGCTGCGCAGGCCTGTCTTCTCCGCGCTCAACCGATAGCTGCCGATTTGCAGAGCCGAGAAAGAGAAAGCGCAGGTGGCATTTGTCCTGGTTTCCACAGCGCCCGGAACACCCTCTTGGTCGAGTCGCACGACCGCCCCGTCCACACACTTATGGAACGCGTTGAAGACAGTGCCATGAATTCCAATTCCGTCTGAGTGTGCTTGAACCGGCTGCTGCCCAATCGCCGCGGCCAACGATACGGCCAACAGCACAACGATCCCCGCAATAGCGCGCTGAATACATCGGCCCTTCTTCATTGCCGGCAACAGCCGTGAAAGGCATAAGCCGTTCGCGATGAAATTCGACTGTTCAATGTTTGGACCGTAGCCAGGCTTCTTCTTCATGTTTTTTCCTGTAACTGCACCTTGCCCGACGATGCCGCCGGCACTCAGTGGAACAGTCTCATTGTACAGCCGCAACCAGCCGGATAAGACTGGGCTTTGGAACCACCATGAGTTATCCAATCCAGGCAAGCAGCGCGCGGCCCAGCCTATCGAGAGAGATGGGCTCTTTCTCTTGCCAGAGGTTGAACTCCGGCGGCGCAACCACATAGGCCTGCGACAGGCTTTCAGCCATGCAAATGCATACAGTAGAGTGACGATATTCCTCGAAGCGGCTGGCGGCCAGCCACACATAGAGCGCTAGCATTTGCGCGTCCACAGCACTCCCGGGCAGATCGTCGACAGCAGGCAACGGGTTCACCATGTCCGGGTTGTCGAAGACGGCCACACCTGTAAATGGCTTGGGCCTGCTGCGCACACCAAACTGCGCCGCCAGAAAGGAAGGCCGCGCACGGCGAAATGCTTCAGAAGCCGCCCACTCCACAAAGGAGTTACCAAAGATCACCGCGCCGTTTCCGGTGAGATAGAGCGACCGCACAAACTCGCGAATGGCCGGATCTTGCGCCACTTCCGCTGGGCACCATGGGTCCACTTCAACCTTGCGCAAGCGATCAAACACAGTGTCTGCATCGGCAAGGTCTTTTCGCATGGTATTCATTTCGCGCGAGAAGTTCTGGCGGTAGTTATCAAGCCTTCCATTGCTCAGCAGAACAGCACTTGTCACTGCCCCTGGAGCGGCATCCTGCGTCACGATGGCGTCAACCAGACTTCTTCCCGCGTCCACAACCCAAGTGTCCGCTGGCGGGGCCTCAGGGCGGCTCCGAGCAGCGTCCAGCAGGCCCCCGACGCGCTCTCCAGCACCGCTGGTCTTTCCGGCCAGAAGAATCTCAAAAGCGCCCGGTGAGTCCGGCGGCAAAGTCAGATCGAGTTTCAGCGGCCGGCCCATCCCCTGCCACTGGCGCCATACGCTTGCCGCGTCCACGGGAAGGCGCTTAGGAATGTCGATCATGACCAATTGGTTGCCTGACCTGCGTTGGGGACCGTTTGTCTTCAGCGCATGTTGATCAGCGGCATCGAATATCGCCTGCACCTCCCGCCGCCAATCCTGGAAATATGGCGAGCGCGCGAGTTGCGAGGAGTTCAGGATGGTCTGTTCGGCGGTCGAGAACTCCCAGTGGCTGACCCCCATCTTCCCTTCGATCTCGACCACATTCCGGAAGAGGCCATCGGACTGCTCAGAGCTCAAGCTTGCCACGTAAAGCAGGAGCCTCTCGACCGACTGCCGTTCGTTGGGGAAGAGGTAATCCCACTGGCTGAGCTGCTGATTGACGAAAGGAAGAAAGGTGAGCGGCAGGCGCTTGAGCAGTCCCTTCCTCAAAGCGTCCTGAATACCCTCCGGCAACTTGTCCGCGGCAGCCATAATTCCTTCCCGGCTAAAGCTCTCTTCCGGCCGGAACTCAGTCGGCCGGTGCAAGTTATATACCAAGTTACCTGCCGCGCCATCAATAGCCGCGGCTGACCCGCAACCGGCTAACCGTGAAACTCCTTCAGTTGGGCGCCCTGAAAAGACACAGGCGGGCAACCGAGCAAATCCGCAAGAGTTGGGCAAAGATCGATGTGGCGAATGGGACGCTCGACGATCTGCGGCTTGTCGACGCCCACCCCCAAAGCCATCATCCATGTGTCCCGAGTTGAATCCGTGTTGGCGCGATGATTGAAGAACCCATTGGTCGATGAACCATCGGGATCACGCCCGAATTCAGGCAGAATCACCATCGTAGTCTTCCCCTTGTAGTCGGGGTTGGCTTCCACCTCCTGCCATAACTGATAGGCAAGACGATCCGCTGTCTTGATGCCCGACAGGTGAAGCGCATAAGAACCGAAATGCGCCGCCTCAACGTCGGAAAACACGACCACCAACACTTGCGGCGCAAACTTCCGCATGACTTCTCGACTCATGAAAAAGGTGAGCTCGTCGCCGGATGTGGGACCGCCTCCCCGCACAAAACTGGCGATGGCGCCCTGGATGCTGCTTCGCACCCTGGGATCAAGCTGGTCGGAGGCATCAAAAACATTCCATCCCAGCCCTTCGTAGTTGCTCCCTTCCATCGCGCTCTCCAGTTCGGCTTCCACCTTGCTCCGATCGGCCATGTTGGCGGTTCGCCCCTCGCGCAGAGCGTCTACGACAGCCTGAAGCATCAGTTGCTTGGGAAACACAACGTTGGCGCCATAGGCTGGACCATAGTTTGAATCCGAGCTTGCGCCGATGAGGCTCGTAAGCGCCTTATTGCTGGCGACGACCCATGCATCGCTGCGGTCGGCGCGCAGGCCCTTGCGCAACTGCTCAAACAAGGTGGGCGTGGTCGGGGCAAGCTTGCCCCAATCGTCCACACGCTGCCAGTTGCCGGTAAGAATGCTAGCAATCGCGTTGAAGTGCGCAGTCACGCCTTCGTTGCGCACGTGAGGGTAGAAGAGCGATTTTGGAAGCAGGTCGCCGGAGAGGTGCGGTATATTCGCCAGCCCATCGGGCGAAAAAGTCTCATCGCGGCGTATGCCGCCGGGAACAACCAATACCAGTTTGTGGCCGGAACCCGCGGAAGCCAGCCGACCCTGGTCCGCTCGCGCCTTGGGAAGCATAAGACCGGCCATCAGCATTCCCGCTGCGCGCAGAAACATCCGCTTGGAGCCGTCTATGATGCATCCAGGATCGACAACGAATTCGGAGCCGATTTCAGCGCCTGGGCAAAGTCCGTTCTCCATTTGCAAACCTCATGAGGAAGGCTTCCCTGGCAGGCCAGCCCCGGTCGAGATGTCGGATCGGGGCTGCATGGATTATATTCGCAAGACTGGCCTTTATCAATTTTCAACGTCAAGAGGATCAGGTTGACAAACTCGACATTCCACGACCGGGAAAGTCTGCCCAGGCGCCGCTGGCGGATCGCATGGCTGCTCGGTCTCGGGGTTCTGATCAATTACTTCGATCGAGTCAACCTGTCTGTTTCGCACGCTTCTCTCTATGCGGCATTCGGCGTTTCTAACATTGCCTTTGGCTATCTCTCGGGAGCCTACAACTGGACATACGCTCTGTGCCAGTTGCCGATCGGTGTGGTACTCGACAAACTCGGCGTCCGTCGCATTGGACGAATCAGTGCATTCTTATGGAGCATCGCCTCTTTTGGCGCGGCAATTACGCCCAATCTGGGCGGGCTGTTTGCAGCAAGATTGGCTCTTGGAGTTGGTGAAGCGCCGACATTTCCCGCCAACGCAAAGGCCATCGGCTACTGGTTCCCCCAAAAGGAGCGGAGCTTCGCAACGTCTATCTTCGACGCGGCGGCGAAATTCGCCTCAGCCATCGGTGTGCCGATTATCGGGATCGTCTTGATCAAGGTCGGCTGGCGTTGGAGCTTCGCTCTCACCGGCATGATCAGCTTCGCCTACTTTCTGCTTTTCTGGCGAATGTACCGGGATCCGGATGAGGATCCAGCACTGACCCGTTTGGAGCGCTGCTACATTGAAGAGGAAGTCGAGGGTTCCGGCGAACTTGAGAACAGTGCCGCTGCAGCGTCCTCGCTCGGCTCTCTCTTGAAGCAGCGCAAGGTGATTGGCCTGGCAATAGGCTTCGGCTCGTATAACTACGTCTTTTACTTGTTACTGACATGGCTGCCGAGTTATCTGGCCATTGCGCTGCACATCGATCTGCTGCACTCGTTTCTTTACACAAGCGTCCCGTGGCTTGTTGCAACAGCGACGGACATTCTGGTGGGCGGGTGGCTGGTGGATTTCTTGATTCAGCGCGGATGCGACGCAAGCCGGGTACGCAAGACCGTTCTGGTTACAGGCACGGTTTGCGGCCTGGGCATTTTCGGCGCTGCCAATCCCCAGAGCGCTCAGCAGGCTCTGATCTGGATCAGCATCTCTATAGGCGGTCTTGCGGCGGCTGCGCCGGTAGGCTGGTCGATTCCGTCGCTGATTGCAAGCAGGAACGACGTCGGAAAGGTGGGCGGCATTATGAATTTTTCAAACCAGCTATCGGGAATCGCGGCGCCCATCGTCACCGGATATCTGATGACTGCGCATCAATCGCTGGCCTTTGGCGTACCGGCAATCTATCTTGGGATTGGAGTCTCAGCATACATTTTTCTGCTCGGCAAGATCGAGCCGTTCCCCTCCGCGCATTCCATTCCTCTATCGTCCAGACAGGCATAGAATGAGATTGAGTTTTGCGACCTTGGCGTACTCGGCGAAACCTGTTCTGTCCCCCACCTTGGAGGTCAAATGAAGGTGCTCCTGCTTTCAGCGTATAAGCAACTCGACATCGTTGATATGCCTGCGCCGAAACCCGCCCCGGACGAGTTGCTGATACGCATCCGGGCCTGCGGGATTTGCGGAAGCGACGTGCATGGATACGATGGCAGCACGGGCCGGCGTCTTCCTCCTGTTGTGATGGGCCATGAAGCCGCCGGAAATGTTGAGGCCGTTGGCAGCGCAGTGGAGAACTTTCGCGCGGGCGACCGCGTGACGTTCGACTCAACCGTTTCCTGCGGCAAGTGCTTCTTTTGCCTGCGCGGCCAAATCAACCTCTGCGACAACCGCGAGGTGATTGGCGTTTCAACACCTGCCTTTCGTCGCATGGGAGCGTTTGCGGAGTTTGTTACTGTACCTGCGCGAATCGCCTATCCTTTGCCGGACAACTTGTCTTATGCACACGCTGCGCTGATCGAAGCGGTGTCGGTCGCGGTTCATGCAGTGTCGCTCACACCCATCGCGCTGGAGGACACAGTGGTTGTAGTGGGCGCGGGCATGATTGGCCTGCTTACCCTACAGGCGGTGCGTCAGGCGGGTGCGGGCAGAGTCTTTGTCGTGGATGTGGATGACTCGCGCTTGGAACTTGCGCGCAGCCTGGGCGCCACCGAGACATTCAACTCCCGCAATGCCGACATCATTCCTCAGATTCTCTCGCATACCATGGGACGCGGAGCGGACGTTGCCTTGGAGTGCGCCGGCGCCACGGCCCCGGTGAAGTTGGCGCTTGACAGCGTGAGGAAGGGCGGGACTGTGACCCTAATCGGCAATGTCGCGCCTACCATCGAGCTCGGCCTGCAATCGACAGTGACACGCCAGATTCGCCTGCAAGGTTCCTGTGCGTCGTCGGGAGAGTATCCCGCTTGTATCTCGCTGATCTCGCGCGGCGCCATTCAGGTAGCGCCGTTGATTTCCGCCGTTGCTCCGATCGAGGACGGAGCTTCATGGTTTCATCGTCTCTACGAGCGCGAACCCGGGCTTCTCAAGGTTGTTCTTGAACCATGATGCTAGGGCCCCGAGGACAGAATTGATGGCAGACTTGTTGTTCGATCTATCCGGCATGGTCGCGCTTGTCACCGGCACAAGCCGTGGACTGGGACAGCATTTTGCCCGCGCGCTGGCCAGGGCTGGGGCCGACATTGCAATCACCAGCCGGGACAAGAACGTGCTCTCCGCGTTTTCGGGCGAGATTCAGGCTCTGGGGCGCGAAGCATTCTGCGCGGAACTCGATGTGCGCGATCACTCGAGCATTCAGCAAGCTGTCGCGGAGATAGAAGAGCATTTCGGCAAGATCGATATTCTGGTCAACAATGCCGGCTGCAATATCCGCAAGCCCGCGCTCGACGTCAGTTGGGACGACTGGAACACCATTTTGGATACAAACCTGCGCGGTTCGTTCTTTGTTGCCCAGGCGGTTGCGCGCGGCATGATCCAACGCGGCTACGGGCGCATTGTCAACATTGGGTCAGTCACGAGTGTCGCCGGTTACGCAGGGCTTGGGCCATACGGCGCCAGCCGCGGCGGCATACGTCAACTCACCATGAGCCTGGCCGACGATTGGGGCCGGCATGGAATCACTGTGAATTGCCTTGCGCCGGGCTGGTTCAAGACTCAGCAGAATCGGGCATTGTATGAAAATGCCGCGTGGGTGGAGTATATTACCGATCGCATCCCAATCAAGCGGCCCGGTCAGCCCAGCGATCTCGATGGGGCTATTGTCTTTCTCGCCTCGGAGTCAAGCCGCTACATCACCGGCCAGACACTTCTGGTTGACGGAGGCATCTCGACCGGAGCGACAAAGGCAACTGTCTAGATTGTCTTTGGAAATACCGAAGGTCGAAAGCGTCCTACAAAGATTTCCGTTCCGCTAGCGCACAGTCCACAGCGTCTCGACGCCGGAGTCAAGGCTTGGTGGAGGATGGAGTCTTCGATGAGTATACAAACTGCTTGACCTCAGCTCTCTCCTTGTCCACCTCTGCCATGTGGTGGGCCCGGAGCTGCTGATAGATCGCAAACTCCTTCTGCGCCAGGTCCTTTTGTCCCGCATGCACGTAGTCCTGCCCTAGGCGGTAATGGGCATCTGGGAGATTCGGGTCCAACTCAAGGGCGCGCGCATATTCTGGAATCGACTTTTCGTATTCATGCTGGTCGGCATAGATGCTGCCCAACAGCACGTGGGCTTGGGGAAGCGCTCCATCCAGTGCTATCGACTTTTGCAGCAAGGACTCCACTGCCGGAAGGTCCAGGCTCGAGTCTTCGGCCCGCTTTCCCTTCCACAAACTTGCCGCGTAATAGTACTGGGCCAGCGCATTGCCCGGCTGAAGCTCAGCATAGCGCCGGAATCTCTGGATCACCTCCTCTGCCTGAGTTGGGGAACTGTCATAAGCCTTGGAGAGATAGAGGTAAGAACGGGGGTCGGAAGAGTCAAGATCGACAGCAGCGAGGAGCGTTTTGACGGCATCGTCATACTTGCCCCGCGAATACAGTGCCATCCCCAGCCCGATCATGATCCGGGGCGAATTCGGGTAACGCTGGGCAGCCTGCCCAAAGACATCGATCGCCGGTTCATAGGTTCTATGAAGAAGAAGCTCGGTTCCCCAATCGAATAAGTTATCTTCACTCGGATCCATATGAGCAGCAGTCTGGAACTCCTTGACAGCCGCGATGTAGCTTCCGGCTTTCTCTTCGACCTGGCCGAGGAGATCGTGAAGTTCTCCGGTGTTTTTCGTTCGCACCAGGCTTTGGGCCACTTGCCTTGCCTCCGATAGCCGGCCAATTAGGAAATCGGCCATCGCCAGATCGTAGCCGTTGTCATAAGAGGGCTTGATGCGCTGCGCCTGTTCAAGAAAGGGGCGGGCATCGGCTATCTTTCCCGACTGAATGTAGAACTCACCCAGGTTGTGGTTGGCATCGTAATTTCGAGGTTCGAGTTCGAGCGCCTTGCGGAACTGTTCGCCGGCCAAGTCGGCATTCCCCGCATGGCTGAAGCTCGCCGCCAGGTTTTCTCGCGCAGCAGCGGATTTCGGCTTCAGGCGAACCGCCGCTTCCAAGTGCTCAATGGCCTTGTCATCTTGCGACAACGAAGCGTAAACCAGTCCCAAAAGCTCGTGGACTTCAAAACTATCCGGTGCGTGGGGCAAAAGATCCTCAAGCTGAGCAGCTGCCTCGGCGTATTTTCCGCCATTGTATTGCGCCACCGCGGATTGAAACTGGCGGTCCAGCTTCTGCGCCGGGTTGTCTTGGGCTACGGCAAACACCCCGCAGGTTGAATAAGCAAAGAAGGCACAAACGATCACCCATGGAATCCAACGCCTTTTGCCCACAATCAACCTCCCCGATCGCCGCGTGAGCAAAGCGCTACGCAGAAAAGAAAAGCCCCGGAAAGGCACCCAGTTGGAGTGCCTTTCCGGGGCGTTTTCATTGTAACTCAGTAGTACAGCTTCAGAGCAAACTGGATCTGCCGCGGATCGTTCGGATTGTCGCGGGTGGCGCCAATTTCGCCGAAGTTGCCACTGGTGTAGTTAGTCGAGCCGCCAATCGACACGACGCCGTTGCCGCCGAACCCAGGAGCATTGAAGTTCGGATGGTTGAGGACGTTGAAGAACTCCGCCCTGAACTGCATCGAGATGCGTTCGTTCAGTTGGAGGGCCTTGAACAACGAGAAATCCAAACGATGGAATCCAGGCGTTACGGTCTGCCCAGGCTCGTCGCCCAAAACGCCGGAACCGGTCGCAGTTACGCATCCGGCCGGCTGCCCTGGATTGCCCACTTGGCAGGGTTGCGAGAAGGCCGCGGGGTTGCCAAACCAACTCAGAGCGCCGTTTGCGTCCTTGTGCAGTCCAAGCTTCTGGCTCTGCCCAGCAACCTTTACAGCATTGCAGCCCAATCCAGCGGCTGTTCCCGATTGGCAACCGATATTGGCAGGCTGGCCGCCCTGGAGCGTAGTGATCCAGTTTGTGCTCCAACCGCCAAACACCGCATCGACAACCTTCCCCTGGTTCAGGAACTTCTTGTCCTTGCCCATGGGAAGCTGATAGCCGCCGCTGAAGTGAAGCACCTGGCGCAGATCGAAATCGGCCAGACCGCGATCGAAGCTGGGTCCAAGACCCGGAACGGAAGGCGCGCGGTAGCCGCCCGTGTTGCCACCATTCAGCAAGTCGCCGGCATCCGACATCGTCTTCGACCATGTGTAGGCGAGCAGGTAAGACAAGCCGCTTGAGAACTGCTGTTCAAGTTTGGCTTGCAAGGCGTTGTAATCGCTAGCTCCGACTGTCGTCTGGTAACTCATGCCATGCGAGAAATCGGGGAACGGGACAGCATTCGTGGTGCTGGCGTTGTAAGCCAGAATCTGGCTCACATTGTTGGTGCCAAGCCCCACCTGCAGATCCTCGCCGTGGGTCCACACGTATGCGGCTGTCGCAGACAATGTGCGGGTAACCGAGTACTGGGCAGTGAGGTTCGCGCTCAACGTGCGGGGGGTTTGCCAATTGAACTGGGCTCCCTCAAGCCCCAGCCCCTGGGCGTTCACAATAGCCGGCGTCAATGCAACGCAGGAGAGACCGGCGTTCATGGTTGCGGTTCCACCTGGACCTGCGGTCGCACATCCGGCCCATGGTGTCTGGTAACTGATAGGCGCAACGCCCTGCAACCCGTTGGGGCTGCCGGCCGGCACCTGAGGACTGTAGGAGAGGTTGTAAACAAAAGGATAATTCTCGCCGATGTTCGGTGAGTATCCCTGATTCTCAAACGAGTTGAAGAAGAGACCAAACCCGCCGCGCGTCACGAGCTTGGGGTTGATTTGATAAGCAAAGCCAACGCGGGGCGCGAAATTGTTCGTCTGGTTTTGCACCAGTCCCCGCCCGTATTTGTTGGTCATTTCAAGCGTGATTCCGTCCTTGGCCAGCAAATCGGTAAAGCCGTTGCCGGCAAGGCTCGGCGTGTTAGCCGTGGACGACAATACCCTGACGTCTTTCCCTGTGGCCGGGATCAGGTAAGTCGGGGTGCCGAGGGCGCTCGGGACAAAGTTCGCCTGGCCGCCATTGGTCTCCTGAATCGGTCCAAAGTAGTCCCAACGCAGGCCGAGATTGACGGTCAGTTTTGAACTTACCTTCCAGTCGTCCTGGAAATACAAGGCCGAATAAACCTTGTAGTCGTAGGTCTCGCTGATGTTCGACGCGTTGATCGAGTCGGAGCCGCCGGAGTAATTCACTCCACCCGCAACGCTCGAAGTTGTCGGAGTCAGAAGGAACTGCGCGCGGCCCAGGTTGCCGCTGGTCTGAGTCGGAACATCCACAAAGGTGCCGTTGTAGTCGAAGTTGCCCCTCGAATACGCAGGCTGCAGGGTATCGAACTTGATGTGCTGGTTTTCGATACCCATCTTGAAGCTGTGCTTGCCCCAAATCTTCGTGAAGTCGTCGGTGAGCTGGAGCGTCTGGCTGATTTCGTCCGAAGGAAGGAAGCCATTGCTGCCCAGTGTGGACAGTCCGCTGAAGTCCATTTCGGGAAGACCGCCGTTTTCAGGCACCTGCTGGATACCCTGGATGCCGTATTGCGCCGGGATACCCATCACGCTGCCCTCGGGGCCGAAGCGCGAGGTGTGAAGGTGGTTGAGGCCCGCGCGGAACACGTTGACCGCGTTCGGAGTAAATACGTGAGTCCAGGCTGCGGCAGTCTGGTTGGAGTGAGCATTCTGGATGCCCTGCTGGAAGGCTCCGCCGTCTGCCACGCCGCCGAAGATGCCCGGAATATATTGCGGGTCATCGACATAGCTGAAGCGGTAGAACACCTGGTCCTTTTCGCTGGGGTTGAAGTCCGCCCTGACGTCGAAGGCGTTGCGATGCTCATACAGAGCAGGACTCACCTGGTAGTTCGAGAACAGTGAGGTGATCGCATTGTTGGTCGGCGTCGGGTAGAGCTTCAACAGAGCGATGGCATTCTGATCCAGCCTGTTGGCTGGAAGCTGGTTCAGGTCGGTGCAAGCGCCAAGCGTATAGGTTTTGGTTGAGAGCGCGCACTTGCTGCCGAAAGGGTCGCGAACGTATCCGGTGGTGGTAGCTGAAATGCCCGTCCGGGGGTCGACTGTGCCGGCAGTGACGAGGCGTGTTGTGGCAGGATCAAGGACCGTGCCCTGTGGAATCGATCTGCCCAGGTCGTCGGTAAGCGGTGCAGAGGTGGCCTGCGCGGAGATCAAGTCGGAGAGATTGGTGAAGCCGCTGTTGACTTCGGCTGTGCTCGGCACTGAGCCAAGTGTGGAACTGCCCTGCAAGCGCCGCAGGCCCTCATAATCGCCAAAGACAAAGATCTTGTTCTTGAGGATTGGGCCGCCGGCGGAGACGCCGAACTGATTCTGTTGATACTCGCCCTTTGTGGGTGTGGGGCTGTCGTCTTCAAACCAGTCGGCAGCATCGAGGACGCGGTTGCGGAAGAAGTCCCAGGCCGCGCCATGGAAGCTATTGGTGCCGGATTTGATGGTGGCGTTGAGAACGGCGCCAGCGGAACGGCCCAGTTCGGCGCTGAAGTCGGCAGTTTGGACCTTGAATTCCTGAATGGCGTCTACCGGAGGCAGAACGATGAAGTTGGTACCGTTCAGGAAGTCGACGGTGTCGGAGTTGTTGTCAATACCGTCCAGCAGGTAGTTGTTCTGGGAGGGGCGCAGGCCATTGGCGGAAAAAGCGCCGGAGGCTGCGTTGCCGCGCGTGTCAGCCTGGGGCGTTTGCATGCCGGCGCCGAGCTGGGCGAGGAAGGTAAAGTTGCGTCCGTTGAGCGGCAGATCGTTCACTTGCTGCTCACTGACGACCTGGCCGACCGACGCTTCTTCGGTCTGCATCAGCGGCGGTGCAGTGGTCACTTCAACGGTCTCAGTGGCCGCGCCGAGCTTGACCTGAATGTTGACCATCAGAGTTTGCGAAACGTTTACAGTAAGGTTCTTCTGAGTGGTCTTTGCGAAGCCGGTCGCAGTGACGGTTACGGTATAGTGCCCGATTCTGACAGGCGAGAAGGTGTATCCGCCGTTGCTGCTCGTTTTCGTCTGCTGGGTTAAGCCCTGGTCTGTGTTCAAGAGGGTCACCTGCGCATTGGGGACTACCGCGCCGGTCACATCCTGAACCGTTCCAGTGATTGTGCCTTCATCCACCTGGCCAAATGCATATTGACTTTGGAACAGGAGGAAGCAGAAACATGTGAGGGTTATGCTGCCTGCCAGTCTGAACCAACTGACGGCTTTGCGATCAAGGCCCATCCGAATATCCTCCATTTTGTTTCGTTTGCTTCCGTTTTCTCTTTGCGTATTCTCCCACTGGGATCGCCGTCCCAGGAAAGAAGCCGGTCACGTTGAGCCGATACAGTAAACGCTTGCTCACGGCGCTGTAAACGATTACACCACCGCGCTATGCAGATTAGTACTGCCGCATAATATTTGTCAATCAAAAGTTGTAGATCATTGCTGCGGATCAGTGAGCCTCCCAAAAACCGTCGAGTTGTTCAAATTGGGCTCAGAGCCAGCGGGGGCATATTACCGAAGAGTACGGCTATGGGTATCCTCGTAACCTGTTTAGAATGAGCATTGGTTTAACCTTCCGAGAAATGCCTTCGGCTGCCAACGGATCCGTGCACGCGGCAGGCGGCAATCTGCTCTCGCCGATTGGCTGGAAATCGCGCAACCCGCTGGCTGTTCCCTCTTGGAAAGTTTTCCACAGTCGGTTTCTGCCGGCCCTGCGGTTTTCACGAATTCTTCCACAGGCAGCAAAGGCGCGCGCTGCCGCAAAAGGCTCTCGCTGAAATGTGCCGGCTATCGATTTGCCTCAGTGGATTTTGGCCGAATCTGGCATGGGTGCTATTCTGCGGACACCTTCTCGGCTCCCCGGATACCGTAACAATGATGCCGCGCAACAGAAACGAAAATCGACTCCCTTCCAGGCGAACAATCCTCAAGAGCATGGGGTTGGCGCCCCTGCTGCTTCGCCCGGCCCCCTTTCTGGGAGCTTCGTTGCTGTTCGGGCGGCCTGAGGACTTTGCGAGCGACCGCACCGCGTTCCCCTTCTCCGATCTCCGTTTGACTCCCCACTACCCCGTCCAATCGCCTTTGGCGGATGTACTCCGCCTCGTCGCTCCGGGTTCGGATGATTACGCTACTGAAAAGTATGCCTTTGAAATCGAGGAGCTTCTCAAGCAATGGAGTTTGGACCTCAGGGCATCGGCCCACGACCATTCAGCGCCGTCTGAGTGGCTGGCCCCCTCTATTGAAGCCTCCGCGCTTGGCTCCGCGACAGAAACCCCGGTACGTTCCGCATACCGCATCGACATTGCGAGAAGGCGGTTTGCCCCTGGCGTAGTTCGAGGCCGAGAGACGTTTCTCAAGGAGATCCAAGGCTGGCTGGGGCCAGTCTCCAGGGTGCATACGGCGGAATTCGAGATCTACGGCATAGAAGAAATTGCCAGCGCGCCGCTGACGGTACGCCTCCAAATCCGATATGACATGGTCGCCGAACGGAGCGACAAGAGTCGCGAGGAGCGGGTAGGTTCCTGGCTCACTGAGTGGTCTCGCAATGAATCGGAGAGGTGGACCGCGCGGCGGTGGGAGGCCAGTGAAGAAACCCTGGCTGTCGCGCACGGACCGGTATTCATCGACGTGACTCACCAAGCAATGGGCGCAACAGAATCGTATAACCAGCAGATGCTGCGTGGCGTCGACCATTGGCGTACAGTTTTGGATGGCGCAATCGGCGTTGACGTATACAGCAACAACGGCGTGGCGGCCGGCGACTACGACAATGACGGATTTGACGATATCTATGTTTGCCAGCCGGCCGGATTGCCCAACCGACTCTACCGCAACCGGGGCGACGGAACCTTCGAGGATGTGACGGAGAAAGCGGGAGTCGGCGTGCTCGACAATACCGCCTGTGCGCTGTTTGCCGACTTTGAGAACAAAGGCCGTCAGGATCTGCTTGTTGTTTGCGGCACTGGTCCCCTGCTCTTTTTGAATCAAGGCGACGGTACCTTCCAAATCAAACGCGACGCCTTCAAGTTTGCGCAGCCTCCCCAGGGAACGTTCACCCATGCTGCTGTTGCCGATTACGATCAAGATGGGCGTCTCGACATTTATTTCTGCATGTATATGTACTACCTGGGCCTCGATCAATATCACTATCCAATTCCGTATTACGATGCCCGGAACGGGCCGCCCAATTGCCTGTTCCACAACGAAGGGAACGCAACCTTCGTGGAGACTACCCAATCGGCCGGATTGAACGTGGATAACGATCGCTACAGTTTTTCCTGCGCCTGGGGCGACTCCAACGGCAACGGCTTGGCAGATCTTTTTGTGGTCAACGATTTCGGCAGCTCTCAGCTTTATCGCAACAACGGCAATGGGACCTTCACCGTTGTTTCGCGCGAAGCGCATGTCGAAGGCGTGGGGGCTGGAATGAGCTGCGCCTGGTGCGACTTCGATAACGACGGACACCAGGATGTTTATGTTCCAAGCATGTGGGAGGCTGCCGGGCAGAGAGTCTCATCGCAAAAGCAGTTTCATGAAAACGCCCCTGAAAACATTCGCGAACTCTACAAGCGGCACGCGCGCGGCAATGCGCTCTACCGAAACCTGGGAGACGGGACGTTTCAGAATGTGGGCCATGAAGCCGCGGTTGAGATGGGCCGATGGAGCTGGTCCTCGGATTTCTGGGACTTCGATCACGACGGATACTCGGACCTCTACGTCTCGAATGGGTACCTTTCTGGACCTGATCGCGACGACCTCGCGAGCTTCTTCTGGAGGCAGGTAGTAGCCAAGTCGTCCGACGACGCAACCGGCGCCCTGGCTTACGAGCACGGATGGAATGCGATCAACGAATTGGTTCGATCGGATCACACCTGGCATGGCTATGCGCGCAACGTCATGTTCGCGAACAACCGCGACGGCACATTTTCAGAGGTTTCCGGGCCAACGGGATTGGACTTTCTCGAAGATAGCCGCACTTTCGTTCTTGCCGATATCGACCACGACGGACGGCTGGAAGTTATTCTCAAAAACCGCAATGCCCCCCAACTACGCGTCTTGCACAACGCAATGAAGGACATCGGCGACTCGATCGCATTCCGCCTGCGCGGGCATATGAGCAACCGCGACGCGATCGGAACCGCAATTACCGTCGAAGCGGGAAGCCTTCGCCAGATAAAGTATTTGCAAGCGGGGAGCGGCTTTCTGGCGCAGCACTCCAAAGAAGTCTTTTTCGGGGTGGGAAAGCCGGAAGGAGCAATCCGGGCTACGATCCGCTGGCCCAATGGGCTTTCACAGCAATTCGCGGGTCTGCCGGTAAACCATCGGATAGAAATCGAAGAGGGCGCAGCAGCATTTGTGGCCAAGCCCTTTGGCGCCTCAGCCGCGCTCTACTCGCAGGCAGGCCCCTTGCCGGTGGTGGAACCGCTGCCTTTCCAAGTGGACACGTGGCTCATCGATCCCTTGAAAGCACCATCGTTTTCCCTGCCCGATCTTGCGGGTAACATGCAAGAACTCAAGTCGCTTCAAGGCAGCTTTGTCCTCCTCAACTTCTGGGCTGGGGCGTCGGCGCTGAGCCGGGATCAGTTGAAGCTTCTCCACAAGCACAGGCCTTCGCTTGCCGCAAATCAACTCGCTGTTTTGGCTGTAAACGTTGACAAGCCGGAAGACGTCTCCGCTGCGCGATCATTCGCGTCGCAAGAGGGGCTTTCTTTTCCTGTCCTCTTTGCAACGGAAGATATGGCCGGCATTTACAACATCGTCTGTCGCCACCTCTTCGACCGCCGCAGAGACCTCGGGATTCCGGCCTCCTTCTTGCTCGACAAAGAAGGCATGATCGTCAAGGTGTACCAGGGACCCCTTGATCCCGAGAGCTTGCTGGCAGATGTGAAGTCGATCCCATACACGGCAGCCGATCGCATGAAGAAAGCGATCCCCTTCGCCGGACAGCTTTATCAGGGAGCGTTTGCACGCAATGACTTTACCTACGGCGTAGCCATGTTTCAGCACGGATACCTTGAGCAGGCGACAGAGTCCTTTCAACAGGCGGTCGCGGCCAAGCCCGACGATCCTGACGGGTATTACAACCTGGGCACGCTCAGCCTGCGGCGAAACGATTTTCCCGAGGCGCGCCGCTATCTCGCCCGGGCCTTGAAGCTGCGGACCAATTATCCAGAGGCGTGGAACAATCTGGGAATGATGGCCGCCCAGGAGGGCCGCCCCGAGGAGGCAATTCAGAACTTCGAGCAGTCGCTGCTTCTTAGGCCGAGATATGCCATCGCACTGCTCAACCTCGGCAATGTCTATCGGCGCCAGCGGGATTTTGGGAAGGCGGAAGAGTCCTTGAGCCATGCGCTCGAAATTCAGCCCGACGATCCTGAAATCAACTACAGCCTTGGAATGCTCTACGCTCAGCAAGGCCAGTTGCCGAAAGCATCCGAATATTTGCAAAAAGCAGTCGATCTGCGCCCGATCTATCCAGAAGCCTTGAATAACCTGGGCGTTCTCTTCGTCCGCGAGCAGGATTACTCGAAAGCCGAGCAGCAATTCAAGACTGGCGTCCGCGTTGCTCCGAACTTCGATGAGTCCTATCTAAATCTGGCTCGCCTTTACGCGATGCGCGGCGACAAAGAAAAGGCAAGGGATGTGTTGCAGAAGTTGTTGCGCCTGCAACCGCAGAACCCAGGCGCCAGGCAGGCTCTGGAATTACTGCAATGATAAGCTTGGCGGGAAGTAGAAAGGGTGTGTGAAATGACTGGTTCAACCGTCTATCATCATAGGATCGGAGTACCCATGATGTGGTCGCACACGTGCGGAATTGTCGCCGTGTCTGCGTTTCTTGTGGTTTGCCAGTTGCGCGCTGTCCAGCCGCACACTTCCAGGACGCCGGAAAAGTTCCAGAACGTCGAAGCACTGGTGCAACAAGGCCGCCTCGCCGATGCCAAAACAGCAATGCTCGATGAACTCCAGCGCAACCCATCCAGCATAGATGGTTACAATTTGTTGGGAATTATCGATAGCGACGAACAGGATTACTCAAGCGCTCTCGCGGCATTCCAGAAGGCACTGAAGCTAGCTCCAAACTCCACCAAAACTCATGTCAACCTCGGCAACGTCTACGTCGCTCAGAAGCGTCCGGACCTCGCGGAGAAGGAGTTCCGTGCCGTTCTCCGATTTGATCCAGCGAATCAAGACGGTAACTACAACCTTGGCGTTCTGTTGATGGCCAGGAAAGCGGCTGCCGAGGCAATTCCACACTTTGAACGCGTGCATCCGTCAACCCTCCCCGTCCGGCTCAATTTGATCCACGCTCTTTTCCAGGCCAAACGAGCGGCTGAAGCGTTGCGGATGGCCACAGCGCTTTCCGCGCAGAACAAGAACGATGTCCAGGTGCGTTTCTCGCTCGGGTTGCTGCTGGCCTCCGAAGGGCAGTACAAGCCTGCCCAGCTCGAGCTCGAGGAAGCGGATGTCCTTCAGCCTGGAACCTTCGAGATCATTTACAACCTGGGCCAGGCATCCCTGCGCGACGGCAATAATGCCGCGGCGGAACTGTCATTGACCAGGGCGCTCAAGTTGAAACCCGACTCTCCCGATGCACTCTATTTGCTGGCCCAGGTCTTTGCCAGCGAGTCACGGCCTCGCGATGCTCTGGAGTTGCTTGTCCGCGCGCATAAGTTAGCGCCGGAAAACACAGATGTCATCTACCTGATGGCCGAGGTCAGCATGTCTCAGAACTTTTACGAGGATGCGGTACCTGTGCTGGAGTCGGGACTCCAGATTGCGCCGCAGCGCTCCGATCTTCGCGCCGCCCTGGGAAAGAGCTATTTCATGGCTGGCAAGGTCGATCAGGCTATCGAGGTGTTCAAGAAACTGACCGAGGTTGATCGCTCAGCACGGCCATATGCATTGTTAGGAGTTGCCTACCGGCAATTGGGGAGATATGACGAGGCAAAGCAGTCACTGCAAAACGGACTGGCACTGGATCCGCGCGACGCTTCCTGCTTGTTCAACCTGGGACTTATTGAGGAGCAACAGGGAGATTCCGCTGGGGCCGAATCCATGCTCCAGCAAGTGCTGCGTTCGAGCCCCAGCTTTCCCGACGCCTTGCTCGAACTTGCGAACCTTCGAATCGCCGCCAAGAAACTCCCAGATGCGGAGCAACTGCTCAGGAAATATGTCCGCCTCAGCCCTAACCCGGCTACCGGATATTACAAGCTGGCGATCGTGGAAAGAAGTTTGCATGAGACGGCAGCCGCAGATAGAGACCTTAGCGTGTTTCAAACTCTTTCCAAAGATGTTTCCAACGGCCCCCATCACTTTGAACACCTTTTCGACTACCTGGATACTCGTTCGCAGCTGGCTCCCAACGCCCGCGATCAAATCGATCTGGACGAGATCAGGGATCACATCGAGAAGAATCCCGGCCGCCCAGATGATCTATATCTGCTAGCCGAGGCGTGCTTGAAATCAGGGAGAGTGGATGAAGCTCGAAGCGCCGTAGATCATCTCGACAAGATGAGCCCAGGCGATTACCGGAACCTGACCGGGGTGGGCGTATTGCTGGCCCGCTACCATCTGTATGACGATGCTATCCAGCACTTCCAGGCGGCGCTTCAATCAAACCAAAACTCGGACGAGATCAAATTCGATCTTGCCAATGCTTTCTTTCGCAAGCGCCGTTATTCCGATGCGCTCGATGCTGCCAAGACGGTTTCAGCGGAAGGCAGCAAGGACGATGCGTACCTTGCATTGCTCGGAGATATCTATGCGCACCTCGGAGACACTGCCCGCGCCGAACATATCTATCAGGATGCGATCATCCGCAATCCGGACAACGATCAGGATTATCTGGCGCTCGCACTGCTGGAGTTCCGCGAGAAGAAGATCGCGGAAGCGAAGCAAACCTTGCTCAAAGGCCGCACCCGCATTCCGGGCTCCGGCCGGATTCTTTGGGGATTGGGAATCGCTTCAGCTCTCGAGGGAAAAACAGAGGAAGCGGCGATGCAGTTGGAGGGCGCAGTGGATATGCTTCCCGAGTGGCCGGGAAGTTACTCGCTTCTTGGTGTCTTCTACTATCAGACAGGGCAGATCGACAAAGCCAAAGAGATGCTGGACCGCTTCAAGAATAGCAACGCAAGCGGCAGCCTTGATGTGAACCGGATCGAGCAGTTCCTGGCGCAAGCTCCGGCGGCTACGCCGTCACCCAAAGAACCGATGAACATGGCTAACAAGGCGATGTTGCTTCAGATGGCGCTGTCGCTCGCGGATAGAACTCTATGAAGATGCCTCGGCACAACAATTCTGCTGGGGGCTTCTGGCTTGCGGAACTGTTTCGCGCACAGAGGTTGGCAGGTTTGCGGAAGCTTGTTACATGGGCCCTGGCGCAACTGCTTTTCCCCCACGCCGCGCCTAAACGCGCAAACCGCATGAGCGGCTTTTGGAAAAGAGACATGCGCTTTGATCATCCAATCCGCTTCGTCGCCGCAGCGCTGCTGTTTTGCGTGGTCTGCGCAACAGGTCATCGCACGAATTGCGCTCAGCTGCCCGCGAAAACTCCGGACGCTCCTGTCACTGTCCGCTACACTAACATCCGCCAGCCCGCTGGAATCAATTTCATTCAGGATTCCACGCAGACCGATGAGAAATATTACTTAGAAACTATGGGCACAGGGGTTGCATGGATCGACTACGATCAGGACGGGCTGATGGACCTCTATTTCGTTCAGGCCGGGGCCACCGACGCGTATAAGCCTGCCAAGCCGCTGCGTTCTGCGCTCTATCACAATAACGGAGATGGGACCTTTACCGATGTGACGGATAAGGCCGGTGTAGGAGGCGAGGGGCATTACGGGCAAGGTGTCGCTGTGGGCGACTTCGACAACGACGGCTACCCCGATATGTTAGTAACCGGATATGGGAGAGCTATCCTCTACCATAACAATGGAGACGGGACTTTTACAGATGTTACCGCCAAGGCAGGCGTTGCCGACGAGGGGAACTGGTCGACCAGCGCGGCTTGGTTGGACTATGACAAGGATGGCTGGCTCGACCTTGTGATACTCAACTACCTCGATTGGACCCCACAAACCAACCAGTGGTGCGGAGAGCGAGGTCCCGGATATCGCGCATATTGCAATCCAAATAACTATAGGGGACAGAGAACCAAGCTTTACCATAACAACCACGATGGAACATTTACCGACGTAAGCGACAAATCGGGTGTCGGTCTGCCCGAGTCGAAAGGGATGGGCGTGGTCGTGGCCGACTTCAATGGCGACGGCTGGCCCGACATTGCCATTGCCAACGATACCTGGCCAAACTTTCTGTTCCTTAACAATCATGACGGCACGTTCACAGACTCGTCTCTCATATCGGGACTGGCGGCCAGCGAGGACGGGCGGTATGAGGCCGGCATGGGAATCGACGCCGCGGATGTGGATGGCGACGGCCTGATGGACGTTTACATCACCCATCTTGCTCATGAACTTAACCGCCTGTACCATAACAACGGAGATGGAACTTTTACGGATGTTACTTATAGCTCCGGGATAGGGAGCAAGGCGATGCTGTTCAGCGGTGTGGCAGGCAAGTTTATCGACTACGACAACGACGGCTGGCCAGACATTCTGCAAGTAAACGGCGCCATGTTAGATAACATCAATCTCTATCATGCAGAGGTCTCTTACAAGGAGCCTCTCTTGATGTTTCGCAACTTGGGCAATGGCCACTTCGAGAAGTCGTCCGACTCGCTCGGTCCCGACTTCCTGCGCCCTGTCGTGGGCCGCGGCCTTGCTACCGCGGATTTTTTCAACGACGGGAGCGTCGGCATCGCCGTCAATGTCCGCGGGGATTATCCAGAACTCTTGCGCAACGACGGAGGAAATGCGAACCACTGGCTTGAGGTCCTGCTGATCGGCACAAAGTCCAACCGCGACGGCATCGGTTGCGTGCTGAAGCTGACCTCAGAGGGGTTCGTGCGCGTAGAGCAGGCCAAGGGCGGAACGAGTTATATGTCGGCGAGCGATCCGCGCATCCATTTTGGCCTCGGCAAGCGCACCAAGATCGAGTCACTCACGATTACCTGGCCGAGCGGGCAGGTGGATAAGCTGACCGATGTGCCAGTCGATCGGATTATTACAGTCAAAGAAGGCGCAGGGATCGTTCCCCGCGCATTTCCCAAGGTGCCGCGCCGGTAGAGGGGTGCGCGGCCTCCGCTCGGAACTGCCGCGCATCCGCTGTCAGGCTGATTCAGGCGGGGCCGGGGTTATCTCCAAGTCGATATGCTGAGCGCCAAGGTAAGGGTGGTGAGCGGCGAGCCGCACTTTGCCCGGCTTTTCTCCGGCGCGTATCCAGATGGCGCCGGTGCCTCCAATGAGCGCAAAAGGATTGTCGCCGATGAGTTCGGCCGGGCCGGTGAGTTCAAAGCGAATGGCGTCGGCGGCAAAGGGACGTATGGCATCGAACTCGTCCGTGACGCGAAGAACGACACGTGTTGCGTCGGCTCCATTGGCAATGAGGGTTGTGTCATCGGGCAACAGCGCGAATTTCTGGTCGAGTCCCTTGCCTGAAAAGCTGCGGGAAATGACCTGCTTGCCCTGAATAAAGCCGTCGATGCGCAGGTCGCCCCAGGGAGATATGCGGTTTCCAATATCGGCGGTGAATGGCGCGTATTTGAGATGCGGGAACTGCTTCCGGTCAGGATCGGCCTCGCCTGCCAGCTTGCCAGCGACATAGAACTTGAGGTGATCGCAGTTGGAAGAAACCAGGGCATTGGTGAATCCGACGTTTTCATCGCCGCGCGCCCAGTGAAAGGCGGGCGCCAGGACAATCTCTTCGTCGGGATCGCATTGCGAACGGTAAAAGCCCGCGGCTGGCTTGGGTTCGCGGAAGATGTCGGTGACGCCGTGATAGCAGATGCGGTCGCCCGAGCCGAAGTTGGCGTGGGTGTTGTAGTCGAAGGCGCACCAGCCGATGCCGCCCGCATATTGCGGATCTGAGGCCAACTGGTCGTGAACTCGCGCGTGGCGGACGGTGTGTTCGCGCAGGCGCTCGATGTTGTCGATGCTCTTGGTGGGGTAGGTGTGGCCAACAAATTCGGTATTGAGATAGAGCGGATGATTGGGCGCCTTCAGCGGGAAACCGAAGTCGTTCATGGTGAACACGTCTTCAAGGAACTCGGACTCCTGGAAGTACCGAATGCCGCCGGTCTGGCGGGTAGTGTCCAACTGATGCGCCAGGGCGTTGGTGCGGGTATAGAAGTCGTGGTTGTCGCGGGACTCGTTGATGCGCACGCCCCACAGGATGATGGAGGGGTGATTCCAGTCGCGGCGAATCATGCGGCTGACGTTATCGACGGCGATGTCTTGCCAGGGAAGATCGCCGATGTGCTGCCAGCCGGGAATCTCTTCCAAAACCAGAAGACCGATCTCGTCGCAGGCGTCGAGGAAGTGGCGGGACTGCGGGTAGTGCGAGGTGCGGACGATATTGCAATGCAGGTTCTTGCGCAGGACCAGAGCGTCTTGGCGCTGCACGCGTGCGGGCATGGCCTGGCCGACCCATGGGAATGTTTGATGGCGATCAAGGCCGCGCAGCTTGACGACTGTGCCGTTGAGCGAGAAGCCCTGCGGTGTGAAGCGGGCTTCGCGGAAGCCAATGCGGCGGCTGTCGTGATCGAGCAGTTTCTCTCCGCGCAGCAAGCGGACCTCTATGCGATAGAGCTTTGGCGAACGCAGATCCCAAAGCTGGATAGAGCCGAGATTGTTCAGGCGCAGCGTGCGGGGCACGTTCCCCTGGTCCTCACCCGCCGGCAAATCCTGGGTTGCTTTGGCCAGCAGCTTATCGCCGTCGAAGAGCGCAGCCTCCAAACTCAGACCACCTTCAAGGGACTTGTTGGCGCTGATCAGGAAGCACTCCACATCGACGGTTGGCTTGCCCGAGAGCACGTCTTTGGGCTGCGCGAAGATGTTTTCAAGATGCGTGGGCGAAACGATGCGCAGCGAGACCTCGCGGTAGATGCCGCCAAAGGTGAGATAGTCCACTTCGTAGCCGAAGGGCGGAATGTCCGCGCGCTCGCTGGAGTCAACCTCAACGGCGAGAACATTTTCGCGGTCAAAATCCACGTGGGGCGTAAGTTCAAACGAAAAGGGCGTGAAGCCTCCCTTGTACTCGCCGAGTCGCACGCCGTTGATCCAAACGGTGGAGGCAGTCATGACTCCTTCAAAATCGACAAAGACGCGCTGGCCGCGGGCAGGGGCAGGCAAACGGAAGCGGCGGCGATAGATGGAGACAAACTCGTAGGATTTCTCATCGAAGCTGTGCCAAGGCTCACGGAGATTGGTGTGGGGCACGGTGACGCGGGCAAAGCCGGAGTCGTCGAACTCACGCGCATGGGTCTCGGGCGTTGCTTTCGGACTATAGCGCCAATTGCGGTTGATGGGCAGCACCATGCGTCCGGTTTCGGTGGACGCAGGCTCGGCGGCATAGCTGCCGGCCGGCACACCCGAAGCGACCGTTGCGCCGGCTAAGAGAGTTCCAGTGGTCTTGAGAAAATCGCGGCGATCCATCATGCTCCTTTGGTAGAAACGATTCCAAGGCAGCGGCGCTGGTTCTTGCTTTGCAAACGTGAGCGCTGCGGGAATTGCAAGCAACAAGTATTGTATACGTTTCCAAGCATGTGTCTACAGTGCCTCGATTCAAGACGCGACAGTCTACCGAGCGAGCGTTGCAACCATCTTCATGGGGGTATAGACTTCGGGCTACAAATCCTCGGCCGGGACGGCCTCTCCAGAAGCCCCTTCCCTCGCTGATGGCAATTGTCCCATCTGCGGGATTTGATGCGGTCAGCCTGCTATTCCTCTGTAGGCAAGCCGGTTACGAAAGGGACAGTGCGATGCGACGGGTGGTTCTTGTAGGATTATTGGCAGCGATGGCGCTACAGGCCATGGCGGCAAAACGATTGACTGTGGCGCAACTGGAGCAGGCCCTCGCCACGGCCAGCGCTGCGCACAAGCCGGACGTCGAACTCGTTCGCTTGATCGCCGGCACGGATCTTTCAGAACGGCTCAGCGACGCCACCCTGGATCGGCTCGATAAGCAATTGAATGCCGGCCCTCAGGTGGCATTGACCCTGCGACTGCTTGCCGATCAGTCAGCATTTCTGGAGGTGCCGGCCGGTGAGTTGCCCTCGATTGCCGCTCCCGGCGACGCAGCCCAGCAGCAGATGCTACAGGCCGCGCACAGCTATGTTGCGCAAACGTTGCCCAGCCTGCCCAACTTCCTGGCCACCCGAACCATTAACCGTTATGACGACAGCCCCCAGGCACTGAAGAAAGGCGGCTGGCCTGTTCGTGCGGGACTGCACCTGGTGGACACTTCGAACTGGGAAATCTCCGTCCGTGACGAACGCGAGAATCAACCCTCCGCTCAAGGCTCCGCTGTGTGGAAGGCGCAAATTGGATTGATTTCCGGGGGGGAGTTCGGCACTACGCTGGGAATGATCCTGGCCGACTCGGTCCAAGGGAAAGTGGCCTGGGGCCACTGGGAACAGGGTGAGGCGAGTCCAATCGCGGTCTTCCTATATTCAGTGCCAAAATCTGCTTCGCACTTTGAAATCATGGGCAGTTTTCAACGTCAGGCAGCGCTGGAGGGCCAACCGGCTCGGATGGCCAACGGCAGGGGCATCGCAGGCATCGGAGTGCAATCGAGCGACACTGGCGCTTCAAGCATGAAGACAACCCGAACCAGGCCGGGCTATCACGGCTCGCTCTGGGTTGACCCAGCTACCGGTACCATTTTGCGTATCACCATGGAAGCCGGTTCAAAGGACGGCGCGCCCTTCCAGCAGGCCGCGATCATGGTGCAATACGGCCCCGTTCAGATTGGCGACAGCAAATTCATCTGCCCGGTGCGCAGTATCGCTCTTTCGTTGGCGGCGGGCGGTACAGGCCTCGACCCACTCGACCGCACACCCACAGTTGGACCGGCACTGTGGTTGAACGAGACGCTTTTCACCGGCTATCATCGCTTCGCCACCACGACGCGCATTCTTACCGATGCGGCGCCGGCACAGCCTGAAAACCCCTCGGGCGGGGATTCGAGCGCTAAATAGAATTCCCTCAACCTGGCGCGAGGTTGAGGATCAAATGAACCACGGCTGGCAAGGACGGAGTGTTTACTCAGCCGGATTCGACTTCGAATGGGGAGATTCCGAGTGAATATGAGTACTCAATTGCGTCCTGCATTAGCCATGTGTTGCATTCCCGCCTTCGCCTTTATGCCCGCCGCCGCCCAGCAAGCGACTGAGCAACCGATCGCACCCCCAAGATTTGAAGTGAACGTAAACAGAGTTTTGGTGCCGGTTGTGGTCCGCGATAAGCAGGGCCGCGCAGTGGGCGACCTCACAAAAGCGGACTTTCAAGTTTTCGACAACCAGAAGCCGCGAACTGTCTCGGCATTTTCGATCGACAAGCGCGAGGCTCAGGACGGCAATGCAGCGCACAATCCCGAAAGCGCTGCGCAGCCCCCGGCTCCCCTCAATGCCACGCCGCCATCTTCGATCATTCCACAGCACATTGCCGTCTTCCTCTTCGACGACATGCACCTCAGCTTCGAGGATCTGGCTTATGCCAAAAAAGCCGGCGCTGAGGCGCTCGCCGACGCTTTGACTGGGTCGGACATGGCCGCCGTGGTATCTACCTCCGGAAAGGTAAACAGCGGCTTGACTCGGGATCGCGGCAAGTTGCGGGACGCGATCGTGAGCCTGTCGCCGCATGGTCTGCTGGGGGCTCAAAAGTCCGATTGTCCGTCCATCGATTATTACCAGGCCGATCAGATGTTGAACAAGAACAACAGCGCGGCAGCCGCAGACGCGTTGACGCAGGTGCTTCTCTGCAATCCCGGAATCGATCCGGAAAGAGACATTCCAATGGCGCAGAGGCTGGCGGATGCGGCGGCAAGGCGAGCACTGGCGATCGGCCATCAAGATGTCCAGACTGCCTTTGCGACCCTCGCGGAGATTGTCAACAGGATGGCTTCGCTGCCTGGACAGCGATCTCTGATCCTTGTCTCGTCCGGCTTCCTCAGCATCGAGCCGGATGCGATGACCGCCGAATCGCAGATCATGGACCTCGCTGCGCAGTCCAATGTGACGATCAGCGCTCTCGATGCACGCGGCTTGTACACCACATCGCTTACGGCCAGTGACGACACTCAGGTGTCTCTGGTGGCCACAAAAGGCGAATTCCGCGCCGCCTCCATGAAGGCTGCCGAGAACGTGATGGCTGAACTGGCTGACGGCACCGGCGGGATCTTCTTTCACAACAGCAACGATCTTGACGCTGGATTCAAGGCCTTGACGGAAGCGCCCGATGTTGTCTACGTACTCGAGCTTTCGCTCGACAACGTGAAGCCCGACGGCAGTTATCACCGCTTGAAGGTCAAAGTAGATCGGGATGGTATGCAGGTACAGGCACGCCGCGGCTACGTGGCGCCCAAGCCGGAAAAGATCAAGCAATAGGAATTTCAGCCCAGAGAAACCATAATACGCAAGCTCCGGCCGCGGCGCATCCTGCGGCCCGGTAAACTGGCGCGACACTCCCCATGCTGTCAACCACTCCTGCGCCTTGGCAGCGGATGGAGCCCAAGCCCGTAGCCAATTGCAGGCTGCAACCAGGATGAGACTTGTGATCGCGAATTGTCTCAGTGCCGGTTTCACCGCAATTGGTTTACCATGGAAGCCCGAAGTAAATCGGTTTTTGAAAGCGCAATCAGCATATAGTCGAGGAGCAAGCGAATGCCTCATTCCTTCCGGTTGTGCGTTCTCTCCCTCTGCCTTCTCGGCGTGTTTTCAGTTTCCGCCCCGGTCATCGCGCAGATCTCTGCAACTCCGCCCCCGGTCGCGCTGACGGCAGATCAGGATCGCCAGAACATGATGGATCAGTTGGGAATCAAGGCACTGCGCCCAGGGCCAAGCGGGGACGAGAAGGCGCCGAACCACGCCAATTACGACGAATCGCAGGCCAATCCCTTCCCCAACCTTCCCGACCCGCTCACAATGAACGACGGCCAGAAGGTGACAACGGCGAAGTTGTGGTGGGATCGGCGCCGGCCGGAACTGGTTGAGCTATTTTCGAAGTACATCTATGGGCGCGTTCCCAATAACCTGCCCAGTGTCAAGTGGACAATCACCGCTGTGGACCACGAGATGATGGGCTTTACGCCGGTCATTGCCAAGGATCTCATTGGCCAGGTGGACAACTCGTCGTATCCAGCCATCGATGTTCGCATCCACATGACGCTGGTCACGCCGACTCATGCCAAAGGGCCGGTCCCGGTGCTGATGATGTTTGGCCGCGCCGGCTTCCCCGCCCCGAACGAGCCCTCTGGCGACGAAATGGATCGCATCAATACGGCTTGGAAGGCGCTGTTGGTGCAGCAGGATCCTTTGCTCAAGGATATATTCGCCCAGCATCCGGCATGGCAGCCTGTGAAGGCAACCCCCTTCCAATTCCCGCAACTGAACGAAGACAGCGGCCTGCCCAACACCTGGCAGTTGGTCGCCGCCGGCTGGGGTTTTGTCCTGTTCGACCCAGCCAGCGTGCAGGTGGACGATGGCGCTGGGCTCACGCGAGGAATCATCGGTCTGGTGAACAAGGGGCACCCACGCAATCCCGAAGACTGGGGCGCGCTGCGCGCCTGGGCATGGGGTGCGGGACGCGGGCTCGATTACCTCGAAACCGATCCGGCCGTCGATGCGAAACATGTCGGCATCGACGGCGTGTCGCGCTATGGCAAGGCCGCCTTGGTCACCATGGCTTTCGACCAGCGTTTCTCCATGGCTCTGGTTGGCTCGTCCGGCAAAGGGGGAGCTACGCTTCTTCGCCGCAACTTCGGAGAGGCAGTCGAGAGTCTGACGGGTGGCGAATATTACTGGATGGCTGGCAACTTCATGCGATATGGCGCCTCGGATGCTACGTTCGGAAGCCTGACTCCCGGCGACCTTCCTGTCGATTCCAACGAACTAATCGCTCTATGCGCACCTCGTCTCACCTTTATCAGCTATGGCATTCCTGAGAAGGGCGATGCCCACTGGCTTGATCACGAAGGCAGTTTTATGGCTACGGTCGATGCAAACCGCGTATTCGCTTTGCTCGGCGCCAGGGGCCTCGAAGTCGATGGGGACTATCGAACTGCAAAAATGCCACCGGTCAACCAGGGGCTTCTCAGCGGAGAGCTCGCGTGGCGTCAGCACGACGGCGGCCATACTGACGCCCCAAACATGAAGTGGTTTATTCAGTGGGCCGGCAAGTTTATTGGCTACCCTCCACCGCAGTAACGACGCGGCCTATCTTCCAGCTTGCCCCGTGGAGTGGGTTCTATCCTTGCGGTCGCGTCAAGAGCCGGAGAGAGTATTCGCAATGTATTTGCAGCTCTTTGACTGTCCGTTTACAACTGCGGACACATACTGC
>Ga0302155_10000348_pt1 | contig 38269 bp, 53 predicted proteins | sample I_Bog_N3_1_FD_193508 | JGI IMG/M metagenome (GOLD analysis project Ga0302155, IMG submission 193508) | Peat permafrost microbial communities from Stordalen Mire near Abisko, Sweden - I_Bog_N3_1 | ecosystem: Environmental > Terrestrial > Soil > Wetlands > Peat | place: Sweden: Abisko, Stordalen...
GTCTTGGACTGAAAACCGGAGGACTTCCGGGGATGGCCTGTGAATCGAACCGCGTTAGCGGTCGGAAACAGGAAAAGCGGGCCGTGAGGCACCGAAGCTCGGCCCTTTAGGGCCGAGAGTAGTCACGCCGTAAAAATTGGAATGTCTAATGACCCGCAAAAGCGCCTAACTCAGATTAATCACGCATCGGGACAACGAAGAATAAGGCCGATATCGCCCTCGTCGGCGCGCTAGGCGCGATGGCAAATTAACGGAATAATGTCAAGCTAAAAGGATCACAAACCATGTTTTTCGACATCAAAAACAGATGGTCAGGTCAAGTTCAGTTCTCGGCTGAAATCGACTGCGACATTAACGCCGAGACTGGAATTAAGGTTGGGCTAGCGGTTAAGTTGGCTGTCAAGACAGGTGCCAGCCTCGTCGGTGCCAACCTCGTCGGTGCCAATCTCGCCCGTGCCAGCCTCGCCCGTGCCAACCTCGACGGTGCCAACCTCGTCGGTGCCAACCTCGACGGTGCCAACCTCGTCGGTGCCAACCTCGTCGGGGCCAACCTCGTCGGTGCCAACCTCGCCCGTGCCAGCCTCGACGGTGCCAACCTCGCCCGTGCCAGCCTCGACGGTGCCAACCTCGACAACGACGAAAAGCTGATTGGGGAAAACCCCATTTGGATGGCAGGGCCAATGGGTTCGAGAAACGCATATCTGGCGGTACATCGGACAGACCAGGGATTGCGAGTTCGGGCCGGTTGCTTCTTTGGGGCTGCCGGTGGGTTTTTAGAGGCCGTTGCGCGAACCCACGGGGACAATCGACATGCGGTCAATTACCGTGCTGCGATTGATGCCGCTCGGGTTATTTTGGGAAGCGCCGAGGCTGGCGCAGACTGAGGGGATGAAGAATGAGTGATCTGGAAAAGGCAAAGGCCGTGGTCGCTAAAATTCAGCAACGGGCGTCCGACACGCTGCACCCACTATCACGAGAGATGAAGATCATGAAGTGGGCACCTGAGTATCAGATCATCATGTGGAAGGCCGTTGCTGAAGAAGCTATGCGCCGCGCCGTCATATCATCGAAATCCCCCAAATGAGCGGGCCGGAGCTTGAGCCGTGCGCTATTGGGATAAGGCTGGATGGGTGAATGAGCAATCTATCGGGTGAAAAACCCCGGCTTTCCTAAACTGTTAACCGGAGGCAAAAATCATGCCAGATGAATTTCCTATCGGCACGGAATACATTACGCGCGGAAAACACCCGCGAAAATGCCGCGTTATCGACATTTGGAAAACCTACAATTCCTCCGGCGAGATTGTCCATACGCGGTATGTCTCGGAGCATGAGTTCTGCGGCCAAATGGTGCAGGAACGCGACGTCGTGCGGACCACGATCGAGATAGGACTGGTGACGCCATGACTCAGCAACTCCCTTATCCGCGCCATCAGAGATGGTAAATAACGTATTGACTACATGACGCGAGCTTTGTAGATTGTTGGTGACCGATGGAAGCTCGGGACGAGCGCCAGAATGATAATCTGGAGGATGGCAGATATGCCGAGGTTAAACTCCTCCCATCGGTAGCAAATTCCCCGAAAGGGGTTAGGATTCGGTGTGCAACATTGCGCGAATGGTAATCAGGTTGTGGAGAATCGGGCTGGGTTGAGGTTGGTGGTTCAAATCCATCCGCCCCCACCATTTCCGAGTGTCGAAAGGCATGAAGTAAAACGAGGCGTCGAGACCACGCCTATCCACAACACGGCGGGACAATCCCGCCACACCGAGACAGTTAGGCGGCGGCACGGAAGGACGTGCGAGGCACTAGGATGACGTCAGTGGAGAAGCTTGAAGTATCCATGGGATCATCCAGCTTGTGCCAAGCCATGCCCGCCTAATTTCTCCCAAGCGTTACTAGCCATAGCGCGGGAGATGATGGTAATGGCTAGTGCTGCTGCGTTGCTCCGGGCGCAGATTAAGATAGCATTTGCTGAGTATCGGCGGATGTACCGGAGCGATTTTAGGATGAAGACTGAAGTGACTATGCCGCGTTTTTCAGATGTTAGGCCGGGTTCCGCCGAATGCCGAGCGCAACGAAACCCCGCCGATGAAGACCAAATACGCCTAATGGCAAAGGCCATCCATCGTGACCGTGGCCTAGTCCTTCTCGATCTTGCCAAAATCCCCAACGACATTGACCGCGCATTTGTCGAACGCATTGCAATCGAACAAGGCGTTTAGAATAGTCGTCATTGCGACAATCCAAAAATAAGTTTAAAGTCCCCATTGCCGTGTCTGGCAAATCTGGTGGGGGTTCTATGCTGGCGCTACAACAGAAGGTGGTTTCCGCACGTCGGGCCAGGGAAATCTATTTCACCGAGAGAATGGAGCCAGCCGATTGGCAGGCCCGCAACTATCCAGAAATTGGCCGCGTTCGCAAGGTTAACTCACGGCTATTGGAATCACTTTCCCCTGATCAGCTAACGGCCTGGGACCAGATCGCAGAAGCTTGGATGCATATCCACATTGGTCGGTCAGTCGGGATTGCGCAGTATGAGGATTACGTCCCGAGCGGCCAGGGCGGCGAGGGCATTACCGACCGCGTGATCCGGCTTTACCGAAACTATGAAGCATGGCGCAATATGTGCGAGGCCATGGACTTCGACGCGGCGGCGGCTATCGACATCCTTTGCAGAGGCTATAGCCTGCGCTCTGTCGCCAAACAGAGAATGCGGGACACTCACTGGCCGATGGAAAATCTCAAGAATTGCTTAGACCTGTATTTTTGTCGTTGACAGCCAACCGCATTTATGGTTTAAATTAACTAGGATGTGAGGTTTATGACTGCGCCGGGAGATTCCCCCTTCCAGGCGCTCGGGGCGCAGAGGTTTCATCCCTCCGCTTAATCGGCTAACGAGGCCAGCCCTGACACATTCCCAGAATAGCCAGAATGTGGGTTTTTCTCTCGCTGGCAGAGCCCGCGCCTTTCTCAGAAGTGAGAAGCGCGGGCCAACGATACCTAACCCGTCTGTGGCAAATGACCATGGGCGATAGCTCGGCAGCCCGAGGGATGTTGAGCGACTAATTAGATGCCCTTACAGGTGGGAACAGCTGCCCCACGCACCAGCCGGCAACGGCGGGTAATTAAGAGCCGCAAGGCTCCCAAGAGATCGCGCTTTGCAACGCGGTAAGCTTCGAACAATGTAGTTCAGTTGGTAGAACTGCGCTCCCTCATGGCTAAGGGCCAAAACGCCGGGAACAAAGCGTAAGCCGATGGTTCGAGTCCATCCGTTGTTCGTTTAGGGTGCTCCGCCTATCGCCCGGTAGGACTTGCAAGGAAACGCCGGGATGAAGCGGTTTGCATGGGCTCATGCTCATGCTTGGGTGTCAGCCTAACAAGCGGCCTCTCAATTCAGACAACCCATGGGCCGCGCCCATCGGGTAAGGGGCGGCACCCGGAAGGGACCGTAATCGGAATTTAAGCCGCCCCTCCAAATTCGCCGCCCTAGCTCAACGGCAGAGCAATAGTGGCAATCTGGCTCATGATGCGGATTGGTTCAGGGTGAAGGCCAACTCATGAGCTTCGGCCAAAGCCAGATGGCTGGCTGACTTCGCCGTTTTTCCGTCGTGGCATCCTTCCCATGTCCTAACTACGCGCTTCACCCCCTTGGCCCTATCGGAAATCATGGATACATGAGTAACTCCGTCGGCTACCTCAAGTACCGCGATCCGAACATATTTTCCTTTGCACGACGATGGCATTTTGGCGGCGGATTTCTGTACGATGTAGGCCATAATCTTTACTCCGGTTTGTGAGGGCTATTCCCTCTTGATGTACCCATTATAGGCGTTTTTCCGATGGCGTCAACGGAAAATTAGCGTAACGCCTATAAAATAATTTAGCCCATGGCCTCCGCGATGCGCGCCATCGGGCAATGCGGCCTAAATGGCCGCACCTCCAAATTCAGCCGGGTTAGCTCAGTCGGCTTAGAGCGCCGGTTTTGTAAACCGGATGTCGCGGGTTCAATCCCTGCACCCGGCACCAAGTCGCCGAAGGGAATTTCTCGGCTGGCCTCTGTGAAGGGCCGGAGCACACCAAGCGGCCATGCGCGCCGGTCCCTTTCGGCAAGCTCATAACCCGGTAATGGCCGCGACTTCGCCGGATCATCGCTGCCGAACTGGAATGAGCCAGGGACGCGGCGACCGGCGATATGGGGCAGAGGATTTCGGGAAATGGCGAAGTCAAAGGATATTGATCCTAAACCGCGAGGTCGGCCAAGCACATATAATCATGATATTGCCATTGAAATTCTCGGTCTCATTGAGAGCGGAGACGGCCTTAACAAAATTTGCAAAGATGAGCGGTTCCCCCCGGAAAGTACTGTACGCCGTTGGGTGACGGATGACGTGAATGGATTTGCTGCGAAATATGCGCGTGCGCGAGACATTCGTGCAGATGTATTAGCAGAGCAAGTGATTGATATTGCCGATACCGAGCTTGATCCTGCCATTGCTAAAGTCCGCATTGACGCCCGCAAATGGTATGCAGGGAAGGTGGCCGCTAGATATAGCGACAAGCTCACAACCGTAGTGACTGGCCCGAATGGTGGCCCCGTCCAGCATCTTGATGTGAGCACGATGAGCGATGACGACTTGCGAAAACTCGCCGCCCTCGACGGGTCCGAGCCTCTCTGACCTTGCCAAGGCGGAGCATGCGAAAAGAGAGCAGGCGCGTAGATCGTTCTGGTCTTTCCGCCGCTATTTGCATCGCAATAGAAAGACCAAGTGGGGATGGTGGCAGCGAGAAGTCGCTGGCATTCTTCAGTCATTCTGGGAGGAGTTGCAGTCTGGGTCTCGTCCAAAGTGCGTGATCCAAGCTCCTCCGCAACATGGCAAGAGCGTTCAAGTCGTTGAGTTCTTGGCCTGGATTGCCGGTAAAGACCCTGATAAGCGCGTAATTTACGCCAGCTTTTCGGAGCGACTAGGCGTCCGTGCAAATCTTATGCTTCAGCGCATCTATGATAGCGTTGAGTACAAGAATATATTTCCTGAAACGTCCATCAACACGTCCAACACAGTCACCATCTCCAGCCAGTATCTGCGCAACCGCGAGATTTTGGAGTATGTCGGCCATGTGGGATACTTTCGTAACACCACCGTTCGAGGGTCCGTCACTGGCGAAAGCCTGGACATCGGCATCATTGATGACCCTATCAAGGGGCGCGAGGCTGCCGGTAGCCTGACGATCAGGGACGGTACATGGGAATGGCTAACTGACGACTTCTTCACCCGATTTTCGGAAGAAGCTGGGCTGCTATGCATCCTCACGCGGTGGCATGTGGATGACCCAATCGGGAGACTGATTGCCAATGTCCCCGGCGTTAAGGTGCATTCTTACCCAGCCATCGCTGTGCAAGATGATGGAAATCGCAAGTCTGGTGACGCCCTTTTCCCAGAGCACAAGAGCGTTGATTTCCTGAACGAGCGTAAGTCCGCTATGGCGTCTCATTCTTGGGAGGCTCTGTATCAACAGAACCCCACAGTAATCGGCGGCGAAATCATCAAGGGCGCAAACTTCGGACGGTATTCAATTCTTCCCCCCATCAAGTTTAGGAAGATTTTCGCTGATACTGCCCAGAAGACCAAAGAGCGCAACGATTACAGCGTTTTTGAGTGCTGGGGAATGGGCCTTGATGGGCGCATTTATCTGATAGATATGATCCGGGGGAAATGGGAAGCCCCAGAGCTAAAACGCCGCGCTGTCGATTTCTGGCAAAAGCACATTGCAGATAAGTCAAGTCCGTTGCGCCAAATGGCTGTTGAAGACAAGGCCAGCGGAACAGGCTTGATCCAGGAGATCAAGCGAGACGGCAAAATCCCCATTCGCGCCATCCAGCGAGCAGTTGATAAGCTAACCCGCGTGATGGACATCGTCGGATACATTGAGAGCGGATATGTCTTCCTTCCCGAGCAATCTCCGTGGGTGTCTGACTTCATCGCAGAATGCGAAGGCTTCACCGCCGATGGAACGCACGCTCACGACGATCAGATTGACCCCCTCTGCGATGCAATCGACGACATGATCGGCACTAGCCGCTCTGGAATGACCATCTCCCCCGAAGCCCTGAAAGCCATTACCCGCCAATGACCCGCCGCGCCGCCTCACGTCCTGCCGTGTCCGCTCCGGTGCGAACATCCATGCGCATTCGGCAGACGGCGGTTGATGACTGCAAGAGCGGCGCGGCGATGGGCGTGGACGCCTGGAAAGTGGCGCGGCCTATGCCCGGCGTCGTTCCTGACGGCAAGGGTATGGCGATGGATGTCGCCATTGAGGAAAGCTATAGCTGGGCACAATCAAGCGCCCTGTTTAGCGAGGGCTTGGGCTTCCTAGGCTATCCCTATCTGGCCGAACTGACCCAGCGTTCCGAATATCGCCGCCCGTCTGAAATCCTGGCCCGCGAAATGACCCGCAAGTGGGTCAAGCTCAAGGCTACAGGCGACGAAGACAAGACTGACAGAATTCTTGAACTCGACGCCGAAATGAAGCGCCTTGACGTTCAGGGCGTCTTCCGTCGCGCATTGGAGCTTGACGGCTTTTTTGGTCGCGCTCACATGTTTCTGGACATGGGCAGCGCAGAGCCTGAAGAGGTCAAGACGCCGCTAGTACTCAGCCCAGCCAAGATCGGCGTCGGCGCTTTGAAGGGCATCCGCGTTATTGAGCCGATGTGGACCTATCCCAACGCCTATAATTCGACCGATCCTCTCGTTCCCGACTTCTACAAGCCCCAAGACTGGTTTGTCATGGGTAAGATTGTCCACAAGTCGCGCATCCTGACCATCGTAGGTCGTGAAGTCCCCGACCTTCTGAAGCCCGCTTATAGCTTCGGTGGGCTGTCGCTGTCGCAGATGATCAAGCCATACGTCGATAACTGGCTTCGCACCCGCCAGAGCGTCTCAGACGGTATCAGCAATTTCAGCATTATGATGTTGCTGACTGACCTTTCCGGCCTGCTAAACGGCGGAGGGTCGAACGAAATCCTAAGCCGTGCCGCCATTTTCAACTCCATCCGCGATAACAACGGCGTGATGATCGGCGACAAGGAGAAGGAAGACCTGAAGAATGTGTCTATGCCGTTGAGCGGCCTGGACCATCTCCAGGCGCAGAGCCAGGAACATATGGCCGCGCCCGCTGGTATCCCCCTGGTCAAGATGTTTGGCATTACCCCAAGCGGCTTGAATGCGACCTCGGAAGGTGAGCTTGAGTGCTTCAACACCGAAGTCGAAGCCGCACAGGAAGCCATCTGTACCAAGCCTCTGGACTACATTCTCAAGGTCATCCAGCTTTCCCTGTGGGGCGAGATTGACGACAGCATAGGCTTTGCTTGGGAGCCTCTCGGCAATCTCGACGCCGCCCAACTGGCGACGGCCCGCAAGACTGATGTGGACGCCGATTGCGTCCTGATCGATCACGGCGTCCTCACTCCCGAGGAAGTCCGCAAGCGTCTGGCCGGTGAAGAGGACAGCCCTTATTCTGGGCTGGACCTGAGTGCTGAGTTGCCGGACATGACCGAACATGACGACGACGCCGATGCGCACGAAGGACTTAACGAATGACAGCTCTACCGCAGTACCCTACGGCCTCCATTGGTCAGGAAGCGGCTTCTGTCGCCATTACCACTCTTGACGCCAGCGGCAATATCGAGATTGTCAGCCAGATAAATCCCATGCCAATGATCGACGCCTATTCGGCCCCGGTCACTACGAACTGGACATCTGGGACGGCTCTGAATACCGCCATCACGCTTAACACAGCCGGAATGGACACGGTAGCCCTGACGATCATTCCAGCGGCTGGCATCACTGGCGGCGTCATCACATTCAACGTGTATGACGGAGCTAACTGGTTCCCGATCAAGTGCGCCCGGCAATCCAGCTATGCGACCGATAGCGCATTTAGCCTGGCCGGAAGTCCGGGGCAGCAGTCTTGGACCATCCCCGCTGCTGGCTTTCCCGAGGTCCAGGTTATCCTGACCTCGGCCATCACTGGCACGGGCAATGTCACCATTGCGGCCATCACGTCATCGGCTCCTGACACTTCGGTTGTGACCTGTGGCCTTGATCCGTATCAGGGCACGTCCTATTATTTCAACGGTGCCCAGCTTGCCGCCGCTTCGACTGTCAAGGCGTCTTCGGGCACGTTGTTCGGCCTAAGTGTCTACAATCCGAATGCCTCGGTGGAATATCTCCAGGTATTCGACGCCGCCAGCGTGACGGTTGGTACAACTGCGCCGGTTCAGTCCTTCGCCATTTTGGCCTCTGGACAGTTGAACATGTCGTTCAATTCGACGGGGATTGCCTTTACCAATTCCATCAAAATTGCCGCGACCACTACGGCGACAGGCTCAACGGCTCCGGGCACTGGTCTAGTCGTCAACGCGCAATACAAATAACCGAAAGACCCACCATGGCGAAGACCCGGAAGGCCAAGACGGAGAAGGTCTTGGCTCCGGTGCGCCCGAATGCGGGCGTTGAGGCGGCATTTCAGGCCAAGCTTGACGCCATGATCGATGAGATGCAGTCCAGCCTGACGTGGTGGATCACTGCCGGATATCGTGCCAATACGCCAGAAATGGCGCAGGACGCAAGCCCGGCCATGGTGATGCGGATATTGATGAAGCGGCTTGCGCGTCGGTGGCAGAAACGCTTTGACGATGCAGCCCCCGAACTGGCGAAGTATTACGCCACGAAGATGGCTGACCGGGCAGACGGCGCTTTGATGGCGACGTTGAAGAAGGCCGGGTTTGCCATTGAGTTCAAGCTTACGCCCGAAGCTAATGACATTTTGCAGGCCACCATAGGCGAGCAAACTGGACTGATCAGGAATATAGCCTCGCACCATCTAGCTGGAATCCAAGGCGCTGTAATGCGCTCTGTGGCAGCCGGTGGCGACCTACACAGCCTGTCCAAGGAACTGCACGGGCGATATGACATCACCCGGCGACGGGCTGCCCTTATTGCCCGCGACCAGAACCGAAAGGCGACGGCCAACATTCAACGTGCGCGGTTTCAAGAGCTTGGCGTCAAAGAGGCAATCTGGATACACAGCCACGGAGGACGCAAGCCGCGCCCTTCGCATCTCGCCAATGATGGTAAGCGGTTTGACGTTGCGAAGGGCTGGTATGACCCGGATGCAAAGTGCTATTGCCTCCCTGGATCACTTGTGAACTGCAAGTGCGTCATGAGGCCGGTTATTCCTGGGTTTTAATCGATCAAGAAATAGAGCGGGTCGGCCTCTGACGCTTCGTGCTCCCATCCGATTCCGCAAACTGGTTCGCCAAGCTTAATGTGGCGCGGATATGCTTCATCCGGCTCGGTTATGAACTCACCCTGAATGGCGACGGGCATATCCCCCGGCACGCCCTCAAGCGCCCTGCGCAGTTCGTCAACGGTCATTTGTCTACTCCATCGTAAATCTTGAAGCCGCAAAGGAACGGGGGCACGATGTTCCCCGCCTCATCGCGGTTCTGTTTGTGGCATGATGCGACGATATTCCCGGCGTCATCCGAATACGAAACGAGCGGCGGTTCTGCGATGCCGCATATGTCGCGATGCAGCTCATGCGGATAACCTGCGATGAACTGATTGAACTCATCTTCGGATACGGTGTTACCGTCAACGGTCATTTCTCAGTCCTCATAGCTAAGCACACTGCCATCCGTCCCGATTGGAACGCCTTCCCCGCATGGAATTCCTGCGAACGTGAGCGTTGCTGTAATCTTCGGAGGCCGTCGTTCTTCCTGGGCCTGCTTGTATCCGGGCGATCCGTAAAATGGTTTCGCGGAATCCCAATAGATTGGCCCTTCGTACCTTAAAAGATCAAGAAGGGCATCTTCCATCTCGTCTTGCAGCCATTTGATGTATTCTTCGTCGGTCCCTTGCATTACTACGGCTGGTTTGGGCGTCATTTCTTCGCCCCTTCAGTCCCGCGACGAGTAACGCCCAAATCCGCTCCGTATGCGTCCAAAACTTCGCCGGACGACGTTGACAGTTGCTCCTGATAAGCCCTCAAAAGCAGCTTAAATCCGAGGCTCATATCTTCAAAGACGGCAAGTAGGCGCTTGCGGTAGTCGTCATCGGATTCAACATCGGATTCGTCATCGACGGCGGTGAGATGGTCCCCGCTAAGCAATTCTGCATCCCCATCGGCAAATTTAACAACGAATAGATTGTTATCTCCAATCCGCACGATTGTGCCAACGCCTCTATTGGCAGCCCACCGCGCAGGCATGGCCTTGAACTCAACCCGACTTCCGATGGGGAACTTGGGCGGCTTTGGGGTGGGTTCGTCATAAGTAAGATTATGCGGATGGGCGAACACTTCAGGCCCCTTCTTGCCGATTTGAATTTTAAACAGACCGTTCATATGCTGGCCGGTTACAGTAACTTCGTCCCCATTATTCCCCCACTTTGAGATTGGGTTAACATCGTCAATATTTTGAAGCTTGGCGATGCTCCCCGTATAAAAGAAACCGGGGATTTTAACCATCGGCTTCCCGTCCACGCGGATAAATAATTCACGTTCGTCGTCATTCATAGCAATCCCCTGAAGTGGCCTCAGATGAATGGTCATCGGTTTGACGGTTGTAATGGACTACGATGCATCCAGGCGTTGCTTCCTGAAGCTCTCGCTCGGCCTCGGCCCTGCGCTCGTCAAAAATGGCGATTAGGTCAAACCCTGTCTTTGCCAGTTCTTCGTCACTGATCTCCCATTCGCATTGATTGATACCGTTTAGCCAGTCCCCATCAACGGTGCTGATGGACTTAATCCTGATCATAGCAATCCCCCGAATTTGAAACCCCAGGATCATATCATGCCGCTCGAAAATGGCAAGTCTCAGGCTGTCGTGTCGCGGAATATTGCGCGGGAACGCGATGCCGGGAAGCCAGAGAGGCAGGCCATCGCCATCGCTGAAAGCAAGGCGAGGGAAGCCAAGGACTGCGGTGCTATGGATGATCGATCCGCCGCGATGTCCGAAGTGTGCCGCTTAATTGCCATCCTTGCAAAGAAGAAGATGCGATGACCGATCACATTGACGTTCGATTTGCTCCGAAGTGGTGGGGCTGGCCCGTCATCCGCGCCGCCATGTTCATTGGCATTCTAACCCGCATTGATACCAAGCCATGGTTCGGTGTCTTCATGGGGTGGCTAGTCTCCAAGGGCTTTCGATACGAGGTTGCCACCAATGACAAAGCCTGACCATCTCGCCCTAGACCGCGCCACCGTCCGCACGAAGGATGAGGATGGCCGTCTGAAAGTGGCTGTGACGAATATCAGCAAGGCCAATATCTGCCCCTACATGGGCAAGGAAATCCCGGACTATCAAAAGCTCGGGCTTGAGCCGGATAAAATATACCAGCTATTCCGCGACCCGGAAGAACTGAAGAAGGCGGCTCCGTCGTTTAACGGCATACCTCTTTTGAGCGAGCACGTCCCGGTATCTGCCGACGATCACAAGCCCGAGCTAGTGGTTGGCGCAACCGGAACTGACGCTGAGTTCAAAGCGCCGTATCTCCGCAACAGCCTAGTCGTATGGGCATCCGATGCAATCGACGGCATCGAAAGCGGGGAACAGAAGGAACTGTCATCGGCATATCGGTATGAAGCCGACATGACGCCGGGCACCTATCAAGGTGCCGAGTATGACGGCGTTATGCGCAATATTCGCGGCAATCATGTGGCCTTAGTGCCAGTGGGCCGCGCAGGAGCCGACGTTGTTGTCGGAGATTCACAACTGGAGACCATCTACATGCCCAAGCCTCTTTCCGCAAAGGCTCTACTGGCGAAAGGAGCCTTGCAGGCTGTCATTCGTCCGAAGTTGGCCCAAGACGCCAAGATCGACTTCACCCATCTGGTGCGCGGGATTACCGCCGCCAATTGGGCTTCCCGCAAGCCTGGTATCTTGAACGCCATCAAGCCGAAGCTGGCTTCTGACGCCAGCCTTGAGGACATCACCAAGCTGCTGGACAGCCTGGACGGCGAAAATCCCGAGGAGCCGAAAGCCGGTGCCGAGGATGACGACGACATGAGCGACATCCCCGCCGTCGATGGTGACGAGGAAGACGCCGCCAAGCCGATCAAAAAGCCCGAAGCCGAAGACGACGGCGAGCACAGCGAGGCCGACGAAGAGGCCATTTGGCGCAAGCTGCACGAAATGATCGGCAAGATGCTGAAGGACGAACCCGCCGCCAAGCCTCCCGCGCAGGACGCCGAGGAAGACGACGAAGACGAAAAGAAGGAGAAGCCCGGCGTGACCAAAGCCGCTATGGACGCCGCTCTCGCCAGCGTTGCCCGCAAGACCGCCCGCGACACCGAGGCCAATGTGATGGCCCGGATGCGAGCCATTCACGAAGCTGAGAAGGCCGTTGCGCCGCATGTCGGTGAGCTGGCCTATGCCATGGACAGCGCCGATGACGTGTACCGCTTCTGCCTCGAAAGCAAGGGCATCGATCTTGAAGGCGTCCCCCCCGCTGGCTTTAAGGCCATGGTTGGCATGCTGACCACTCAGGCCGCTGCCGCCCCTCGCCAGCTTGCCCAGGACGCTGCCGGGGCCACTGGTGCCGCCAAGCGTTTCCCCAACGCCAAGCGCCCCATCGCTCTGTAAGGAAAACTATCCATGTCTCAGTTTCAGACCCAAGTCAACATCAACCCGGCCCCCGGCGTTGTTGGTGACTTTTGCTCGGCCAATCCCCGAGCCTCCGTCCTGGCCGGTCCTGGCGCTCTCGTCGCTGGTACCGCTGGCGTCTATATTGGCCGTTTCGCATGGGCTTATTCCAACGCTGGCGTGACCAATCCCCTGACTGGCGAAGTGGACGGATATTCGACTGTCGCCAACTATGGCGCAGGTACTCCCACCGGCTTCGTTCACCGCGAACAGCAGGCGCTGATTACCGCCTTCCTGGCTTCCAACTCCTTGTTGGTCCCGACCGGCTATCCGGTTGTGCTGCATCAGGCTGGTGACTTCTGGGCTGTCAATAGCGGCACCACTTCCGCCTCGGTCAACCAGAAGGTCTATGTGAACAACTCCACTGGCTTGGTTTCGGCGGCTGCCACTGGTCAGACCATCACTGGCGCTAGTGTTACCGGCTCCATCGCCGTCAATTCCGGCTCTGCCAGCACCATCGCGGTCAACAGCGTTACCGGCTCCATCGCTGGCACCACTCTGACCGTTTCTGCCGTTGGCACCGGCGCGGTTTTCGTCGGCCAGACTTTGAGCGGCACTGGCGTTGCTACCGGGACCACCGTTACCGGCCTTCTGACCGGCACTGGCGGCAACGGAACGTATAGCGTGTCGATTTCGCAGACTGTGGTTTCTACCACCATTACCGGCTCCGGCGGCACTCTGACTGTTGGCGGCACTGTCACGGGCACCTTCGCCGTTGGTCAGACCTTGACCGGCACTGGCGTGACCGCTGGAACTGCCATTCTGAGTGCTATTTCCGGCACTGGTGGCGCTGGCACTTATGCCGTGTCGATTGCCCAGACCACTACCTCGACCGCTATCACCGCTTCCGGCGGCACTTTGACCGTGACCGTCGTTGCCTCTGGCGTTCTTGGCATTGATGACGTGATCTCTGGCTCCGGCGTGACCGCTGGCACCTATATCACCGCGTTCCTGACCGGCACTGGCGGCAACGGCACTTATCTGGTGTCTGCCTCCCAGACTGTTGCTAGCGAGACAATCACCGTCCAGTCCAGCACTGAGACTAAGTGGTATGTCATGAGCACCGCCGCCCCCGGCGAACTGATGAAGATCAGTTCGTGGGCGCTGGGCTGATCCCCACTCTCAACCGGCTGAATAAGCTACGAGCAGCCCGCCTTCGTGCGGGCTTTTTCTTGACCGCACGAAAGGTCTAGCCCAATGGCTCCCCGTCGTAATCCTGAATTCAATTATCTCGCGGACAATTTCGGCATCGTTCTGCCGGAAGCCGTCGATTTCTATGACGCCGATCTCGCTATGGATGCCCAGCCGTCGCTGATCACCACTTCCAACGGCGGCATCCCCTCTTTCCTGGTCAACTATTTCGACCCCAAGATCGTCGAAATTCTGACCGCCCCCCTGAAGGCTACCGAAATTCTGCCGGAAGCCAAAAAGGGCACCTGGGTTGACGCTACCGCCATGTTCGAGACGGCGGAATATACTGGTGAAGCCACCAGCTATGGCGACTATCAGGAAACCGGCTCTGCTGGCCTGAATACCACTTTCCCGCAGCGTCAGAACTATCTGGCCCAGACCATGACCCAGTGGGGCGAGCTGGAATTGGAACGCGCTGGCCGTGGTCGCATTGACCTCGCCAGCCGCAAGCAGATTGCCAGCGCCAAGATTTTGGAGAAGTTCCTGAACAACTCCTATTTCTATGGCATCGCCGGTCTCCAGAACTACGGCATCCTGAACGATCCGAGCCTTCCCGCTCCGATCACTCCCGGCCCAAAGGCTTGGAACGGCGGCAATCCGGGCGGTTGGATCGTCAACAATGCCCAGGTGGCGACCGCCAACGAGGTCTTTGCTGACATTCAGAACCTCGTGACCAGCGTCATCACCCAGAGCGTCGGCGTCGTCACCGCCGAATCGCCTTTCCGTCTGGTCCTGGCCCCGCAGTCCTCGGGCGCTCTGAACAGCGTCACTCAGTTCAACGTGTCTGTGATGGACATGATCAAGAAGAACTATCCGAAGCTGGAAGTCGTTGTGGCTCCCCAGTACGGTAGCGCTTCGAACGGTGGCCTGCTGCCCAGCGGTAACGTCGCCCAGATCATTGCCACCGAAGTTGATGGCAACCCGACCGGCGTCTGCGCCTTCTCCGAGAAGCTCCGCGCCCATCGCGTTGTTCCCGGCACGTCGCACTTCAGGCAGAAGAAGACTTGCGGCACCTTTGGCGCTATTATCTGGTATCCCATCGCCTTCGCGTCGATGGTTGGCGTCTAAGCCACAGTCGGGGCCATCTCCTCGGGGGTGGCCCCACTCTTTCGGAGGATTGCGGAATGACCCGCCCCTATACTCGGAGAAATCAGAACGTGACAACCAACGTCGAAACCGTCGCCCCCGCCACCACTGGCGAAACCGTGACCATCGGGTGCAAGCTGCCCAACGGCCTGCATTTGGACTTGCACACTCCGACCGGCGCTAAACAGCGAATGGCCGATGGCAGCGAGTTCCCGATCTATGGCATCGAGCGCGTGACCGTGCGCGGCGGCTACTCAGGCGCTCAGCCGGGCGTCTTTTCCCTTCCCCCCGGCACCGCTGGCCTCACCCCTAACGTCCCGAAAGACTTCTGGGAAAAGTGGGTCAAGGCTAATGCCAGCCTGCCCGTGGTCAAGAATGGCCTCGTCTTCGCCGCCAAGGATAATTCCTCGGCTCGGTCCATCGTCGCCGAGCGTGCGACCGTGCGGACTGGCTTGGAAGGTCTTGACAAAGACACCCCGGCCCCCGGCATGAAGGAAGTGAAACGCGCTGCTTCGGGTTTCCCTGAAGACGAGGAGTAAAAGTCATGGGTGTCGTCGCATTCGATTATACCGCGTGGTCCGCACGGTATCCCGAGCTTGCCGCGTTTGTAGCGGAGCCGATGGCCCAAGCCTACTTCAATGAGGCACAGCTTTATTGCGACAACACCCCATGCAGCCCGATCCACGATGACAGTGTTGGGGGTCAGCGTTCGGTGATCCTCAACATGGCCACGGCTCACATTGCCGCGATCAATGCCCCGCTGAATAATCAGCCATCATCGCCGCTGGTGGGCCGCATTTCGAACGCCACAGAGGGCAGCGTGAGCGTACAGACGGAAAACCTCTATCCGCCTGGAACGGTTCAATTCTGGCAACAGACCAAGTACGGCGCGGCGTTTTGGGCGGCGACCACGCAGTTTAGGACGTTCCGATACGTCGCTCCGGTGCGATATCCGGGGCTTGGAAATGGCGTCCACCGATGGTAGCCAAGACATTTACCGGCGGCGATAAGCTCCAAGATCGGCTGAACAAGCTGGCGAAGAAGCTGGGGCAATCGGCTTCGGTTGAGGTCGGATGGGCGGAAGGCGCGACGTATCCGGCGACTGGGGGCGGCGATCCTGTTTCTGTCGCATCCGTCGCCGCCATTCAAGAGTTTGGCGCACCCAGGGCCAGCATCCCGCCGCGTCCGTTCTTCCGGCCTATGATTGCCAAGGAAAGCTCGACGTGGGGCGCAAAGCTTAATGCCGCGCTTGGATTGAATAACTGCGATGCCCACAAGGCTCTGAAGCTGGTGGGAGATGACATTGCGGGCGCATTGGTTCAGTCGATTGCCGATGTGAACAGCCCGGCTTTGTCGCCGGTCACTTTGATGCTGCGAAAGATGCGGCAGCTTGATCCTGATTTGGTCGTGACTGGGAAAACCGTTGGCGAAGCTGCTGCAAAAGTCGCGGCAGGCCAGAGCACAAGCGGCGTATCCACCAAGCCACTGGTCGATAGCGGGACGATGATGGACAACATCTCAGTCATGGTGAAATGAAATGTTTGACACGTCCGGCCATGTAGAGCGCAGAGACGCCATCCGCCTTGCCGTCATAACCGGCGACCAATCATGGCGCGAGACGGTCAATGCCCGCTTTGCTGCCTACATGCTCTTTCGCGCCAAATATGCGAGGGATACGGCGGACTTTCACGAAAGCCATATCGACGACGCGCCGAATCCAGCCCCTTTGCGCGACTTGATTGCTGCATTGCGGGAACAGGCCAATGCGATGGATGAAGCCGCGATGAGGGAAGCCGTTGCCGATCCTGTCGGCTCCGAGGTCATGTTGCGCATAGCGGGGTGGTGAAATGAACCTTCACTCGATTGTATCGGGCGCGGTATCGGCGGTTAACCCATTCATCACCGTGACCATTCAAGCCTCGGCTGGCTATACCACGAATGCAGACGGTTCGCGGTCGCCAGCTTATGCGGCACCGGTCAGCATCCAAGCTCAAATGCAAAGCCTACAATATAACGATCTAGTTCAAATCGACGGCCTAAACATCCAGGGCGAGCGCAGGGCGCTTTATCTCAATGGCAATTGGGAGGCGACTTCCCGGCCCGATGGCAAGGGCGGCGACCTGATCACGTTCCCCGATGGATCCGTTTGGCTGGTGGCGCTTGTGCTCGAAAATTGGGCATTCCAGGATGGCTGGGTCAAAGTGTGCGTAACTAGGCAGAATGGATCATAGGGGAAATTATGAAATTCAGAGACATCACAAATGGCGAAGTAACTCTATCGTCCCCCGATGGCCTTTATCTGTTCGAGAATAACCCCATTGAGGGGTTGAACAAGAAGTGCATCATATCCGTGGGGCCAATGGATAAAACGCCCGGTGAAATCGTCGGTGCATTCACTGGATACGAGATTGAATCCGTATCGACAATATGTGGCGGGTATCGAGAAACTCAATCTGAACGCAAAATTAGGTTGTCTCGCAATTTTGTGAAGATTGTTATTAAGCTCAAATCATGACCCAACCCGTCCTTAGCCTAACCGAGAAACAGACGTTTACGGCGCTGCGGTCCTTCCTCCTCGCCATTCTGCCCGGCGGCATTGAAGTGGTGCGCGGCTTGGATAATCGCGTCGCAGAGCCTGAAGGCGTTGACTTTGTCACCATGACACCGATCATGCGCGAGCGGCTTGAGTTGAACGTCACAACCTATATCGATGGCGCTTTCCTAACGCCTCCGGTCGCTGGCAATCGGATTGATTTGCAGCCGACGAAGGTAACAATCCAGCTTGATGTGCATGGCCCGGCAAGTTCTGACAATGTGCAGATTATCTCAACGCTGTTCCGATCTGGCTACGCTTCTGAATACTTCGCTGGGCTGGCGGTTGATGTATGGCCTCTCTATGCCAGTGAGCCGCGCCAAATGCCGTTCCACAATGGCGAGCAACAGGTGGAGGAACGATGGTCAATCGACGCCGTTCTTCAGGCCAACGCGACCGTGACCACGCCTCAAGACTTTGCTGATCAGCTTGTCGCTAACATCAAGGAAGTCGGGGCAGAATACCCCATCAATTAGCCGGGACAATTTCCGGTAAGTTGCCAAACATCCGCCGCCCGGCTCCAGCTCGGCGGCTTTTTCTTTGCCTAACTGGAGCCTGTCGCAATGACAATCCCCGCGTCAAACCTTGTTAACATCGTCCCGAGCGTCCTGTCTGCTGGCGGCTCTGGGCTGAATTTGAACGGCGTCTTTCTGACCACGAATACCCGCGTCCCCGTTGGCTCGGTTCTGTCGTTTACTTCTTCCGCCGCCGTCGCCTCCTATTTCGGCGCGTCCTCGGTTGAGGCTGCCAACGCCGCTATCTATTTTGCGGGTTTCTCGAACTGCACGACCTACCCCACTGCCATGCTGTTTGCGCAGTATGCCACTGTCTCGGTTCCGGCCTATCTGCGCGGTGGGAATGCTTCTGGCCTGACCCTGGCCCAGCTTCAGGCCATTTCTGGCGTCCTGAGTGTCACGGTCAATGGCGTGACGGCGACGAGCGGCACCATCAACCTGTCGGGGGCTACCAGCTTCAGCAATGCCGCCGCCCTGATCACCTCCGGGTTCGCCTATTTTGACGGCGTTGTCACTGGCTCGATTGTTCCCGAGACCTTCAGCGTTACCGGATCGATCACCGGCAACGTGCTGACCGTTTCGAATGTGTCCAGCGGCACCATTTACGCCGGTTCGACCATTAGCGGTTCGAGCGTTATTGGCGGGACATCCATCATCAATCAGATTACCGGAACGGCTGGTGGCATCGGTACTTATACCGTGTCTGCCGTTCAGTCGGTGTCTTCGGAAACGATCAGTGGTGCCTATGGCGAGTTGACAGTCACCGCCGTCACATCCGGCGCTTTGGCCGTTGGTCAGGTTATCTCTGGAACTGGCGTTACCGTTGGCACGACCATTACCGCCGATATCAGCGGGACGGGCGGCGACGGCACCTACGTTGTATCTGTGAGCCAGACGGTTATCTCTGAGACTATTTCCGGGGGGCCTCTGACTTGCACATTCGATAGCGTGTCGGGCGCGTTCATTCTGACCGGCGGCACTCCCGGAACTGGCACCATCGGATACGCCAGCGGCAGCCTATCGGCCTCGCTGTTCCTTACTTCCGTCACTGGTGCCGTGACATCGCAGGCCGCTCCCATTTCGGTCCCCGCCACATTCATGAATGCCCTGCGCATCGTCACCACTAATTGGGCATCGTTCACCACGATCTTCAATCCAGATGCTTATGGCAATGCGAACAAGCTGGCCTTCTCGGCTTGGACCAACTCGACCAACAACGCCGTCGCCTATATCGCCTGGGATACTGATATCACGCCCACGCAAAGCACGGCTGCCACGTCCTCGCTGGGCTATCTGATCGGGCAGGCTCAATATTCCGGCACCATCTTGGTGTACGATCCCAGCGACAGCTACCTGAACGCCTTCGTTGCCGGGACTATCGCCAGCATCAATTATAATGCCAACAATGGCCGCATCACTCTGGCTTACAAGTCGCAGTCTGGGCAGGCGATCACCGTCACCACCGCGACCGTTGCCAGCAACTTGATTGCCAACGGCTACAACTTCTATGGCGCGTATGCCACCGCTAATCAGCAGTTCAACTTCTTCCAGAACGGCTCGATCAGCGGAAAGTATCTGTGGGCCGATAGCTTCATTAACCAGATTTGGCTGAACAACGCCCTTCAGTTGGCTTTGCTGAACTTCCTGGCGAACATCAATTCCGTCCCGTACAACGCGGCTGGTGATGCTTCGATCTATGCCGTCTGCCAGGGCACCATCCAGCAGGCTCTTTCGAATGGCGTGTTCTCGCCCGGCGTCAATCTCTCCGCCGGTCAGATTGTGGAAGTCAACACCGCTGCCGGGGCCAACATCGCAGGCGTTCTCAGCACTCGCGGCTGGTATCTCCAGGTGCTTCAGGCCACTCCGCAGGTTCGCGCTGCCCGCACGTCTCCGCCGATCAACCTCTGGTACACCGATGGCGGATCGATCCAGCAAATCACCCTCGCTTCCATTGAGGTGCAGTAATCATGTCGTCTATTTCCTCCGCTAACGCCGTATTCATGCTCGGCGTCACCGGCCTGTTTGCCACGCCTCAGCAACTGCAGGGCTTCGACGTTGACGATGCATTCGACGCCGAAGGTCTTGACGTCGCTGAAACCAAGATCGGCGTTGATGGCATTCTGTCGGCTGGCTTCGTCTTTACCATCGCCCCCACCACCATCGCTTTGCAGGCCGATAGTCCCTCGGTGTCGCTGTTCGAGGCTTGGTACACCGCCGAACGCGCCGCCCAGGACAAATACTTTGCCTTTGGGCAAATCCTGCTTCCTAGCATTGGCCGGTCATATACTTTGGTCAACGGCGTCCTGAAAAAGTATACGCCGTTTTCCTCGGCCAAGAAGATGTTGCAGCCCCGGTCATTCACCATTGACTGGGAAAGCATCATCGGAGCGGCCATCTAATGGCCCGCAAGGTTCTGACCGTCGTTATTTCGGCTGACGGGCGCGACAAGGGGAAGCACTTCCTCATCCGCGAAATGCCGGTGCGTCAGTCCGAATATTGGGGAATGCGCGTTCTGTCTGCCATGGCGTTGTCGGGGGTGGAAGTCCCCGATGACATCGCTACTTCGGGCCTGGCAGGCGTTGCGGCTTTCGGCATTCGGGCCGTCATGGGTTCGTTCGGCAAGCCGGAAATGCGGGAATTGCTGGACGAAATGCTGTTCAGTTGCGTATCGGTCATTCCCGATCCTGCAAAGCCCCATATCGTGCGCGGTGCAGGCGCTCTGCCTGAAATCCGCCCAGTTGGCGCTTTGCAGGAAGATGACATTGAAGAACTGGCGACGATGGCCCAATTGCGCCGCGAGGTGCTGTTGATGCACCTGGATTTTTTGCCGCCCGCCGTCCGCTCTCCCTTGGAGCACATTCTGGGGGCGTCGGGAAGTTCGCAGAATACGTAAACGTTCCTGCCGCTATCGGGGCCGTGGTGTCAACTCGGATGGCTACGCTGTCCGAGCTTGACACCGTTTACGGCGCTGAAGACCTATATGACATGCTCGAAATAATCAGCGTTGACGCTCACAACAATCGAGTGGCGAATAAGAGGGATTGACCATGGCCGGTGATGTGATCGATAGCTTGGTCGTTCTTCTGAACCTTGATCCTAAAGGCTTCACTGACGGTCAAAAAGAGGCTGTGAAGTCTCTGAAAAAGACCGAAGGCGAGGCCACTAAAACCGCCAAGAACATGCAGGCGGAAGGAAAAAAGGCTGGTGAGTTCTTCTCGGGCATCAAAACCCAAGTCCTGGCCCTCGGTGCCGCCTTCCTCGGCACGGCTGCGATCACGTCCTTTGCCAATCACATCACGGCTTCGGACGCGGCGCTAGGACGGCTGGCAACCAACGTCGGCATGTCCACCGAAGACCTTTCCGCGTGGGAAGGTGCCGCCGTCCGCGCTGGCGGCTCCGCTGCAGCCATGGACGCCACGCTCAAGGGCATGACTGCCCAGATGCAAGAGTTCCGATCCAAGGGCACCCTATCGCCCGAAATGCAGTTCAGCCTTGCGCAGTCTGGCATTGATCCGAACAAGTACCTCGCCGCCACCACAACCAATGTGGAACGGCTGGCGATGGCCGCTAAGGCTTTCAAGGGCATGGATGCGCCTCGTGCGCAGATGCTCGGTAAGGGGCTTGGGTTTGACGAGGGAACCATCAACCTGTTGCTCAAGGGCGACGATGCCGTTGCTGCCCTGGTGGCGCGTCAGAAGGAACTGAATGCAGTATCCAAGGCCGATACCGACGCTGCGATTGCTCGGGAAAATGCTTATGGCGATCTGACGGACACGTTCCAGGGCTTAGGTCGAACCATCCTCACCGATGTTAGCCCGGCCATTGTGTCTCTGTTGGGCGAGTTTCAGAAGTGGGCGCAGGAAAACCGCGCCTGGATTGAGACTGGAATTGTTGACGGTATTAAGGATTTTGGCACATACATTCGCTCTGTCGATTGGGCGGCGGTAGGACAGGGCATCTCTGACTTTGTGCATGGGGCCAATTCAGCCGCTAAAGCTGTTGGCGGATGGAAGACGATTGCCGAGGGTCTATTCCTCATTTGGACGGGCGGAAAGCTGGCTGCGATGCTATCGGGCGTGTCTGCCCTGGCATCGGGAATGCTGGTGGCATTTGGGCCTGTCCAGCTCATGGTGGCTGGTATCGCTGCGTCTATTGCGGCGATCTCTTATGCCCGTGACCATGAGGACGAATGGCGGGCCAAATTCGACAATAAGGCCATAGGCGCGTTTCAGAAATCGGGACTAATGCCTGCGCCCAAGGGGCTAACGCCAGCCCAACAGGCATACGTTGCGAATGGTGGCGTTGCTCACTCTGCTGTTGCGGCTCTCATCGCCAGCGGCGAGGGAGATTACAACAGCGTCAATCGGGGCAAGGCTGGAGGATATAAATCCGGCACAGAAGACCTTGAAAACATGACCCTCGATCAAGTCATGATGGCGCAGAAGGTTGGCAAGTTCAACGCGGCTGGCCGTTATCAGATGATCAAGGGCACTCTTTCCGAGGCCGTAACCGCTCTTGGACTGAACGGTAAGGACAAGTTCAGCAAGGAAACTCAGGACAAAATCTTTTCTGAATATTTAGTGACGATCAAGCGCAAGGCTCTGGGGGACTATATCAGCGGCAAAAGCAATGACATAGACGCCGCTGTTAAATCCGCCGCTCAAGAATGGGCAAGCGTTGCTGATCCCGCTACTGGCAAGAGCTATTATGCGGGCGTTGGAAACAATAAAGCTTCCATTTCATTGCAGCAGATGACCTCCGCCTTGCAACAGTCTAGAGCACAGAATATGGCTTCAAACACCAACTCCAGCGAAGTCAACATCCAAAATCTGCATCTAACTACGACTTCGAATGATCCCTACGATCATGCGGCCAGTGTGGTGGATGGCCTTAAACAATACAACATGGCATCGCAGGCAAACTATGGGACTAGCTGATGGCAAACGGTCTTCCTAACCTGCTGAATAACCCGCTGGGAACGGTTAACGCGGTGTCGCTGCTTGTAGCCGATGCTGCGCTGATCTACAGCCTGTTCAACAAACCGCAATGGGGCGTCTATCTCAACGGCAGCCCCGCCATCATCCCTGATAGCATCGTCGGCGTCGAGTACAAGCATGATTGGCGGAATGCCACCGCTCCCCAGGGACAGGGGGCTTTTGCCGATTACAACAAGGTTCAGACGCCTTTTGAAGCTCGCGTCACCATGACCAAAGGTGGCCCGATTGAAGAACGCCAAGCCTTTCTGACGGCATGTGAGGCGGCGGCAGGCTCGCTCGACCTCTACACCATTGTCACACCCGAAATCTCGTACCAGAGCGCCAACATCACCCATTACGATTACCGGCGCACTTCGCACAACGGCGTCACGATGCTGACGGTTGATCTCTGGCTTGAGGAAGTCCGCGTCACCGGCACGGTTGCCTATGCCAACACACAGCAGGCGAGCGGGGCCGGGCAGGTCAGCGACGGCACGGTTCAGCCCCAGACGCCAACGCCAGCCCAGGCCGCGACAGCCCAGGTAGCGCCATCGCCTCCCGATCTCGCGGGCACGGGCTTTACACTCGGGGGCTTTGTGCAATAATGCAAATCATCCCGATTGCCGATGTCTATTCGCAGACGCTCAATGTCACCCTAGCGAATCAGTCCTGCACAATAAACCTATACCAGACAACTAATTACGGCCTGTTCTGTGACCTCTACGTTAACAACGTCTTGATCATCGGGGGCGTTATTTGTCAGAATCTCAACCGCATCGTGCGAGACACCTACCTTGGATTCGTTGGCGACCTGACCTTTCTGGATAACCAAGGCCAGAATGACCCTTCGTCGCCGGGCCTTGGGACGCGATTTTCCCTATGCTATTTGAGCGCGAGTGACCTGAACGGGGCCGGATGATGGGATCGTTTACGCAAAAACTGATCACCCTGACATTCAAGCTCGGAACCGGCACCTTTGGTGAGACTGGCTCGAATATTGTCACTTTTTCCGGCCTGCGCTGTACGGTCCAGATTGTGGCGGCTGGCGGACCTTCAATGGGTCAAGCCAGCATCCGCATTTTCGGCCTAACCATGTCGCAAATGAACAGCCTATCAAGCGTGGTCCGTCAAGCCGATGGACAGATTGCGACGCGGCTTAACTCAATCCAGATCACGGCGGGCGATAGTTCATCAATGCCTGTGATTTTCCAGGGTCAAGTGACATCGGCCATTATCGACATGTCCGGTATGCCAGACACGGCAATGGTCTTTGCGGCTCACGCGGGCGCGTTTGAGGCCATCAAGATTGTTCCGGCCTCCAGCTATCCGGGTGCCGCTGATGCGGCTGTTATCCTCGCCACCCTGGCCCAGCAGAACGGATACGCATTCGAAAACAATGGCGTTTCCGTCCTGCTATCGACGCCGTACTTTTCCGGCTCCCCCCGCGATCAGATGCTGGCTTGTGTCCGCGCCGCTGGCATCGAATGGAATGGCCTTGATAATGGCACTCTGGCAATCTGGCCTAGGGGTGGGTATCGCGGGCAGGCAAACAACGTGCCGCTGATTTCAGCCGCTACCGGGATGATCGGCTATCCGGTCAATCGGGATTACGCCATCACCGTTCGGACCCTGTTCAACCCGCAGGTTTTGAACGGCCAAGTCTTCGAAATTCAGAGCAGCCTTGCGTATGCGAACGGCAAATTCATCGCCCATGAGATAGCCCACGATATTTCTTGCGAAATGCCAGGGGGGCCATGGTTCTCAACCTTCACCGGGACGCCTCTCAATGCCCAATCCTAACGGCGGCAACAGCTTCACCGGCTTCCAGAAGGTCAATTCTTCTGGGAATGAGTTCAATACTCAGGACTTCTTTGTCCGGTCGATCCTGGCAAAGGTTCGCACGGCAATTCCGGTCAAAGTCATGGCCGTCACCAACTCAGGCGCAGACATACCGGCGGGCTATGTGGACATTCTGCCGCTTGTGAACCAAGTGGACGGCCTCGGAAACTCGCAGACCCATGGCACCATTTATAAATGCCCGTATTTCCGGCTTCAGGGCGGTTCGAATGCCGTCATTCTTGACCCGCAAGTTGGGGACATCGGACTAGCCTGTTTCGCTGATCGGGACATATCCAGTGTCCTCGCCACGCAAGGGCAAGCCAATCCCGGCAGCGGGCGCACGTTCGACATGGCAGATGGGGTTTATGTCGCTGGGTTTCTGGGCCAGACGCCAACTCAGTTTGTGCAGTTTTCGACAACGGGAATTTCGGTTGTGTCGCCGGTCAAAATCACGCTTACGGCCCCGCTTGTTGAGGTTGATGCTTCGACCTCATTCACCGTCAACTCGCCGCAATCAACCTTCAGTGGGGCAGTTACGATTGAGGGGCTTTTGACCTTCCTGGCTGGCATCGTTGGATCAACGGCAAGCGGGGTATCTGCGATGATCACGGGCGCAATTCAGTTCATTGGCACCTTGACCAGCAACGGCAAGGCCATTGACAGCACCCACGTTCACACTTCCGAAACTCCCGGAACTCCGACGAGCCCGCCGCTATGACGACATCTCTATACCTGACCACCGGGCCTTGGGATTTGGTAGCTGACGCTTCCGGCAACATCGCCGTTTGCTCGGAGCCATACCGCCTCGCTCAGGACGCCGCCACGGCCATTCGAACATGGCTTGGCGAGGTCTTTTATGACACTACCCAGGGCATTACCTATGCCCAATTTCTCAGCGTGACGAATGCCTCGGCCAATGCCATCCGCGCTCAAATGGTGGCTGCCGCCGAAGCTGTGCCGGGCGTGGTTTCGGCTAAGGTCTTCTTCTCCAGCGTCTCCGGGCGAGTTCTCACCGGGCAAGTCCAAGTGACTGACGGCTCTGGAGCGGTATCAGTCGCCAGTTTCTAGGGGCATCTATGACCTACACAACGAATGTTCCCGCGCCGGTTTTTGGTGCATCGGGATTTATTGCGCCGACTGAAGCCCAAATCCTGACTGGCGTTTGGGCCGATTCCCAGGCGGCTTTCGGCGGCACCCTCAATGAAAGCCTGACCACCCCACAGGGACAGCTTGTCACGTCCGAGACGGCCATCATTGGCGATTGCAACGACCAATTCCTAGCCCTGGCGAACGGCGTTGATCCCGCCTATGCCGCCGGTCGAATGCAGGATGCTATCGGGAGGATTTATTATCTGACCCGCATTGCCGCATCTTCGACGGTTGTGACTGCAACATGCTCAGGGTTAATCAATACGCCTATTCCGGTTGGGGCGCAGGCCCAGGACCAGGCGGGCAACCTCTATCTCTGTACCGAGGCCGGGACCATTCCTGCCGGGGGAAGCATTAATCTAACCTTTGCTTGCGCCACCACCGGCCCGATTGCATGCCCTATCGGCTATCTCAGCGCGATCTATCAGGCAATCCCAGGCTGGGATAGCATCACGAATGCGGCTGCCGGGGTGCTTGGAAGCAATGTTGAAACCCGCGCTGAATTTGAGTTTCGCCGGTATAATAGCGTTGCGGCCAATGCCCTCGGCTCGGCTCCGTCGATCCTTGGAGCGGTCCTTAATGTTCCGGGCGTTCTTGACGCCTATGTTCTGGACAATCCCCTTTCGGTCACGTCCGGGGCGTCGTTTACTGGCTCGATCACTGGCACCACGCTAACTGTATCCGCAGTTGCATCCGGCACTCTGGCAGTCGGTCAAACTGTGGTCGGAACGGGCGTTGCACAAAGCACCCTGATCTCTGGTCTTATTTCCGGCACAGGCACGACTGGCACATATCAGGTTAGCGTCTCGCAATCCGTTGGATCAGAGGCCCTTATATCGGCGGTTGGTGGATTTCAGCTTGTGCCCAACAGTACATATGTCGCCGCCTATGGCGGATTGGCTCAATCGGTAGGGCAAGCTATCTGGTCTAAGAAGTCCCCCGGAAGCAATTACAACGGCAATACAACTGTGACCGTCACAGACGCCGCCAGCGGGTACAACCCGCCCTATCCGAGCTATTCCGTCACCTTCGAAATTCCAACCCCCACGCCGGTCCTATTCGCGGTTTCGCTCCAGAATAATTCGAGCGTCCCATCTAATGCCGTGGCACTTGTGCAAGCGGCGATCATCCAGTCCTTCACCGGCGGCGATAATGGCCCCAGAGCTCGCATTGGCAGTTGGATTTTCGCATCGCGCTTCTATGCCAACATTGCCGCGCTTGGCTCCTGGGCCTCGATCTATTCGGTATTGCTCGGCGTTGGCGCTGCAAATCAAACGTCTGTCTTGATGCAGATTAATCAGGTGCCGACGATCTCTGCGTCTAATATCAGCGTGGTCTTTTCGTAATGCAAGACGTTGAAAGCACAGTGCTCAGTCAGTTCGCCAACAGTCCCACGCTGATGGCATTGATTGGAAGCATCAACGCCGCAATTGATCCATCGGTCAACATCGACGCCTTTTACAATGACATCTGGAACATCGCTACAGCCCAGGGCTATGGCCTCGATTTATGGGGCCGGATTGTTGGCGTCAATCGCGTTCTGACCGTCGCTGGAGGAAAAACCCTCGGGTTCGAAGAGGCCGGAACTGTCTCAGCCGATCCATTCGGGCAGTCGGCATTTTATGCGGGGCAGCCGGCAACGTCAAACTATGCGCTTTCTGACACAGCATTTCGCACGCTGATCATGGCGAAGGCCCTAACTAACATATCGAATTGCACGATCGGCACTTACAATACGCTGTTGACGCTGCTTTTTTCCGATCAGGGCAACGCCTATGTCACCGATACAGGCGGCATGAATGCGCGGCTGACTTTCGAATTCACGCTTCAAGCTTACCAGATTGCCATTCTGAAGCAATCAGGCGCACTCGCCCCGCCGACTGGCGTCCTATTCGAAATCATGGACCTTGATCTTCCCTACAGCTTTGGTTTCGCTGAGGCTGGCACTTGTTCTGCTGGCTTCAATAACGGCACCTTTTTCAATGGATATGCCTAATGCTCGCCGCATCCGTTCCCGCTAATTTTCCCATTCCCTTCGCCAATAGCGCGGGGGCTGGCTACATCGGCGCAGTGCCCACCGCCAGCCAGATTTCGATCACTCCCGGCGCGGCGTCTCTGACCGATGGATTCCCGCCGCTGTGCTTCACGCCGGTCTCGGCTGGCGGCGTGCCTCCGTTCGGCAAGGACTTTAACGGTCTGTTGAACCAGATCACCGCTAACACTCAGTGGTATCAGGCGGGCGGCATTCCGACCTATAACAGCACGTTCTCCACCGCTATCGGCGGCTATCCGAATGGATCAGTGCTTCAAAGCGCCGATCAGACTGGCTTCTGGCGTTCGGCGGTCGATAACAACCTGACCAATCCCGATACGGGCGGCGCAGGCTGGCTTCCTCACTTCGCCTATGGCGATGTGTCAATCACGATGACGAATGCCAATGTCACCTTGACTGCCAATCAGGCCGCTAAGTCGATCATCGTGATCACTGGCACTCTGACCGCCAGCCTGAATTTGATTTTTCCGGTAACGGTCCAGCCTTGGCTGATCAGCAATCAGACAACCGGCGCGTATACCATCACCGCCAAGACTGCCAGCGGCACAGGCGTTGCACTGGTATCCGGTTCGCAGGGCGTCTGGGGCGACGGCACCAATATCAATTCGGCATTTTCGCCAGCATCGATATCCTCGATTTATCTGGGGACCTCGACCGGCTCGGCGAATGCCCAAGTGTTCACCCCGACCTCAACCGTTAGCGTATACGCGGTCGGTGTGACGTATATCGGCATCTTCGGATACACCAACACCGGGGCGCTTCAGGTCAACTTCGGTCCCGGCCTGATCAACGTCTATAAAGGCAGCCAGACCGGCCCTGTTGCTCTGACTGGCGGCGAATGCGTCGTGGGAAATATTGCTACGTTCCGATACGACGGAACCCGCATGCAAATTGCGACAAATAGCAACACCACAACTGCAATCGTTTCGACCGCCCAGAGCGTGGCCAGTTCGAACACGGGCACCTATTACGTCAACACTGCCGCCGTCACCTACACCTTTGCGCAGAGCACGGTTCTAGGCTCTAATTTCGTCGCTACGATCTTCGCTGAAGGTGGCGCTGCGACCATTGCCACGAATGCCGGTGACACGATCAATGGTGGCTCCGCTGGTGCTGGCACGACCATTCCCAAGGGCTTTATTGGCACGATCTTCACCAACAATTCTGGCGCGTTGTATCTGTCCATTAGCCCGGCTGGCTCTGGCATCAGCACGATTGCTTCGGCGACTACTACCGATCTTGGCACGGCATTTTCCACCAGTGTCAGCATCACCGGGACTACGACTATTACCAGCTTTGGCAGCTCTGTTGGCGTTGCTGGTCCGATCTATACCCTAACCTTTGCCGGTGCACTGACGCTGACCTACGGCGCCACCAGCATGATTTTGCCGACCGGAGCCAACATCTCCACGGCGGCGGGGGACGTGGCTCAGTTCCTCTCTTTGGGATCGGGAAACTGGCGCTGCATCGATTATCAAACGGCCAGTGGGCAGCCCCTCGGCAGCACCAATGTCCCCGTCCGCCAGACCGTCCTTTCCGGCGACAACGCCAGCGGGCAGGCCAACTTTATCACCACCGGCAGCGGCCTCACCCCGGCCTTCACGGCGACCAATCCTCTGGTGATGACCTTCGCCAACGGCTTTGGGTCTTCGGGGGCGGTGGATTTTGTCAGCAAGATCACTAGCGGGGCATCTCTCGTTGCGGTCCCGGCTAATCTCTTGTCCTACCTGACGGCGGTGTATGTCTCGTCATCGGCTGTGACCTGGGGCTCAACCCAGGCTCCGCCGCAGATCGGCTATAGCTACAATCAGGCGGCGCAGAGCAGCCTGACCCTGAACAACATCAGCACCGACGACTTCGGCAACGCCTGGACCAACAACGGCGTGACGTTCAGCAATGCGGCCCTGACCGGCTTCCCCTACAGCGGAACCTATTACGGTGTATTCAATGGCACTTCGGCCCTCGTTAAATATACGTCTCCGCTTTCCATCGGATCCTCTGGCAACGGCGGCTGGACAATCCGGCTGAAAATTTACACCGGCAGCTCGGTGGCGGGCACATATAGTTTGTTCAGTCTCGGAAGCGCGAGTGGTGCCACCTATCCGATGGCTCTGCGCATCGCGGCGGGTAAATTGGCCTGGTATATGTCTTCGGCCTATTCCTCTTTCGACATCATCAGCAACCCGACACCGACGGGCAGTGGTGCCGCCCTGACTGCCAACACGGCTTACGATATCGAGATGGATTACGACCCGGTCGCGGGGAAGTATTTCTGCTACGTCAACGGGGTGGCCGATGCGGGGATGACAACGACGAGCAGCCTGCGTATGGCCTCTGCCCCCAACGGTGCTGTTGTCGGCGCGGAGGTTGTGACAGGAGGAACCACTCCACAGTCCTGGTTCAACGGCTCGATCCAGGCTGTGGAAGTCAAGCCCTATTGCGCCCATCCCGCTGGCACGAGTTTCACCCCGCAAACCGCGCTTGCCTCGATCAGTGCCTCCGGATATGCCAGTGACTGGTTTGACGCCGCCAATATGGTGATGAAGTCCCCAAGTGCCGCTTCAACGGTGGCGGGCAATAACCCGACCTTCAGTACGGTCAATAAGCTCTATCTGGGCGAGGCGACGGCTGGTGCGTCTGCGATTACCAGCGTGGTCAGCTATGCCTTCCAGGGGCAGTACGTTGCGCTATGGACGAATACCCTGCCTGGAGGGGCCACCGCAGTTTCATTATCGGACAATCTTGGCACCATTCTGAAAGATGTGAGGCTTGAAACGCTGTGCCTTACTGCGGAGCTGGGTTTCTCTGTTGGCGATATTATCGAACCGTTCACTTACAACACGGTTTACGTTCCCTTCGTCCCGCGAAAACAACGTAACACCTCCAGCTACACCACAGGCAGCGGTTCCAGCCCCTGGCAGACTAATAACGCTACATCCGGAGCCTTAAGTAATATGACCTCTGCCAATTGGGCGTATCGTGCCCGCGCTAAGAGGAGCTTCTGATCATGGCTTACTGGTATTCCCCCTCTGAAGGCTATCACGAAGGCGATGCGGTTTTTGCTGATGATCAGTCTGTTCCGCAACGTCCCGACGCCACTTGCCAATGGGTGAATGGCGCTTGGACTGCCAGCACCGCCGCCAAAGTTGAATTCATCGCCACGGCCCAATCTGCCTTGGACAAAGTGACTGGCTCCAGCGGGACGATCATGCGGTGCGTGGTCGCTGGCGTGGCTGTTCCGGCTGCATGGACGGCCTATGTGGCGGCGCTCCGTGCCATCGTCAATGGCTCGGATACCACCAGCACAGCTCTTCCGAAAGCGCCCACATATCCAGCCGGAACCTAACCATTATGACGCGCCTGGGGTATTTCCAGGCGCGTCCCTTTACCATCTCGGAGCCTGCGAATGGACCCAATATCTGCCGCCGCTGCCAGTGGCGCAAAAACTGCTGTAGACGCCGGAGCAACCGGCAATCCATGGGCGCTGCTAATCGTGTTCGCTATGATCTCCATGGCCGCGTTCATCGTCATCGCATGGATGCTGATCAAGCATAGGGACAAAGAAACGTCGCCAAAGCAATGCGGTCCTGGCTCAAACGGTAGCTCTTGCCCGGAAGTCCATGGTGTTATTGCCGCGATCAAAGGTCTTGAAAAGCGCATGGATGATGATGCCGAAAATAGGCGGGAACATCGAAGTCATCTTGAGGCTACCGTGGATCGTATCCACTCCCGCATTGACACACAAAATAAAGTGTTTGCACAGAAAGACGAAGTTGATAGATTAGCGGGGATATTTCACCAAGCTGTCGAGGAAATGGGGCGTGTATCGTCTATGTTTGTCGCAATGACAGAAGCGCAGCCGACAATTCATCGGCGCTCGTCTGCCACAAAACGGGCCTCTAGCGCCCAGTGATTGCTGGGGAAAGCAATAAAATGGACCATATCAGAAACGCGATATTTCACCGTCCCGAAACTGACGAGGGGCGCAAATAATGGCGCAACAGTCGCTATCGAAAGAACAAGCCCTTGAGGCTGTTCTAGCGGTCAATGTCGCGTTGCGGGCCGGTCATCCTGGCCCAGGAACTTCTGGAAGCCATGTAAAGGGCGCTATCACCATTGCGGCGGAAGCCCTTGGGCTTAACCGATGCACATTCCAGGCTAGACTTCGCGCCGCCAAGCTTTACGGATGCGAGCCCGACTTTGCCGGTGGGGGTGTCGCCAAGCCCAAGATGAAGGTAGCGGCAATCCAGCAAAAGCCGGAAGTGCGAATATCCGCACATCCGAAGCCTAGGGAGGTCATTGCTGCTAAGGCTTATGACCGGGTACAAGGCCTGACCGCGCCGCGCAGAAAGGTAATGGTCATCGGTGATGCTCACGATTCCCCGAATCTTTCAAAGGATCGGTTTCGATGGATGGGCCGATTCGCCAATGATGAGCGGCCTGAAGACATCGTCCAGATTGGCGACTTCCTGACCCTTGATAGCCTCAACGGGCACATCGGGAACAGCACTTTCAACGGTCGCCTTAAAGGCACATTCCTGGAAGACATGGCGTCAGGCAACGAGGCTATGTCTGAGTTCAGTTCCGCATTCAAGGCCGGATACGCTCCCCGCCGTCACGTCACCCTTGGGAACCACGAGCGCCGCGCATGGCTGTTCGAAGACTTCGCTCCTGAAGTGGCCGGCATGATGCAGGTTGAGATAACCGGCCTATTCGAGCAAAACGGCTGGTCATGGTCCCCTTATGGCGAGTTCCACTTTATCGATGGCGTCGGATTCGTTCATGCTGCATTGAACCGGATGGGCAAGACTTACGGCGGCAAGAACGCCGAAATGACCATTTGCAACGATGCTATTTTTGACATGGTGATCGGGCACTCCCACACGCCACGAACTTGGAAGGCTCCAAAAATTGGGCCTGGAAATTTCGTGACGGTTGTCAATGCCGGTTGCGCATTGCCTGATGGGCATATTGAAGAATATGCTCGTCATAATACCACCGGGTGGGGATGGGGCTTGAATATTCTTGAAATCGAAGGCGGTCACATCGTCGATAGCCAGTTCGTCAGCATGGCAACGCTTGAGGCCCGTTATGGATGATCGGTATTTCTACCTAGCCACACCCTACGGCAAATACGCGGGCGGCATTGACGAGGCGTTCAAGCTGGCGTGTCGCGCCGCCGCTGAGTTCGTCAAGGTGGGCATCCCGGTATATTCCCCGATTGCCCACACTCATCCCGTTGCGATCCATGGCGGGATTGATCCATACGATCATCGCATATGGCTTCCTGCCGACGAGCCTTTCATGGTCGCGGCTCGTGGCCTAATCGTGGTCATGGCCGATGGATGGGACGAAAGCTTCGGCATAGCCGAGGAAATCAAACATTTCCAAAAGGCCGGAAAGCCGGTAATTTACACCATTCCGGGGAAAGTTCCCGTTGAACTGTTGGGGATGGCGTAATGGTATTGATGCGCTTCATTCGGCGGTTATCTCGACCGAAAGATGCATTCCCGATAGTTGCAGAAAGCCCTCCGCTGGCCTTCGCCACTACGTCAGAGGATGGATGCCGCATTCACATCGTCATCGGTGGAGTGCATACCAGATCAGCGCCGCTTACCGCAAATCAGGCCGTGTGCTTGATTGAGAACATCGCGGCTGGACTACGTTGCCTAATTTAACCCGGAGCCATCACATGATTGCCCGCTTTCTCCGTTACCTGCTTTCTATCCTCGAAAGGAAAACCATGTCTATCGATCCCACCACCGGCCTTGAAGTTCCCGACGCTCCGGTTGATGCTGCCTCGGTTGCTCCGGCTGCTGAACCCGTTGCCGAAACCCCCGCCGTTGAGCCTGCGCCCGTTGTGCCGCCGCGTCCCCTGGAAGCCATCAAGGCTGACGTTGACGCCGCGAAGGCTGCCCACGTCGCCGCCGTCGCCAACGTCAAAGACACTCACGGCATTCTGTCCGGCCTGAGTGCCGAATATCACGCCGCCGTCGCTTACTTCGCCGCCGATGCTTCTGCCGTCGAGGCGGACATCAAGGCAGTGCTGGCCGAAGCGGAAAGCCTGTTCAGCAGGGCTAAGGCCGAAGTCGAAGCGGCTCTGTAACTGGCGAGCAGTTGGGCGGGTTATCAACGCAATCCGCCCAACTGCCAAATGCCCTCACGAAGGGTATTCCAGGATAATCTGGGGATGAACAGGGTATTTTTTATCTACTCTGTCAACGGAAAGGGGGAATCGCAATGACTTCACCGAATATGGACGCCGCCGTCACGCTGATTAAAGAGTTCGAAGGCTGCAAGCTCAATGCTTACCCCGATCCCGGCAGCGGTGCGGAGCCGTTTACGATTGGGTTCGGGCATACTGGTGGCGTCAATGAGGGCGATACCATTACCCAGGATCAGGCAGAGCAATTCTTGCGAGACGATCTTTCGAAGGTCGCTGCGCAGGTTGCTTCCGTCGCTCCGCAGACTGTGACCGCAAACCAACTGGCGGCGCTGATTTCGTTTACCTACAATCTTGGATTTGGCAACCTTCGCAATTCCACTCTGGTCAAAATGTTGTGGAATGGTGACACGCAAGGCGCGGCGGACCAGTTCCCGTTATGGAACCATAGCTGTGGTGCCGTTCTTCCTGGCCTTGTTACCCGCCGCGCTGCCGAGCGGGCACTGTTCCTAACCCCGGATGATCCCGATGCCTGACGATACCGCTCCCATGCCCTCGCCGGATCAGTCTGACCGTGGGCTATGGGCGCGGATCGTTGACGCCAAGGATCACAGCACCGATCCAGTCGTGGTCCTGTCCTTTAGCGCGGTGGCGGCGATGTTCGCTTTTCAGGCGTTCGTGCTCATTGTCGCCGCGTTCGGGGCCAAGCCTGGGGAAATGGCACAGGCTGTTAACTCATCGTGGTCGCCCGCTGCACTTGGCGGAGGTGTCGCCGCTATCCTGGCCCCCATGGTGCCGGGCTTGTTTCGTAAATTTGGAGGCTGAATATGCCTAACCCTTATGTGATCATCGCCGCCCTGATGGGCTTTATCGCCGTCGCTTTCGGCGGCTATGAATACGGCCTATCGCACCAAAAGGCGATTGATCAGGTCGCCGTCGACCAGCTGAAGATCAGTGCTGCCGCCGAGCTTCAGGCCGAAACCGTGAAGACGAAAGCTGCCGAAGAAGCCGCCGCTGTTGCCGCCAGTCAAATCGAACAGGACACCCGCAGTCATGAACAAATTCTCGCTGATGCCAAGGCTACTTCTGATGCTGCCATTGCTCTTGCTGGTGGCCTGCGCGACCCCGGTAGACGTGGGGGCGGTTGCAAAGCCGCCGTCGATCACGCTACCACCGCCGCCCTCAATAATGGCGCAGCCGCTGCCTACAGCCGACTTTCGGACCAGGCTAGTAAGTTTCTTCTCGCCGAAGCCGACCGAGCCGACGAAGTAGTCGTGCGCCTGAATGCGTGCGAGGCCGATGATCATGCCGTCCGTGAGGCTGTGAGCGCCGCGCAATGATTTACGCCGCATATCTGTATTGGATTACCGCCGTCCGTGCTTATGCGCGGGCGGCTGGCATTTGAACGGAGACGACATGACCGTTAATCTTGCAATTATCCTGGCGTCAATCCCGCTAGGGGGACTTTGGCGGCACTGGTTTGGTGGCGCTGGAGGCCAAACAATCTCCGCGCTGACCAATGGCCTTACCTCGGGAAAGACCGCATCCCGGTTTTTCGTCCTCATCTTCACCATTCCGGCATGGGTCAATTGGCAATGGGAACAGGCGCTCGGTCTATCCATCTTCGCCCTGCTGTATGCCAGCCTCGGCCAGGACTACGAGAAGCCCCTAAAGCTCCTCTGGCGGTATAGCCTGCCTATCGCCGCCTTAGCCCTGTCCTGCAAGCTCTGGTGGGCCTTGCCGCTGGCCCCGTTGTGCCCGGCCTATGTCGCCATGTTCCGCAACAAGCCCATGACTATGCCCACGTGGTTCGGGAACGGATGGTGGAGCGTTGGTGAATGGATTTTGGGCGCGTCCTCTATGCCCGTCTTTGTCGGAGCCGGACTCCTATCGCATGGATGGGCGTGGAATTAAGTGAGCCCCACACAAAAGCGACTTGCGATCTTCAACGGTCAATCGAGGCCATAGCCAGACTATGGCCTCTGACCCAGGCGTAGCTCGGCCCGTCCTGCCGTTGATCATGTCAGAGATTGACGTGGGGTGGACGCCTAGAACCGTCGCCAGCTCGCCAGGGCGGATACCAGCGGCGGAGATAGAGGATTTCGTGGGAATGGTCATTCTCCAATATCCCGAAGGTTCTTAATCGCTCCGCTAAGATGTAAGCGCGTTCTCAGCCATTGAGCGGAAAGATTGCTATCGGAATCACGATATTTCCTGACAAGTTTCCTGGCCTCGTCTTCACGCGCAGTGAGCCATTCGATCTGTTCGGCGATGGTCATTTATTCCCCTTTCTGTGCCCTGGCTCATCAGTGCCGGTAGGGCGCTCCCGGCAGACCGGCATTGGTCCGGTTTCGCCTTGCGCGAATCAACCGCGCTCGACGTAATAGGCGGTGCCTCATTCGGACGCTGGGTAGACAATCAGAGATATATCCTCTCGGGCAATCTCCCTAGCCTCGTCATCATCGTAGACCCAACGCGCATCTTCCGTCGGATCAGCGTGCTTATACGCAACTGCGCGTGTTGGCATGGCGACGGCGGTTCCATTGATGATAACGGTTCTGGTCATTGTCTTTTCCTCAGTTTGCGGGATCATCCCGTCTTGATGAAGTGATATTAGCGTGTCGCTAATCCGAAGTCAATAGGGGAAATTGGCGTCGCGCTATTTTTTTCGCTCACACTCAAATCACTGGAATATCATCATGAGAACATACACCCGTTGCCGAGACGCAATCGCAGCCTGGCTAACCGTCGTTATCGGCTCTATGGAATTCAGCGTGGCGTTTTCTGTCGTGTGTTTTTATTGCTGGACAAACCCCCATCTGAAAGAAATCTTCGATGCCATTTCGTCCAGCTATTACCAGGGCGTCATGCTCTCGGTGATCATGGTTGGGCAGGCCGTCCTGAACCGAGGCAGCGAGGCCAGGGCAATTCAGGATCACAACACGCTGTTGGCAGAGGTCGCGCTGTTGCGGCAGATCATTGACCGCGAGCGTGAGATTGAGGATCGGTTGGGGATAGAAGACTCTAACGCCTGACAAGAAAAACCCCGGAGCGTTTCAAGGCGCATCCGGGGAAGTTGTCTTGGGGAGAATGTCAAGATAGGAAGCCAAACGATATATCGCGCCACATGTCGCGTCAATACGCTTATTCTTCTCGGCCCCATGGCGTCGTTGTATTGCTGGATTTCATGGAATGACCCGTACCAATCGGCGCAAAAACAGTTTTCGTTCCCAACCCAAAGACATTGGTAAAAGCGGCAATTACAATGATTACTGCGCATGCGGAGATTAGGGCATACACTCCAACGACAAACCTTACCATTGATCATATCTCATCATAATTTAATTGGACCATGATTGTTCCATAGCGTAAATGTGCCCGCAATCAGAATAATCTAAATGAATATTTGCGCGACAATGGTAACACCTCATCTCTGAATGAAATATGGCATGACCACAACATTTAATGGAATGTTCCATATATTGGCGCGTCATTAGTTGGGGGTCTATACAAACCTTACAAACGTCACTTCTTGTTGACGATGCTACGTGATTTACCGCACGACGGATTGCTATTTCAATTTTATCATACGTGTTCATTCCTCATTTTCCCCAATTTCCCGGTAACGATCCCCATAGAAGAACCGACACTCCCCGCACAGTTCGTCATAATTCCCGTCTTCCCTCCCGCCCTTATGGGCGCATGTCCCGCACGGGCTATCGGCCAACGCTGCGGCGACAACCTCGGCAATAGTGCACTCTGCCCCATAATGCAGACAGTGCTTGATTGCGGCCTCACTGGCCCAATCCTTGGGCGTCTTACGTCCGTTTGCCATCAAATCCCCCCTTCTTTGCATAAAGTGCAAACAACCCGTGACTACTCTCGGCCCTAAAGGGCCGAGCTTCGGTGCCTCACGGCCCGCTTTTCCTGTTTCCGACCGCTAACGCGGTTCGATTCACAGGCCATCCCCGGAAGTCCTCCGGTTTTCAGTCCAAGAC
>Ga0302155_10000352_pt1 | contig 38015 bp, 32 predicted proteins | sample I_Bog_N3_1_FD_193508 | JGI IMG/M metagenome (GOLD analysis project Ga0302155, IMG submission 193508) | Peat permafrost microbial communities from Stordalen Mire near Abisko, Sweden - I_Bog_N3_1 | ecosystem: Environmental > Terrestrial > Soil > Wetlands > Peat | place: Sweden: Abisko, Stordalen...
GACACAACAGAACGCTTCGCTCGTCGAAGAAGCTGCAGCGGCATCGCAGTCTCTGCAGAACCAGGCGGCGAAACTGGCGGAAGCTGTCAGCGTATTCAAATTGAACGGCGTGCAAGTCATGTCTGCCGTTACCCGGCCTGCACTGAATATTTCCTCCAGGCAGCAGGGGGTCGCTTTGTCGATCTGAATCTGGAATTCCCATATCGATTTCATGAGAACAACGCATTACTCACAAAAATAAGGTGAACGAGAAATGAAAATTGCCAATATGAAAATCGGTATTCGCCTTGGAATGGCATTTGGTGTGATTCTGCTGTTGTTGGCAGGGATTGCTTGTGTCAGTGTGTTTTTGATGGCTAAAACGAAGGCGCAAATCGATCAAATTACCAAAGAAAATAACGTCAAGATCGCCCTTGGGAATCAAATGCTGGAGGATGTGAGCAAGATATCGCGGCTCGTCAACAAATCTGTTCTTTCGATTGATCCGCAAGAAAACCAAGGAATCCGACAACGACTAACGAATGCGAAAAAGAGTTATCACGGTGCATTTGAACAATTAGGGCCCTTGCTGCGCACGGAAACGGGTAAGCAATTTTATGCGGAGATCAACGATCAAGGTGCACAGACAACGCTTCTTTTTGATCATGTCATCGCACTGCTCGATGCGCAAAAACGTATAGAAGCGACCGATTTTTTGCTTAAATCAACGGTAGGCGCACAAGACAAATGGTTCGGGGCGCTGCATTCACTCCTTGCATTGCAGACGGAGGCAATTCATAAGGCGGTGGAAAACATGGACCAGACGTATACGTTTTCCTTGGAGTTTTTAATTGCGGCGGTGCTGCTTGCTATTGCAGTGGGACTGTTGTTCGCCTGGTGCATCAGCCGTTCAATCACGCAGCCTATGAAGCAGGCCGTGAAAATTGCGCAGACAGTCGCCACCGGTGATTTAAGCAGCTACATAGAAACCAAGTCGACTGATGAAACCGGTTTGTTGTTGCGAGCGCTGCAAGACATGAATAATAGCTTGATCAACATTGTCGGAGCGGTGCGCTTGGGTACCGACAGCATTACTACTGCGGCCAGTCAGATTGCCGTTGGAAATCTGGATTTATCCAGCCGTACGGAAGCCCAAGCCAGTTCGCTGGAGGAAACCGCCGCGGCGACCGAGGAGTTGGCTTCCACGGTGAAACAAAACTCGCAAAACGCGCTTCAGGCCAATAATCTAGCAACATCTGCATCCGAGATTGCAATGCAGGGTGGTCATGTCGTGGGCCAGGTGGTTACTACAATGCATTCGATTAATGACTCTTCCAGAAAAATTGTGGAAATTATCAGCGTCATTGATGGCATCGCGTTTCAGACCAATATTCTTGCCTTGAATGCAGCAGTCGAGGCAGCAAGAGCCGGTGAGCAAGGACGTGGATTTGCCGTGGTGGCATCGGAAGTGCGTAGCCTCGCACAACGTTCTGCCGCCGCAGCTAAAGAGATTAAGGATCTCATTGGCGACTCAGTGGCCAAAGTGGATGCCGGTAGCAAATTGGTGGAGCACGCCGGAGCGACCATGGACGAAGTGGTTGCCAGTGTCAAACGCGTCACCGACATCGTTGGTGAAATTTCTTCTGCCAGCCAGGAGCAAAGCCTGGGTATCGACCAGGTGAATCAGGCTATTTCTCAAATGGATGAAGCGACACAACAAAATGCGGCGCTAGTGGAAGAAGCCGCTGCTGCGGCAAAGTCACTACAAGATCAAGCTGGAAAGCTAGCGAAAGTGGTTAGCGTCTTTCATCTGGAAAGGCCGGTAACAGCCGCTCATTATGGTTGACATCACACGTTTGTCCTTGCGCAACACTCGAACTCATTTCATCAATAGACGACGCGAGATGCGTTCTATTCACAAAGGGTGCTAGCAAGGCGTAGGGTGCGTCGCGTAGCGGTGCCAATGTGTCACGGCAAGGCATGGCTTCCTTGCAGATGCCGATGCCGACGATGAGTGCAATTTTGTCTGTCTTGCCGATGGTCTTCCCGGATGCCAGGTGGTGAGGCGCTCCAGAGTGCCGACTGGAGCGTTTTCGTTGAGATGATCTTTTAGCCATTGCCAGGCCGCAGGCCGTCAGGTTAAGAGAATACAATCAGACGCTACATTCGCCCATCACCATAATCAGACACTCAGGAGACTGTATTTCATGACAGAGCAAGCAAGCATTAAGCGCGTTGCCGTGGTCGGCACCGGAGTCATCGGTGCCAGCTGGATAGCCTATTTTTTGGCGCAAGGATTGGACGTCAGTGCTAGCGATCCCATGCCGGGCGCAGAGCAGAAGCTGCGCAGCGCGATTGCACAATATTGGCCGACCCTGGAAGCGCTGGGACTGAAACCAGGAGCATCGCCGGAGCGTCTGCGTTTTTCTGCCGATCTGGCAGAGGCCTTGCGCGACGTCGATTTTGTTCAGGAGAATGGTCCGGAGCGAGAAGATCTGAAAGTTGAATTGTTCCGCACCATGGATACCATGCTGCCGGCCCACGTCATTCTTGCCTCAAGTTCATCGGGCTTACTGATGAGCAAGGTACAAGCGGCGTGCCGTTATCCGCAGCGGGTGGTGCTGGGGCATCCGTTCAATCCGCCGCATCTGATTCCGCTGGTGGAAGTTATTGGCGGCGCACAGACTTCAGACGAAGTAGTGCAACGGACCATGGATTTTTACGCCGCCATCGGCAAGAAACCTATTCATCCCTTGAAGGAAGTCAAAGGCCATATCGCCAATCGTCTGCAGGCGGCATTGTGGCGCGAGGCATTTCATCTGGTCGAGCAGGGCGTGGCCACGACGGCCGATATTGATACCGCAATTGCTTACGGCCCCGGTCTGCGCTGGGCGCTGATGGGACCGTTCCTGAACCTGCATCTGTCTGGCGGCGAAGGCGGCATTGCCCATATGCTCGACCACCTCGGACCGCCTATCGAAAGTTGGTGGGCCGATCTGGGTCAGCCCAGTCTCACTGATGCACTCAAGCAAAGCATTTGTGCCGGCGTCGAAGAGCAGATGAGGGAAAAGACCTCGACGGCACTAGGCACGGAGCGTGATCAATTGCTGCTCGGTTTGATTGCGGCCAAGGCGCAAACCAGCGTGATTCCCTGATATTTCAGCACCTGTTACCAGGACGACTGATTTCATACTGATTGCTTGAGGTAATACACCGGCTTCAGGCCAGGCCGCCGTTGGCGCGCAGGATCTGGCCATTGATCCAGCCGGCATCTGTGCCGACCAGCAATGAGACGACCGAGGCGATATCTTCCGGCTGGCCCAGGCGCTGCAGCGGTGGCATGTTGGCAAAGGTGCGGATCTGTTCTTCGGTTTTGCCATCCAGAAAGAGTGAGGTCGCAATCGGTCCCGGGGCGAGCGCATTGACCGTGATACGACGACCGCGCAATTCCTTGGCGAAGACATGCGTCATTGCTTCGACGGCCGCTTTGGTAGCGTTGTAGATTGCATAGCCCGGCATGTTGAGGGCTAGCGTCGTGCTTGAAAAATTCACGATGCGGCCGCCTTCGTTCATCCGCCCAGCAGCTTCTCGCAACGCGTTAAAGGTGCCGCGCACGTTGATATCGAAGGTCTGGTCGTACAGTGCATCCGAGGTATCGGCAAGCGGCATCGTTTTGAGCACGCCAGCGTTGTTGATCAGCACGTCGATTTTGCCCAACTGCTGTTCGGCAGCAGTAAACAGCGCGCCAACTTCGTCGGCACGCGAGACATCTGCTTTGACTGCAATCGCCTTGGTGCCTAGCGCTGTTAGTTCAGCGACCAGCGTCTCGGCTTGCGCCGCGCTCGACGTATAGTTGACGACGACAGCGAAACCGTCGCTGGCGAGACGCCGTGCAATGGCCGCGCCAATCCCGCGTGAGGCGCCTGTGACGATGGCAACCTGGCTGTTTTTGATGATGCTCATGACGTTCTCCTGTTTGATGAGTAATACAAGGGCTAAGTGAGTCAAACGCATCTTCGTTGATTCCACGGCAAAGATAATTGCCTTAAAATGAGTAAGATAATTCGATTTACATTAACAATGGATGCTTAGAGAGCTGTTATGGACCGTTTTCAGGAAATGCAGGTTTTTATCCGCATCATTGAGCGTGGCAGTTTTACCCGCGCCGCTGAAGACTTGCAGATTCCTCGTGCCACCGTCACCAATCTCATGCAGCGCATGGAAGAACGGCTCGGCACGCGGTTGCTGGAACGGACTACGCGCTCAGTGCGCGCCACCCATGACGGTGAGGCCTTTTATCGTCGTTGCGTACGTCTGGTGGCCGATATGGAGGAAGCGGAGGGCTCGTTTCGCAACGTTGCCCCGAAAGGCTTACTGCGCGTGAACGTGCAAGGGACCTTGGCGAAGCACTTTGTCATGCCGGCATTACCCGAATTTATTGCCACCTATCCGGGCATCGAACTGCATATCGGCGAGGACGACCGGCTGGTCGATCTGGTGCGGGAGGGGATAGATTGTGTGCTGCGGGCTGGCACCTTGCAAGACTCATCCATGGTCGGGCGGCGTATTGCTTCAATGGAACAGCTTACCGTGGCCAGTCCTGCCTATCTCGCGCAATTCGGCGAGCCTGCCAGCCTGGAGGCGTTGCAAGATCATCGCGCGGTCAATTACATCTCCAGCAGTTCCGGCAAGGCCTTGCCGATGCAATTCATTGCCAATGGCGAAGTCATTGAGATGCAGCTTGCCGCGACCGTGTCAGTCACCGGGGCGGATCTGTATACCGGCGCCGCAGTGGCCGGGCTAGGTATTGTTCAGGTGCCGCGCTACCGGGTTGCACGCGAATTGTCGGCCGGCATACTGCAAGTGCTGCTCGGTGACATGCCGCCGCCGCCGATGCCGGTGTCGGTGCTGTACCCTCACAATCGCCAACTGTCATCACGGGTCAGGGTATTTGCGCAGTGGCTGGGAACGATCTTCGAGGCTGTTGGTTGAATGCGCAGATGCGGTGCACGGTGCTTGCTCTACAGGCAAGCACAATGACTTTTAATACACGGAAAAAGTATTCCGACCCGCTGCTTTGGCGCGATAAAGTGCCTTGTCTGCATGCGCCATCAATTCATTCGGCGAGATCTCCTCTGCTGCATAAAATGCAATGCCGATGCTGGTGGTTACCAGAATTTCAGAATCGGCGATAGACATGGGGGCCTGGACCGCATGAATCAATTTGGCTGCAACAGTCTCTATCTCGCTCATGGCGTTGAAGTTTTCCAGGACGATGACAAACTCGTCCCCAGCCAATCGCGCCGCCATGTCGGTGGCGCGGATGCCCGACTGAATGCGTTTGGCGAATTCACACAACACCAGATCACCGGTGCCGTGCCCCATGGAGTCATTGATGGACTTGAAGTGATCCACATCCAGAAACATCAGTGCCATTGGACTGCCGCTGCGGCGGCTGCGCAGTATGGCCTGTTCCAGTTGCTCGTCAAGCTGGCGCCGGTTGGGCAGCTCGGTGAGTGCATCGATGCGCGTCAGATCGCGCAGTCCTTGTTCAATACGCTTGAGTTCGGTGACATCGGAGCTGAGTGTGAAAACGCCGTGTGTCACGCCATCTTCCCAGGTATCCGGTATATAAGTCGTATGCAAATGACGTAGCACGCCCTTGGTTTGTACTTCGGCTTCAAATTCAACGCGTTCTCCATGCAGGGCGTGCTGTAATTGATCGCGGCGCATTTCGTATAACGCTTGCCCCAATACCTCGCTCAAGTGTCTGCCGCTGGCCCATTCCAGGTCGACCTCAAGCCATTGATGGAAGGTCTCGTTCATAAAACGATAGCGTTCTTCCGTATCGACATAAGCGATGAGTACGGGCAGATTGTCTGTCACCGCCCGCAGTTGGCGCTCACTGGCTTCCAGGCGTATCTGCGCTTGACGTGCATCGGTGCGGTCGAGCACCATGCCGAAGAGGCCGATCACCTTGCCATGCTCATCGCGATCCGGTAGGTAATGCACAGATAGATTGGTGCGCGTATTGGGAAGCGCATTTTTGATTTCAAAAGAGACTTCCTTGCCCGACAATGCGTCGAGAATATACGGCCTGATGCCCTCAAAAACCTCTTCGCCAAAGACTTCAGCGACAGTCTTGCCCAGCATCGATTGATCATTCATGCCATACCACTCCTGATACTTGTTGTTGGCAAAGGTGTAGCGGAAATTGGTATCGATATAGGAAATCAGGATAGGCAGACTGTTTGCAATCAGCCGCAAGTGCTGTTCGCTATGCACCTTGGCGCGTTCGATCAACTTGCGTTCCGAAACGTCATAGTTGGTGCCCAGGATGCGGGTTGCCTTGCCTTGCGCATCTTTCATCACGATCGCGCGGGCATTGATGTAACGAATTTCGCCATCGTTACGTACCAAGCGAAAATCAAAATCCATGGGCTCGTGCGTGTCTATCGTTTTCTGCAACGCTTGATAGCTGCGCTCAAAATCGTCTGGATGCAGTTTGCTGGACCAATCTTCTATCGTGCCATTGAAAGTTGCACGGCTGCCGCCAAAAATGCGAAACATCGTGTCGTCCCATTCCAGCCGGTCAGTGGCAAGGTCAATTTCCCAAATGCCAATTTCATTGACACTGGTAGCTAGTACGAGACGCTCCTGGTTCGTGCGCAATGCGGCAGAAATGACATTTTCTTCGGTGACGTCTTGAATGATGGCAAGTGAATGTGATGGTCGACCAAACGAATCCTGCTCCAATACAGCCGACAATTGCACATCCATGATGCTGCCGTCCTTGCGCACCATCTGGTATTTGATCGCCTCACAACGCTCAGATCGGAAAAAATCGGGCAGCACGACTGCCGTTGCATATTCTCTGGAGCTAGGGGTGAGAAAGTCAGTGGAGCGCCGCCCGACCACTTCGGCGCGTGTGTAGCCCATTTTGTTCAGCCAGGTGTCACTGACGAACATGATTCTTCCTTGTTGATCGATCGAATGCAGCATGGCCGGTGTCGATTCGTAAAAGGAACGAATGCGATCCTGACTTGCCTTGAGTTCCAATTCGGTGCGTTTGCGCTCGGTGATGTCGCGACCAACCGAATGCAAGGTAATGACCTTGCCCTGTTCGTCTGCAATGGCCCGATTCGACCAAGCCATCCAGCGCTCTTCTCCGGAGGCTGAACGCATTTGATTTTCGCTTTGCGCCGTACCCGGTTGCAGGCACAGGGTGTGCAAATACGTGGCTACCGCCTCTTTATCCTTGCTCGCTACGTAGTCCAGCAGGTTATGCCCGAGCATGGCCTCAGGCGTTAGTCCAAAGTGTTTTGCATACGCTTGGTTGACGAATGTAAGTTCGCCTGTCGGGTGTGCCAAGGAAATCAAGTCGGTTTGGTCTTCGACAATGGCATGGTAGAGCGCATCTCTATTTCTAACTTCTTGTATTTTGATGAGGTTAATCTCATTGATCCGATTCAGGTCCAATGCCTGCTGGCGCATGTCCAGTGCGCTCGACGCCACGAGTGCCAGGTCATGAAGCGTTGCGCGTTGTAATTCAGTGAGTATCCGAGGTTTCCGGTCAATGACACACAAAGTTCCGACATGCTCGCCGCCAGACATGACAATGGGCATGCCGGCGTAGAAACGAATCTTCGGCTGGCCTGTTACCAATGGGTTGTCCTGAAAGCGGCAATCTTCTATCGCGTCCGTGATTTCCATCAGTGCAGAGTTCTCAATGGCATGGGCACAGAAGGCCCATTGACGGGGCGTCTCTTGGGTGCCTTCCAGGCCGACATTAGACTTGAACCATTGCCGTTCTGCATCCACCATGGTCAATAGCGCGATAGGGGTTTCGCAAAGCGCAGAGGCCATACGGGTAAGAGCATCGAATATCGGTTCTGGTGCCGTATCGAGTATTGCCAACGAATGCAATCGTTTCAGTCGGTTTTCTTCTTCTATGGAGAAAGGCATTGCACCAGCCATATATTCGTCCTGTCTCATAAGAGCAATCGTTTATCTCTGTAGATTTTAAAGTATTTGGGTGTGATTTTTTCTTGTCATTTTGGTATTTATTTTGAAGTCAAAGGCTAGAAAAATACATTTGAAATTACTGTGTGGAAATGTTTTTGGGCAGTGTTTTATCAGACCTTCTCGGCACGTTTCAAATCACAATAATTGCTATTCATTCAGAAAATTGGATTGTATGATTGACCACTTTATTGCAGTGTTCGTTGGAATGATCAATCTAATTAGGGGGCAGTCATGTCAGAAGCAAAAAAATATCGTCTGGTCACGCGTAGTGACTTCGATGGTTTGGTGTGCGCGGTTCTGTTGCAGCATCTGAACATGATCGACGAAATCCTGTTTGTGCACCCAAAAGACATGCAGGATGGAAAAATTGCAATCAGCGAGAATGACATTACGACGAATTTGCCATTCGTGCCAGGCGCGCATATTGCCTTTGACCATCATTCGTCTGAAAACCTGCGCAATACCGGTGATCGCAATAATCATGTGATTGATCCCAATGCACCGTCAGCTGCACGCGTGGTGTTTGAGTATTACGGCGGTCGCAAAGTCTTTCCTGCGGCATGGAGCGACATGATGGCGGCCGTCGACAAGGGCGATGCGGCTCGCTTCAACGAGCAGGAAGTGCTCAACCCGCAAGGCTGGGATTTGCTCAATTTCCTGATGGACGCTCGCACCGGCCTGGGACGCTTCCGCGATTTCCGCATTTCCAATTACAACTTGATGATGGATTTGATTGCATTGTGCAAAACGCATTCGATTGATCAGATCATGGATTCGCCGGATGTCAAGGAACGCAAGGATCTGTATTTCGAGCACGCCGAAAAGTGCAAGGAGCAAATCCGTCGCTGCGCCACCGTACACAAGAATCTGGTGGTGCTGGACCTGCGCGATGAAGAAGTGATCTTCGCCGGCAATCGTTTCATCATTTATGCGATGTTCCCGCAGACGAATATTTCGATTCACGTGCTGTGGGGTTTGAAAAACCAGAACACCGTGTTTGCAACCGGAAAATCGATTTTGAATCGCAAATCAAGAACCAACATCGGTGCGTTGATGCTGGAGTATGGCGGTGGCGGGCATGAAAACGCCGGCACTTGCCAGATCGAAAATGCGTTGGCGGCAGAGGTGCTGGAGGCACTGATCACACGTATCAATACCGACGGCTAAGCGAAAACGACGTCTGCCTGGATCTTTGAGATGAAAGCCAGGCAGACTCACTGACTGTCTCACTTACTGTCCAACTTACTGCCATCAAGGCATGTTCATAGCGTGACGAACATCGCAGCCACCGCCAGCGCCATCATCAAGGTGGCCAACCATCCCAGCCACCGCAACCTGCGCTTGATGCAAAACTGTCCCATGATATCGAGACGTGACGACATCAGCATCATCACCACCATGATGGGTACCGAGATCACGCCGTTGATCACGGCACTCCAGTACAGCGCCTTGATCGGATCGATCGCCGTAAAGCCCAGCGCGGTGCCGACGACGGTAGAAATGATGATCACCGCATAAAAAGCTTTGGCGCTCATGAGTGGGCTTTCCAGGCTATTGGCCCAGTTGAAGGCGCCTGCCATGGCATAAGCGGACGATCCCGCCAATACGGGAATGGCCAGCAAACCGGTCCCGATGATGCCTGCACTAAACAAGAGGAAGGCAAATTCTCCAGCGATCGGCCGCAAGGCGGTTGCTGCCTGTGCGGACGTCTGAATATCGAGCAGCCCATGCTGGTTCAGTGTGACTGCCGTTGTCAGGATGATGAAAAAGGCAATCAGGTTGGAAAATCCCATGCCGATATAGGTATCAATCTTGATGCGTTTCAGATTCGCCTTGGCTTGTTCTGGGGCTTCCAGTAAAGGCCGTGCGCCAGGATGGGCCAGTTGTTCTTCCACTTCTTGCGAGGCTTGCCAGAAAAACAGATAGGGGCTGATGGTGGTGCCAAACACGGCAACGACGGTCGTGATGTAGGCGGTTTCCCAGTGAAACTCCGGCAACAGCGTCTGTTTCACTACCTGGCCCCAGGGAATATGGATCGCAAATCCGGTCGCCACATAGGCCAGCAGACCCAGAGTCAGCCATTTGAGAATACGCACATAATTGCGATAGGGGATCCATACCTGCAACAGTAAGGAGAACAGGCCGAATCCTATCGCATACAACTGTGCCGGGCCGCCGATGATCAGTTGCAGGGCTTCACCCATGGCCGAGACGTCGGCGGCGATATTGATGGTGTTGGCAATGAGTAGCAGCGCGACGATGAAATAGAGCAGCCAGGCCGGATAGTGCCGGCGGATATTGGTCGCCAGACCGTGGCCGCTGACGCGGCCGATACGGGCACTAACGACCTGAATGCCGACCATCAGCGGGTAGGTGAACAACACCGTCCATAGCATGCTGAAACCATACTGTGCGCCGGCCTGGGAATAGGTCGCAATGCCGCTTGGATCGTCGTCGGCTGCGCCGGTGATCAGGCCGGGGCCGAGCTTGCTGAGCCAGGAGCGGTCTGTGTGATCCATCGGCTTTTGCTGATCGAGCCGACCGATATTTTCCTGACTTTTGTTATCCATGTTTGCCTGTGCTATTGATGCTCAAGAACGGCTTGTCAGTGCCATGAGTCTGGCGCAATGTGATCGATGAGAAGTGCGGAAGGTGACGGTGGCGATTGCTGACGAATACGACAACGGCGGTAACACCGGCCATAGTGTAAGGCAATTCGTGTTGAGAATGAGGGCGGAATGAGCGAGAAGTGTTGGGGGCGAGCCGGCGTTTCCCGATATGCCGGGAAATCACACAGCGTCAAACAGCGTCAAACCGCGCAAGGCCTTGTCAATGCGGCACAGCCGTCACGACGTGCTTGATTTCCTGAAATGCCTGCAAGCCCCAAGGCCCAAGCTCGCGCCCGATGCTGCTTTTCTTCATGCCGCCCCATGCGGTCTGAGGAAAAATGATCTGGGCACTGTTGACCCAGACCAGACCGACTTCCAGGGCGCTCGAAACACGCTTGGCGCGTTGCAGATCCGTCGTCAATACGGCAGCCACCAAGCCGTATTCACTTTGATTGGCCAACGTCACTGCTTGCGCTTCGGTGTCGAAGCTGTTGATGCACAGTACCGGACCGAAGATTTCTTCGCGCCAGAGCGGGCTGTCGCAAGGCACATCGGCAAAGACCGTGGGGGTGACGAAATAGCCTTGGCCTGACATGCGCTCGCCACCGGTGACCAGAGTGAGACCGGCATCGATGCCTTGACGAATGTATTGCTGCACCTTGAGATACTGTTGGTGGCTGCTTAAGGGGCCCATATGCGTCTTGTCATCGAGCGGATCGCCAACGCAAATGGCTTCCACGCGTTGCTTGAGACGGCTAATGAACTGTGCAGCGACGCTACGCTCGATCAGCAGACGCGAGGTTGCTGAACACATTTGACCGGCATTGAAGAAAATGCCGCCACAGACGATATCGAGTGCCAGTTCCATATCGGCATCGGCAAACAGCAGCGCGGCCGATTTTCCACCGAGTTCCAGACTGACGCGCTTGAGATCGTCGGCGGCCGTTTTCATGACACTCTGACCGACGACGGTGCTGCCGGTGAAAGATACTTTACGTACTGCGGGATGCGCCGTGAGTGCCGCACCGACCTCCTGACCGCTACCGGTGACCAAGTTGAAAACGCCCCTCGGCAATCTGGCGCGATCAATGATTTCTGCCAATGCTAGCTCCGGCAGCGGCGTGATCTCCGACGGTTTGAGCACGACGCAGCAACCCGCAGCCAAGGCGGGCGCGATTTTCCAGGCACTGGTGACCATCGGAAAATTCCAGGGCACGATCAAGGCCGCCACTCCGCAGGGTTCGCGGCGCAGACTTGCCGTAAAGGCAAGGTCGGGTAAGGCGACCGGCTGGTCTTGGCTGTAATCGAGTTGCTCGGCCAGTGCGGCGTAGTAGTCGAACGTGGCGATGACATCGGCGATATCGATCCGTGATTCACCCAGCGGTTTACCATTGTTGGCAGTTTGCAGTTGCGCCAGAGGCCTTTGATTGGCTTCAACACCGCGCGCAATGGCACGCAGAAATGCGGCGCGATCAGTGCCGGAACTACTGCCCCATGCCGTTTGTGCCGCTGCTGCGGCCGTCACGGCGAGCTCGACATCGGCCGCAGCGCCGCAGGCAACATGCGCCAAAATCGCTTCAGTAGCGGGATTGATCACCGCTTGCGTGCAGCCTGAGAGAGCGTCGCGCCATGTGCCATCAATATAGAGTTGCTGCGCCATCATTGCTCCTGTTCGTACCATTCGGTTTCCAAAATTTCGATCAAGGTCGGTGTGCTGGCAAATTGGGCTTGTTCAATGGCCGCCAGCAGTTGAGTGGTGTTTGCCACATGTAGTGAAGCACAGCCGAAACCACGTGCAATTGTCAAAAAATCAGGGGTGTAGATGTCCACGCCAACCGGTTCGATGTCACGGTTTTGCATATATTTTTTGATTTCTCCATAGCCGCTGTTATTCCACAGCAGGATGATCACGGGCACTCCCGCTTCCATCGCGCTGGCCAGTTCCGGCAGTGTGAATTGGATGCCGCCGTCGCCGATCAGGCACACCACCGGTGTGGTGGGCAAGCCTAGTTTGGCGCCGATGGCAGCCGGCAACGCATATCCCAGGGTGCCGTAGCCGGTGGACGAGTTGAACCAGCTGCGCGGCGTTGGGGCATCGAAAGTGATGTTGCCGGTGTAGACCGGTTGCGTCGAATCGCCGACGTAGACCGCGTTTGGCAAGGCACTGGCGAATACCTCCAGCATGCGCTGCTGCATGCGCTCGGGATGTGCAAGGCTGGCGGTGATGGCTCTACGCAAGGTGGCGACCCGCTTGCCGCCCCAGACCGCATCGCACAGGAAGGGGCCGGGCGGCAATTGTTGCAGCAGCTTTTGCAAGGCGCTATTGCTATCGGAGAGCACGGTCAGTGTTGGTGGATAGTTGCGGGCGAGTTGTTGTGCATCGATATCGATACGGATCAGTTTTCCGGGAATGGAAAAACCGCCGTCGAACACGGTGTCATAGTCGGTTTCCCCCAGTTCGGTGCCGATGGCCAGCACCACATCGGCTTCGCATACCAAGGCGCGCGTGGCTGCGGTTGATTGCGTCGAACCCAGCAGCAGCGGATGTTGCGGCGGCAGCAGACCTTTGGCGTTGATGGTCAGGGCGGTGGGGGCTTGCAGGCGTTCTGCCAGTTGTTGTAATGCGATGCTGGCGCACACTGCGCCGCCGCCGGCCAGGATCAAGGGGCGACGTGCTTGCTGCAGCAGGGCGGCAGCGTTGGCAATGCTGCTCGCATTGGCTTCCGGCTTGGCGCTGCGCGCCGGTGGGGCCAGTGAAAGATGCTGGGCCGGGGCGACGATTACATCCAGTGGAATCTCGATGTGTACCGGGCGCGGACGAGCGCTGTCGAACACCGCAAAGGCGCGCGCCAGCACTGCCGGCAGTTCATCGGCACTCATGAGCGTATGTGAAAATGCCGTCATGCCGGCAAATACGCTACGTTGCGATGGCAGTTCATGCAACATGCCGTTGCCATTGCCCAGATGTTCGCGCGCATTGACGCTGGAGATCACCAGCATCGGTATCGAGTCCGCATAGGCTTGCGCCATGGCGGTGGCGATATTGGTCATGCCGGGGCCGGTAATGATGAAGCACACGCCAGGTTGTCCGCTCACGCGGGCATAACCGTCGGCCATGAAACCGGCACCCTGTTCGTGGCGCGGTGTGATATGGCGCAATGACGATTGCGCCAGGCCGCGGTACAGCTCGACGGTATGCACGCCGGGAATGCCGAACACCAGCTCGACGCCATAGTTTTCCAAGAGCTTGATCAGTATTTCGCCACAGCTGACAGACGCGGTAAGCGACGGCGTTGCGATCTCAGGCATGGCACTACGGACATGGATGCTCTGGTTTATTTCGGTACGATCAAGTTGTTTCATTTTTTGTCAGCGTGTGATGTTGCGTTGATGATTTTTTTCCAACTTGCGTGCGTACCAGGTCAATGGAAAACACATGAGGAAATACAACAGCGCCACCATGGCGTAAATCGGAAAGGGACGGAAAGTCGAATTGGTGAGCATGTTGCCGACCTTGGTCAGTTCGGTCAGCCCGATAATGGACGTCAGTGCGGTGCTTTTGACGACCTGCACCAGAAAGCCTACGGTGGGAGCAATCGCAATGCGCAATGCCTGAGGCAATACAATCTCGCGCAATTGCTGGAGGTAGGTCATGCCCAGGCTGGCGCCTGCATTCCATTGGCCGCGTGAAACGGCAGCTACGCAACCGCCCCAGATTTCCACCAGATAGGCCGCCGTATATAAGGTCAACGTGACGCCGGCGGCCAGCCATGGAGAGACTTCGATGCCAAACAGCGGCAAGCCGAAAAACACCATGAACAATTGCATCAGCAGCGGTGTGCCCTGGAATAATTCAATGTAGAGATCAATGACGGTTGTGACTCGGCGTAGTCCGGCCAGACGCAAGGCCAGCAGCAACAAGCCGACGCTGCCGCCGCCCAGCAGAGCAATAAATGACAGCAAGATAGTCCAGCGTGCAGCCAGCAGCAGATTGCTGGCCATATCCCATAGCGTGAAATCGTTCATCGTTGCCGCCCCGCAAACAGTCCGCGCGCCATGACATTCATCAGGCGTCGCAAGAGGATGGATAGCAGCAGATAGATGACAGTGATGACGACGTAGATTTCAAAGGAACGGAAATTGCGTGACTGGATGTAGTTGGCCACGTAAGTCAGGTCGGTCACCGAAATCTGCGACAGCACCGCCGAACCCAGCATCACGATCAACACCTGACATGCCAATGCCGGATAGACCGTGGCCAGCGCCTGCGGCAGCACGATGGCGCGAAATGCCTGGCGCGGCGTCAGGCCGATGGCGAGCGCGGCTTGATATTGGCCGCGTGCAACCGCTTCGATGCCGGCCCGTACAATCTCGATCGCATAAGCTCCCAAATTGACGGTCATGGCCAGCAACGCGGCCTGCATTTCACCAATATGAATGCCGATGCCGGGTAAGCCGAAAAAGACGAAGAACAACTGCACAATGAAGGGCGTGTTGCGTATCAGTTCAACGTAGGAGGCAATCACGATGCGGATCGTTCTGCCACCGGTCCATTGCAGTGCGGCGCCGCCGATGCCGATGACGGCGCCCAGCAGAGTGGCCGCAGCAGTCAGTGCGAGCGTGATGGCAATGCCATGCACAATCATGCCGGCATACTGTTGCAGATCGCTGAAGTCGAACACGTAATTCATGTCAGTTGCTCTTCGGGAGTGGTTCAATCACAAATCATCGGGCAAGGACACGCGCAACCACTTCTGTGAAATCTTGTTGAGGGTGCCGTCCTTTTTGGCTTGACCGATGGCTTGGTTGATCTGTTGCGCCAGACGCGGCTCGTTCTTGTTCAGACCGACGTGATCGGGCGAGCTGAATAATTGAAATTTCTGCTCGATACCGGCCGTCGGGTTCTTGGCCATGATGGTGGCGCCGACATCGTTGCCGACCACCATCAATTGCGCTTGTCCGGCGAGGAAGGCCGAGATGGCACCGTTAGGATCATCAAAGCGTTTGATCACGGCGTCGGCCGGTGCGATCTTGGAAATGCTCAAGTCTTCCAAGGTGCCGCGCGCCACAGAAATGGTCTTGCCGCCCAGATCGGCATTGCTCTTGACCAGCAGTTTGGGACCGCCGAACACGGCCAGGTAGTAGGGCGCATAAGCATTGGAAAAATCGATGACCTTGGCGCGCTCCGGCGTTTGACCGACCGACAGCAGCAAATCGACCTTGCCGCCGGCAAGATAGGCCATGCGGTTGTCGCCGGTCACTTGCACCAGTTCCACCTTGGTCTTCAAGGCACGGCCGATCAGATCAGCCATGTCGATGTCATAGCCAAGCGGTTTCATGTCGGGGCCGATTGAGCCGAACGGCGGGTAATCCATAAAGACGCCAATTCTGACCTTGCCGTTCTTGTTGATATTGTCGAGCGCATCGGCCTGGCTTGAGGCGGCGTGCAGCATTCCGGCCGCGAGCAGAAAGGCAGCGCCGATCTTGCATAAACGACGACTGACGGTGACGCTGCAAAGAGGTAATGTATTCATGATGTTTCCTTATAAGTAAGTTGCACGTCGGTGGGTGTAATTCTTAAGCAGCCAGTAATCCCGGGCTGGCATCGATCAATCGGCAGGCATGCGCAGGTATTGTCGCCAGTACCTTGCTGCCGATCATCAATCCCGGCAATTCGCGAGGACTGGCTGCCACGGTCAGGGAAAAACCAGCGCAATCGATGGTCGCTTCCAGGGAGGAGCCGACATCACGGATGAAGCTGACCTGACCGGCAATGCAATTGTCGTCAAGCACAGCGGCGCGCTCTTGCTGCTTGCGTGAGTCGTCGATTTTCAAGGAAATGTCTTCGGGACGAATCAGCAGTCGCACGGTTTGATCATGATCTATTTTGCGCAAGCTGCAGACGTCAAGCTGTTGGCCGCCCGCCAGTTCTACGCGCTGCGGGCCGCTGTGCATCACCGGGAGAATGTTGCCCAGGCCGATGAAGTCGGCAACAAATTCGTTGACCGGATCCCGATAGACTTCCAATGGCGATCCGATCTGGGCAATGCGTCCTTGCTCCATGACGACGATCACATCGGCCATGGTCATCGCTTCGCGTTGATCGTGGGTGACCATGATGGTGGTGATGCCAAGACGTTGTTGCAGCAAGCGGATTTCCACCTGCATCGCTTCGCGCAGCTTGGCGTCGAGTGCCGACAAGGGTTCGTCAAGCAGCAGCAATTTCGGGGCCGATGCCAGCGCCCGTGCAATCGCCACACGCTGACGCTGACCGCCGGACAATTGCGCTACCGGCCGGTTGGCCATATGCGGCAACTGAATCAATTGCAGCAATTCGTCGACGCGTTGCTGTTGCGTTTGTTTGTCAATCCTGCGCAAGCGCAGTGGATAGGCGATGTTGCCTGCCACAGTCATGTGTGGAAACAGCGCCAGCGATTGAAACACCATGCCGAAATCGCGTTCGCAAGCCGGCACCATGGTGAGGTCCTTACCGTCCATGCTGAGGCGGCCGCTGCTTGGTGTTTCCAGTCCAGCGATCATGCGCAGCAACGTGGTCTTGCCGCAACCGGACGGCCCCAGGAAGCACACCAGCTTGCCTTCTGGAATCGTCAGGTTGACCTGCTTGACGACCTGCACGGCGCCGAATTGCTTGTTGAGGTTTTCAATAACCAGTTGATTGTTCATCGTATTCTCGTGAGAGTAGAGTTAGAGCGCGACGCCATCATCGCCCACCAGTTTTTCCAGCAGCCAGATCAGGCAAAAATCAATCAAGACGATAAACACAGCGAATGAAAAGACGGTCGGGTCGAGTGAGGAGACTGTGCGGCTGTAAAGCCAGACCGGCAGCGTCATGGTATCGACGTCGTAGAGAAAAAACGTCACCGTGAATTCATTGAAAGAGACGATGAAGGCGAACAGCATGCCGGCCAGGATGCCAGGGCGCATCAATGGCAGGACCACATCGAACATGGCGCGTAGCGGACGTGCCCCCATCAGGTAAGCCGCTTCTTCAAACTCCGGTCCAATACCGGCAATGGATGCCGCGCAATTCTTGACGGCGAACGGCAACGCCAGAATCACATGGGCAATGATCAGGCGGAATATGCCTATCTCGAATGGCAGGTAGTTAAACACCAGCAACAGAGAAATGCCCAACATCACCATTGGATAGACCATGGGCAAAGCGATGAACTGCTCGACCAAAGCCTTTCCGGGAAAGCGGAAACGGTTGAGCGCATAGGCCGCTGGAATGGCGACGGCGGCGGCAATGAACATGGTTGCCAGCGCTACGGCCAGACTGGTGCCCAATGCTTGTCCCATCGACAGCACGTCACTGGCGTCGGGCGACATGAAGATGTGCCAGGCCGAGCGATACCATTGCAATCCATAGGCAGGCGGCGGGAAGGCCAGGGTATCGGATGCCCCGAAGGACATGATGATCATGACGATGATCGGTGCTGCGGCCACTATCAGCACCAGGGCCGCCAGCGCGCCGGTCAGGCACGTCAGTTGGCCGGGCAGGGCGCGTCGCAGGAACGGTAAGGAAGTGCTTCTCATGATGTCTTGCCCAACAGATGTTGTGATCGATGCACCAGTTTTTGCGACAGTGCCATGACTGCCAGCGTGGCCAGCATCAAGACGATGCTGATCGCCGAGGCGGCCTGCCAGTTGAGCAAGGGCGTGATCTGGTCACGCACCAGCACCGCTAGCATCGAGACCCGGCGCCCGCCCAGCAGCAGCGGTACGGCAAAGGCACTGGCGTTGTAGGCAAACACCAGCAATGCACCCGAGAGCATGCCCGGCATTGCCAGCGGCAACAGCACATGCCGCAAGATCTGCCAACGGCTGGCACCCATGGTGGCAGCGGCTTCTTCGTAACTGCCAGAAATGGCTCTCAAGGCGCTGGCCATGGGTAATGCGGCCAGTGGAAAGGCGGTTTGTATCAAGCCCAGCAAGACGCCATTTTCACGGTAGAGCCATTGCACCGGACGCTGCACGATGCCCAGCGACAGCAGTGCATGGTTGAGAACGCCGCCCGGGCCGAGAATGATCAGCCAGCCATAGCTTTGCAGCAGCAGATTGACCAGCAAAGGCAAGAGCACGCCGGTCAACAGCAGGCGTCGCGCCAGTTTGGATTTGGCGCGCGCCATGGCAAGTGCTACCGGGATCGCCAGCAACACGGCCAGTACCGTGCTTTGCAAGGCCAGACGCAAGGTCAGCCAGAGCGATTTCAGGTAGTAAGGAATTGCCAGATCGGTGTAGCCGGACAGCGAAATGCCGTGCCATCCATGGCCAGGAACGTCTACGCTCATGCGCACGACTGCCAGCGCCGCCGCCGCCAGTACTGCCAGAAACAGCAGCGCCGGTGACAGCAGCAACCAAGGTCGCCGATGGGAGTTTTCTTCAAGCATGTCTTGACCTTAGGTAGTGCGATCAGGCTGAGAAAATCTCGGTATAGCGGCGTACCCATTCGCTTTGCACTTGCGCCAGCGCTTTGTCGTCGTGCATCTGCGCCTTCTCTGCAATTTGTCTGGTGCTGGGAACGTAGCGGCTGCTTTCGCTCGGGATCGCCGCCTTGCTGTTGACCGGGCCGTTGAGTACATCGGCCGCCATCTTGCCTTGCACGACCGGGTCGAGCGAATGGTTGATGAAAGCGTGGATCAGATCGAGATCGCCTGGATGCGATTTGGGAATGACCGTATACATTAGTTGCGCGGCAAAACCTTCCTTCATGTCGTAGGTAACACCCATGTTGTATTCCGGTTTTTTAATCGCCTGCGGGAAGAATGCCGGTGAATAAATACCGCCCAGATCCAGGGCGTTGGTGCGAAACAGTTCTGCCACCTGGTTCGGGTTTTCTCCCAGCATCAAGATACGGTCCTTGAGCAAAGCCAGTTTCTTGAAACCGGGATCGATATTTTTTTGCGAGCCGCCGGCCAGTTTGGCCGCAATGATGGCCAGGTCGACTGCTTCGACCCAGCTTGGCGGTGGCAAAAAGATGCGACCGCTGTACTTCTGGTCCCACAAGGCTTCGTAGCTGGCAGGCGCGGCCTTGAAGGTGGCGGTGTTATAGATCAGACCGTTGGTCCAGAGCAAATAGCCGACGCCAAAGCCGTTGGCGCCCGTGCGATATTCAGGGGCCACATCTTTCAGATTGGGCAGACGCGCCAGATCCGGTTGCAGCAACAAGCCGGCATCGGCCAGTCCAGAGGCGCCAACGCCGGCCAAGGTGATCACATCATATTGCGGCTTGCTACCGGCTGCCTTGAGCTTGGCAACCATGCCCGAGGTGCCGTCGGCGCGATCGGCAATCACTTTGGCACCGGTCTTCTCAGAGAAACTGGCGGCAATATTGCGCAATGCAGCCAAGCCGGTGTCATCCGACCAGGTCAGAAAACGCAGCGTCTTGCCCTTGAAGTTCTGTTCTTGTGCGTAGGCGTTCACAAATGGTGCGGAAAGTGTCGATGCGGCAATCGATGCACCAATCGCTTTCATGACATTGCGGCGCTTTATATTTGTATTTTGCATGGCTTGCTCCTGCTGTAAGTGTGTGGAAACAATTGCTTTATGCCGAACCATCCCAATCCCGGCACTCGTTTCTAATGCAATAGACGTGCCAGATATTGCTTTTAGGCATCATTTTATGTAATTGCTTGTATCAGTAAAACTGATGTCTTGAGTTGTGGCTATACGAATGGAATGGCTGAATAAGCCATGCTGGTAAGCAATGAGGTGTTCTTGTGGTTTGAAGTGGTCTCATGTTGTCTCTTTGATATATTAGGAAAACTATTTCCTTTGTGAAACGCCATCGATGTGGTGTTCACTTTTTATGCTGTGTATTCTTGTCTGCCACTCTTTTTTTCACAAACGAAATATAATCATAGAAGCCATGTATTTTCCTGATGCCTTAAATCGCCAGAGACCTTATGCGCAAATTGCCGCCATTGAATGCCTTGCAAGTTTTTGAGACGGTTGCACGCCATCAAAACATTACGCATGCCGCCAATTACCTGTGTCTGACACAGGGGGCGGTGAGCCGGCAGATACTCATTCTTGAGGAGTACTACGGTTTTCCCTTGTTCCGTCGCCATGCGCGCGGTTTGACGCTGACCGAAGAAGGCGAGTTGCTGTTGCCGGCGGTGCGCGAGAGTTTTGCCAAAATTGAAGAAGTATCGATGCTGCTGACGCGGCAACGTACCGATCTGGCCCTGAAGGTGCCGACTTGTCTGATGCGCTGGATTTATCCCAAGATCATGTTGTTTCAGACGGAATATCCGGATATCCAACTGCAGGTCACCACGGCGTTGCAACACCATGTGGATTTTCAGCGCGAGTCGTTTGACGCGGCCATTGTTTATGGTGTGCCCAGCGGCAAGGACACGCATTGCCTGCCTTTATTTACGGAGCAATTGACACCATTTTGTTCACCCGCCTTCCTCAAGGGACAAGCTACTCTGGAGCCGCAACAACTGGCGCACAAGACCTTGCTGCATCCGACCAGAGATCATCGTGATTGGGAAATGTGGTTACGCTATGCCGGCGTGAGCGGCGTCAATGCCTCTGGCGGACAAAGTTTTGACACGCTGGACCTGGCGATGAACGCGGCGGTGCAGGGTTTTGGCATTGCCATTGGTGACTGCGTGCTGGCCGGAGAGGATCTTGAAATGCAGCGCCTGGTCAAGCCATTCGACTGTGTCATGCCCGGTCAAAGTTATTATTTTGTTTATCCCGAGAGTGTCGCTAACCAGAAAAAAGTGATGGTTTTTCGCGAATGGATCAGTAAATATTGTCTGGAGAACGGGCTGCCGGTAGCCAGTGTTGCGGCCAAGCCAGAGGATTAAGCGATACAGGCAACTGCCAGGCGCTTTAACTGCTTGCGCCTGGCAGTTTTTCCACGTTGCTGCAGATGCGATTTCGGCCTCCTTCCTTGGCGCGGTAAAGTGCCGCATCGGCCAGCGCAAGCATGGCTTCAATCTGGGTTTGATGCGGTTCTAGCGTACTGACGCCGATGCTGATGGTGAGCGCAATTGCCTGGTTGTCTTTTCCCGTCAGGCTCAGTGAGGCGATTGCACTTCTTAGGCGTTCGGCCACCAGTTCCGCCGTCACAATGTCTGTTTGCGGTAGCAGCACGGCGAACTCCTCACCTCCCAAGCGACCGATTAAATCAAAATTTCTCAGATTTCTACGGCACTCGAGCGCAAGCTCTTTCAATACTCGGTCTCCAGTTGCATGGCCATGGCAATCATTGATCTGCTTGAAATGGTCGATATCTAGCATGAGCACACTCAAATTGTCATTGCTGCGAATGGTGCGTAGTAATTCCGTATTGCCATTGTCCATAAAGGCCCGTCTGTTGGCGACCTCGGTCAGGGGGTCTTGTAGTGCCAATCTGCGCAACCAGTCTTCGTTGCGTAAAAAAACCAGGAGTGGAAAGATCAGGCTTTGCATGGTCATGGCGATGATCAGCACCAGCAGGGCGCCGACAAATAGCTGTTGTTGTTGGGGGGCGAGGGGAGTGTTGATGTAGGCGTAGTTATATCCGGCGCGGAAGAACAGGGTTCCTGCCGCCAGTAGGTTCACCACGATCAGCAGCAAAACGGGTAGGGATCCGCGTTGCTGCAGTCGCGCCAGATAGAGTGCTATAGCTAGTGAAGTCATGCCGGTCATGATGCCGCCGAAAATCTTTGGCACGGTTTCGCTGTACTGAAAATACCACATGACCAATAAGTAGAGCGTGCCGCAGGCAAGCAGCCACCCACGGTAATGGCGGCTTACCTCGATCTGGAGAAATACAATGATGCCTTTCAGCGCCAGCAAAGGACAGGCGATCAGAAACAAATTCGCCAGTGGCAGGGTAAAGAAGTTGATGCCTATTTTGTAGCGCAATGCAAAGAGCAGCCAGCCCACTGCGTATGCAGCATTGGACAAAGACCAGAACAGAAAACAGCTGTCTTTGCGATGCGCATTCCACATCAACAGCATGAGACCGGCCAGCAGACTGCTGACGATGATGGTAAAGACAATCAGGGTCAGCGGATCAAGGTTCGTCAACATAGTGCCTCGCAGTGTTGTCCGCAGTTAATGGACAGCAATAGTTGAGTGCGTCTATCGGTCCTGCACCAGATAGCCGGCAAGCTGCTCGGGAGAGAGTGCCGGCGAGTAGTACCATCCTTGTACGACAATGATCAGATCGGTTGGCAATTGCGAGAGCTGCCAATCCGTTTCTATACCCTCGACAATCACATCAAGCTTCAGTTTGTTGGCCAGTTTGCACAGTGCCTGAAACACCACGCGTCCTTTCTGGTCGTCCAGCATGTGTACAAAGCTACGGTCAATTTTGATGCCGTCAATAGGCAAGCGGCTCAAGTAAGCCAGGGACGAATAACCTGTGCCGAAATCGTCCAGATGGATATGGGCCCCCGCCGCCCGCAGGGTTTTGATCGACTGCTCGCTTTCTGTGCCATGGACGACGATGGCTTGCTCGGTAATTTCCATCACGATGCGACCCGGGAAATGCGAAATGTGCTGGGCAATTTTTTCCACCATCGCAGGCATGCTCAGGGTAGCGGCGGTGATGTTGATCGACACGATTAAATTCGATTCCGGCAACTGTTCCCAGCGACGCATTTGCTCGCACACCTTGGTGACTACCCAAAGATCAAGCTCATGAGACAGGTTGGCATGTGCCATGTCTTCCAGAAACTCTAGTGGAGACAATGCCTCTCCGGTGGGCAGGACCAAGCGAATCAAGGCCTCGCAGGCCACCGTTTTACTGTTTTTTGGCAGAACTTGCGGCTGGTAGTACATCTCGATTTCAGCATCTTTCATGCGCCGGGAATTTTTTTTCAAACGGGTACCGTCTGCCCAGCGGTTCTGCTGCGGCGGGATTGGATCGGTAGTGGTGAACTGATTTGCTTCCTGTCCGCGCAGATACGCAGTTTCTGTCGAACTTGACAGTTGCATGGCCAGATCGGTGATGCGCTGGCTATCCCAGGATTTGACAAAGGGCATATAAATCAATGTATCCAGCAGTACCAGTGCCAACTGCAATCCCACGGCGCCAATGCCCGGGCTGGCACTAAGCCATGCATTGAAAATCATGGGGGCATTGAAGGGGAGCGTTATCGGCGCGAGCGTAATAACGTGGAAATGAATCAAGGTGGCAGAAATACAAAGATTGACCAGAGGCGCCAGAATGAAGGGAAGCAACAGTCTGATATTGAGAATGATGGGCAGGCCAAACAAAATCAATTCATTCACATTAAAGAACGCTGGTATCAGACTGGCAAAGGCAAGTATTTTCCGTTTCTTGTTGCGCGACCAGATGGCGACGGCCGCCGTCAAAGACAAGGTCGCGCCGCTGCCGCCGATAAATACAAACGGTCCAAAGAGGTTCAGGTTCAAGTCAGTCAAGTGCGTCGTCAAATTCTGAAAATGATTTAACAATGGCACTAGTGCGTAATAACCATGAACACCCACTTCCCATAGCAAAGAATTGAACAGGCAATATTGCATGGCCACCAGCAGCGGGGACGTCGATGCCGACCAGTGTATGTGTGGTGTAACCAGCGCGGTGCCTGTTGCCAGAAGTTGCGCAAGAACAAATACGACCAGCGCCGTCAACAAGACGGGTACGATGAGATTGATTGCTTCAGATACGGTCTCGCCGGCTGAGGTTTCTCGGGCAATGACATGACAAAATCTCTTGTCTCGCAACCAGTCAATGAGTGGCACGGCGCCCAGAGGGCCAAAGATGGAAAGCGGTAGCAGTAGCGCGTGGAACCAGCCGTCATCAAGCAGTGCCACCATCTGCACAATCAGTGCAAAGCCGATGCAGGATGCGGCAATGGCAGCCCGTGGTAATTGCAGCCGGATCGCCCTTGCCGTTCCTATGCATGCCCAGATGGCCAAGGGCATATTGTCCAGAAAAAATTGGACCAGCAAACGGCTACCGGTTAAAAATCGACTGTCTGGTGTAAGCAGGGTCGCCATTGCCACCAAAATCTGGACGATGGTCGACAACATGTAATAGGGCAATAAAGACAATAAACCAAAACGGATGGAGCGCGCAAAAGGGAGTTGCGACTGTTTGGCAATCAAATGGGGGAAACTGAGAGAGTTCAAGCGTGAGTGCAGTTGCTTGATCTTGCTGTTGAGCATTGTCCTCCCCCCCCAAAACAGAAACCATCAATTGGTTTTTTTATATTGCTTTAGTTGATTGAGTCTAGCGGAGTAGGTTTTTTCTACAAGCTATATTGTTCAATATTAACGTAGTGATAACGCCGATGATGTCTGAAAAAAGACTGCTGCACGCAGTCCCAGCAGATAGCTTTCCACGCCGAAACCACAGATTTGTCCCTTGACGATCTCGGCAAAGACGGACTGGTGACGGAACGCCTCACGGGCATGGATATTGGACATGTGCAACTCCACGATGGGTACCGTGAGAATGGCAAGTGCGTCACGAATGCCATAGCTGTAGTGAGTCCAGGCACCGGCATTGATCAGTACGCCATCGACCTGCTCGGCGAAGCCCTGATGTATCCGGTTGCACATGTCACTTTCGCTATTGGTCTGGTAGCTCTCCACGCGTACGCCGAGTTCGCAGGCAAGCGCTTGCAACTGTGCATCGATCTGCGCCAGTGTGGTCGTCCCATACTGTACCGGGTCGCGCTTGCCGAACATGTTGTGGTTAATGCCATGCAGCATCAGGAAGGTCTTCGTGGAGGTCTTCATGGGTTGGGTGCTGGTTTGCAGGTTCAATATGCTCTCCTGTGTGAGCGCGCTTAGCGCAAGGGAATGCTCAGTTTTTGAATCACCTCGCCCGTATCGGGACGCATGCCGCGCCACCAGCGGAAGGCTTCAGCAGCCTGTTCGACCAGCATGCCCACGCCGTCGGCCAGATGCGCTACGCCAGTGCTCTGTGCCAGCCGCAGGAAGGGTGTCAGCCCTTTTCCATATAACAGTTCGTACGCCAGGCTGGTGGAGGCGAACACGCTCGCAGCTACTGGTGGCAGCTCACCCTTGAGACTGGCCGAGGTGGCGTTGATGATCAGGTCGAAATATCCATGACCGATATCGGCATAGCCGCAGCCGCGCACCTGTCCGTATTTTTGCGTGCATTGCGCCAGTGCCAGGGCTTTGTCTGCGCTGCGGTTGGCAATGACCAGTTCAGCCGGGCCTTGTGCCAGGAACGGCAATATTGCGCCACGTGCCGCACCTCCTGCGCCGAGCAGCAGTACGCGCTTGCCGGCCAGCGTCACACCGAGGTTACGTTCAATATCGTTGACCAGACCGATGCCATCAAAATTGTCGGCAATGATGCGACCGGCCTCAAATTTCAAGGCGTTGACTGCACCCGCCAGTTGCGCACGTTCGCTGCGTTCATCGGCCAGCTCGTAGGCTTGCAGTTTGAACGGTGCCGTGACGTTCATGCCCAGTCCGCCGCCATCGCGAAACGCCCTGACGGCCGCAACAAAGCCGTCCAAGGGGCCTTCAATGGCGCTGTAGGCCATGTCTTGTGCGCATGCCTGCGCGAAGCTGTCGTGAATCATCGGCGACTTGGTGTGGCCGATGGGGTTGCCGATGACGGCATAGCGATCAGTCATGGGTAGCTCCTGTCAAGATATTGCCGGCAGCAAGCTGCGCCACAGCCGTTTCGGCGTAGAGCACGCCGTCGTTTGTCATGGCGTCAATCTCGGACTGCGAATAGCCCAGCGCGCTGGCAATCTGTTGATTGTGTTGCCCCATCAGTGGTGCCGGCATGTGCTGGGAAGTATCGCAATCGGAAAAACGGAAGGGCAGATTCGGCAGTTTCACCTTACCCAGAATCGGGTGCTCCTGTTCGATCACCATGCCACGTGCAATGACCTGCGGATCGGCCAGGACCTCGTCGATGCGCTGTACCTTGGCGCAGGGCACATCGATGGCGTCGAGTGCGGCCAGACATTCGGCTACCGTGCGAGTGCTGGTCCAGGCGCGTGCAATCGGCAGGATTTCATGGCGGTGCTGGTTGCGTCCGGCGGCACTGTGAAAGCGTGTGTCGGCAGCCAGTGCGTCATTGCCGATCAGCCCGGCCAGACGCTTCCAGGCATCGTCGACCTGAGCGGCAATGACCAGGTGGCCATCGGTGGCGCTGAAGACACCGTAGAGCGTTGACTGCGGCAGATCGTGCCCGCTTTGCACCGGCACTTCCTTGCCACCGGACAAGGTGTAGCACTGCACTGCGTACTCATGCATCGAGACCAGACAGTCGTACAGCGCCATATCGATATGCTGGCCGCGGCCGGACTTGACCCGGCCCAGCAGCGCCGCACAAACTGAAGCGACGCCATGAATACCAGTGTACATGTCGCCCAATGCAATGCGCAGCAGCGGCGGCGCCTCATCGGGCGAACCGACCATCTGCATGATGCCGCTCTTGGCCTCGGCAATCAGACCAAAGCCGGCGCGATGCGAATCCGGTCCGGTGTGGCCATAGGCCGACACCGAGCAGTACACCAGTCCGGGATTGCGGGCGGCCAACTGTGTATAGCCCAAGCCTAAGCGCTCGAGCGCGCCGGGGCGGTAGTTTTCGACGAAGACATCCGCACTGTCGGTGAGCTTATGCAGCATTGCCAGACCGCGCGGATCTTTCAAGTTGACGCACAAGCCTTGCTTGCCCATGTTCTGTTGCAGGAAGTAGCCGCTTTGTCCGCCGACGAAATAGGCATGCTGACGGCCGGCGTCACCGCTGGTGGGGCGCTCGACCTTGATGACTTCGGCACCCAGCGCTGCCAGACAACGCGATAAATAAGGTCCGGCTAAAAAGTGGCTGTAATCGATGACACGGAAACCGGCCAATGGGGCAGCTTGGCTCATGACGGCCTCCGCGGAATCATCAGGCGGTGCTCGCCTTGCTGGACCACGATGCCGTCCTGGTTAATCAGTTCGGCAGGCAGCACCACGATGCCCCATGCCGGTTTGCTGTTGGACGCACGCATGCTGCCGACACGGAACTTGACGTGCAGCACATCACCAACCTTGATCGGGCTGCGGAAGTCCCAGCTCCAGCCCAGCGACATACCGGGCAGGAAACGATAGTCGCTCTGCGTCTTCAAGCCGTCAGCAATCGACAGTCCGAACAGACCGTGCGCTACCAAGGCACCGAAATGGCTGTTACGCGCATATTCTTCATCAACGTGCACCGGTGTATGGTCGCCGGTCAGATCGGCATACGCCAGAATGCGCTCCTTGGTGACGGTATAGGTCGGACTGATGCATTCGTCGCCGACCTGGGCATCGTCCCAATAACGTTCTTTACTCATTGCTTGATCTCCTTGTTTTATTGTTTAGGCGCGCGGATTGATGGCTAAGGCCTGCGCGACAGTACCGGCACTGGCCTGTATCAGTTCCAGCGCCAAGCCATCAGGCAGGCGCAGCCAGTTGCGGCCTTGCGTCATCTCGGTGACGTCAAATGCGCGGGCAGCTTCCAGAGCCGCTTCCAGGTCTTCGCACATGATGCCCAGATGGCCCAGGCGTCCTTCCGGGCCGGCGAAATCGCTGCTGGCGATAAACTGCATGCCGCCCAGCGTCCAATATTGTTGCGGTGCCTCCGGTGGGCCTTGGACTTCACGCATGGTCATGCCCAGCACATCATGGAAAAATTTGATGTGCCAGTGGATATCCTTGACCCAGATGGCGACATGTTCGACATAGGCTTTGGTGCTCATAGGTTCTCCTTGCTTTGTTTATCCGTCAGGGCTTTTTCTATACCCTTGATGCAAGCCACCAGCGCGGCATTGACCGGCGTGGGCACACCATAACGTTGACCCCAGCGCACCACCGATCCGTTAATGAAATCGATCTCGGTCGGTGATCCTTTTTCCAGACTTTGCAGCATCGATGCCTTGAACTCAGGTGGCAATCCTTGCGCTGCACGGTCCCATGCCTGCTCGGGTTCGGTGAAGCTCAGTGCCACGCCAGCGGCCTGGGCGACGGCCATCGCTTCGGCGACTGCGGCCAGCGCAGTGGACTTGATTTCTGGTACGGCGTACAGGGCACCGTAGGACAATTCGGTAATGCCGCTCAGTGCGCCGGTGGCGACATTGACGAGCAATTTGTCCCACATGGTGCCCATGATGTTGTCACTGATGGTGGTCTCCAGACCGGCGCGTTTGAATTGCTCGGCAATGGCGATGGCGCGCGTACTGATGGCACCGTCGAGCTCGCCTATATAGGTATGTTTTCCGCTGGTGCCGGAAATAATGCGGCCCGCTCCAAGCATGACGCCGCCGACGTAAGTCTTGCCGGCCAGCACGCGCTCACGGCCGACGGCAGCGGCAAGAATGTCTTCATGGCCCAGACCGTTTTGCAGTGATAACACCGTTGTGTGTGCGCCGATGACCTCCGTTGCGCCGTCGATGGCGGCACGGGTATGAAACGACTTGACCAGCACAATCAGCAGATCGACCGGGCCGATGCCGCTGCAGGTCGTGGCCGCCTGTACCGCTACCGTGCACTCCTTGTCGCCACTGACCAGAGTCAGTCCAGTCTGCTGCATTGCCGCCACGTGTGCCTGTGAGCGATTGATCAGCCATACGTCTGCGCCGGCCTGGCTCAATGCTGCGCCGATGGCGCATCCGAGTGCGCCCGCACCAAGGATGCAGATTTTCACGTTATCTCCTTCATTTGGATCAACTGATGGGGTGTCATGGAGCGGACTTTAAGGCGCACGCCATGCATTGACAATGCAATGATTAAAATGTTTATATTGCGATTTACAATAGACCTCAGCCCGACGCAAGACCATGGACAACCATTCAACCGCCTTGCCCGACCCGAAATTGCTGCAACTCTTCGATGTGCTCTACAGCACCCGCAGCGTGACCCGGACAGCCGAACAGCTAGGCTTGGCACAACCCACGGTGAGCATCTGGCTCAAGCAGTTGCGTGAACATTTTCACGACCCCTTGTTTGTGCGCACGCCGGCGGGCATGCAACCGACGCCTAACGCAGATGCCTTGATTGGACTGAGTCGGGAAATATTGGAATCGCTGCGGCGCCTGTCGGCCTGGGAGTCGGAGTTTGTGCCGGCGAGCGCGCAGCGGCGCTTTCGCATCTGCATGACCGATGCCAGTCACATTACCTTGCTGCCGCAATTACTGGCCCATGTGCGTACGGTAGCCCCCCATATCAAGCTGGAAGCTGCGCGTATGGATGGCGCTACTGCGCGCGCGCTGGAAACCGGCGAGGCCGATCTGGCGGTTGGCTACGCACCCTGGCTAGAGTCGGGGATGTATCAGCAAACGCTGTTTCCCCAAGACTGGGTGTGCCTGGTCAATCCAGCGCATCCGCGCATAGGCCAGGGCACGGGAAAAGCGGCCGGCAAGGCCTTGAGCTTGCAGCAATATCAAGCGGAAGCCCATATTGCCATTGCCGCAGGCACTGGTTATCAATTGCTGGAGGAAGCCTTGCGTCAGCAGCAAATCGCGCGCCGGGTACTGCTGGAATTGCCGGGTTTCCTGGGGCTCGGTCCGATTGTTTCAACCACTGACTTGCTGGCGACCTTGCCTCGGCATATCGGCGAGACCGTGGCCCGTCTGAGCGGCCTGAAGGTATTTTCTTGCCCGTTTGCGGTGCCATCGTTCGAAGTCAGGCAGCACTGGCATGCGCGCTACCATCACGATGTCAGTAATCGCTGGTTGCGTGGCGTCATGGCGGGTTTGTTCATGCAAAACAAGCGCCGTGCAGGTCGTCCTCAACCGGCCATGTAGCATCGCCGGATGGCGCTACGTCGGCCCTGCCTAGGGCCCCGTTGTATCGATGATCAAGCTTTGGTCCAATAATCCGTCTGCGCATAGATTGCCTTCAGGTAATCAATAAAAAAGCGTGATTTGGCCGGCAAATGTCGTTGCTGCGGATACACGGCAGTGATGTCGTAGTGCGGCAAGGCGTAGTCGTCGAGTACTGTTACCAGTTCGCCGCAAGCCAATTGCGCCTGGATTTCCCAGGTCGAACGCCAGGCCAGACCGAGACCTTCGCAGGCCCAGCGGTGCAGCAACTCACCATCGTTGCAATCCAGATTGCCTTGCGCGCGGATAATCACCGGCTTGCCGTTTTGCTGAAAATACCAACCACGCTGCTGGCCGCCTTGCAGATTAAAAGCCAGGCAATTGTGACGGGCCAAATCATCCAGTGTCTCGGGAGTGCCGTGGCGCTGCAGATAGTGCGGTGTGGCACAGACCACGCGCCGGTTGCTGGCCAGTTTGACTGCCACGAAGCTGGGATCAATTTCGCCACCGATGCGAATACTCAGGTCATAGCCTTCGCGTACCAGATCGACCACGCGATCGGTCAGGTTGAAAGAGATCTGTACATCCGGATGCCGCGCCAGAAAGGCCGGTGCATGCGGCGCGACATGCAGCCGACCATAGGCCGCCGGGGTGGATACGACCAAATGACCGGTGGCCTTGTGGCGGCCTTCGGCAATACTTTGTTCGACCACCTCAAGATCGCCGAGCAATTTACGGCAATGGTCGAGAAAGACATTGCCTTGCTCGGTCAAGGTCAGGTGGCGCGTGGTGCGATGCATGAGTTTGGTGCCCAGTCTTTTTTCCAGTGCATCAATGCGCCGACCCAGCATCACCGGTGTGATGTTTTGCTCCAATGCTGCCGCCGCCAGACTGCCTTTGTCGACGACGGAGACAAAAGCTTCCATTTGTTTGAGTTTGTCCATAAGCCTCCCTTATTTGCTGTTTTTTCTATGTTTCCATATTTTTAGTATGGAATAAACAGATATTTGCTCGTCTTATCAAACATTATTGTTGGTTATAGGATGCAACTCAATGACTGAGGGCATCGCAGTAGCTGGCTTCTCAGTACGTCGACATGGATTACTGAGGAGGCAAAGATGGCAAAGATGAGAGCGGTAGACGCAGCGGTATATGTGCTGGAAAAAGAGGGGTGCCGGCAAGCTTTCGGCGTGCCCGGTGCGGCGATCAATCCCTTGTATGCAGCGCTCAAACGCCATGGCGGTATCAGCCACATACTGGCGCGCCACGTTGAAGGCGCCTCACACATGGCAGAAGGCTATACCCGTGCCAAAGCCGGCAATATCGGCATCTGCATCGGTACTTCCGGCCCGGCCGGCACCGATATGATCACCGGGCTGTACTCCGCCCAGGCCGACTCGATTCCGATTCTTTGCATCACCGGCCAGGCGCCGCGTGCGCGCTTGTACAAGGAAGATTTTCAGGCCGTCGACATTGAATCCATCGCCAAGCCGGTCACCAAATGGGCTGTGACCGTGCGTGAACCGGCGCTGGTACCGCAGGTATTCCAGCAAGCTTTTCACTTGATGCGCTCGGGTCGTCCCGGTCCGGTGCTGATCGATTTGCCGTTCGATGTGCAAATGGCCGAGATCGAATTCGATCCCGATACCTACGCGCCGTTGCCACTGTATCGTCCGGCGGCCACTCGCGCCCAGATTGAAAAGGCGTTGACCATGCTCAATCAGTCGGCGCGTCCGCTGCTGACCATCGGCGGCGGTGTGATCAATGCCGATGCGGCGGCGCTGGCAGTCGAGTTTGCTGAAATCATCGGAGTGCCGGTCATCCCCACGCTCATGGCCTGGGGCGCGATCCCCGACGATCACCCGCAAATGGCGGGCATGGTCGGTCTGCAAACCAGTCACCGCTACGGCAATGCCACCATGCTGGCGTCGGACTTCGTGCTCGGTATCGGCAATCGTTGGGCCAACCGCCATACCGGCTCCATCGAAGTTTTTACCAAGGACCGCAAGTTCGTCCACGTGGATATTGAGCCGACCCAGATCGGCCGTGTGTTCGGTCCGGATTTCGGCATTGTTTCCGACGCCAAGGCGGCGCTCAAGCTGTTCATTGAAGTGGCGCTAGAGCTCAAGGCTGCAGGCCGTTTGCCAGACCGTTCGAGCTGGTTGGCCCAGTGCCAGGAACGCAAACGTACCATGCAGCGGCGTACCCATTTCGAGCAGATTCCGGTCAAGCCGCAACGCGTTTATGAAGAGATGAATCGCGCCTTCGGTCGCGACACCTGCTACGTCAGCACGATCGGTCTGTCGCAGATCGCGGCGGCGCAATTTTTACATGTCTACCAAGCGCGCCATTGGATCAACTGCGGTCAGGCCGGTCCGCTGGGCTGGACTATTTCTGCGGCGCTGGGAGTTTGCGCTGCCGATCCGCAACGCAAGGTGGTGGCGATCTCCGGCGATTACGACTTCCAGTTCATGATCGAAGAGCTGGCCGTAGGCGCGCAGTTCAAACTACCGTATTTGCATGTCGTGGTGAACAACTCTTACCTCGGTTTGATCCGTCAGGCGCAGCGCGGCTTCGATATGGATTTTTGTGTGCAACTGGCGTTTGAGAATATCAATGCGCCTGAGCTTAACGGTTACGGCGTTGATCATGTCGCGGTAGTGGAAGGCCTGGGCTGCAAGGCGATCCGGGTGACCGATCCGAACAAGATTGCCGATGCTTTCGCACAGGCGCAGCGCTGGATGAACGAGTTCCAGGTACCAGTGATGGTGGAAATCATTCTCGAGCGCGTGACCAACATCGCCATGGGCACCGAGATCAATGCGATCAATGAATTTGAAGAGCTGGCGACCACGCGCGAGCATGCGCCGACCTCGATTTGCCTGCTTGATTAACCCGTTTGTTGAGGAACCCTGAATGACAAAACTCGCCGCCAATCTGACCATGCTCTTTACCGAGCTACCGTTTCTGGAACGTTTTCACGCTGCTGCCCAAGCCGGTTTCAAGGCCGTGGAATTTTTGTTTCCCTATGCCTTTGAACCGGCCGAGATTGCCGAGCAATTGCGCCGCCACGAACTGCAATTGGTCTTGCATAATCTGCCGGCCGGCAACTGGGATGCCGGCGAGCGCGGCATCGCCTGTCATCCGGATCGTTGCGACGAGTTTCGACAAGGCGTCGATGAAGCGATTCGCTACGCCAAGCTGCTCGGCGTGAAGCAACTGAACTGTCTGGTCGGCATTGTGCCGCAGGGCGTCAACGCGGAGCTTGCACGCTTGACGCTGGTCGGCAATCTGAAGTTCGCGGCTGACAAGTTGCAAGCCGCAGGCATTGCTTTGCTGATCGAGCCGATCAATCGCTTTGATATTGCGGGTTTCTTTCTCAACACGACGCAGCAAGCACTGGCCTTAATCAAGGCGAGCGGCTCCGACAATCTGTTTTTGCAATACGACATCTATCACATGCAACGCATGGAAGGCGAACTGGCCAATACGATCAAGGTCAATTTGGCGTTGATTCGTCATGTGCAATTGGCCGATAACCCGGGACGCGGGGAACCGGGAACGGGGGAGATCAACTATCGCTTCCTGTTCAGCTTCCTCAAGGAGATCGGTTATCAGGGCTGGATCGGCTGCGAGTACAAGCCGCAGGCCGGCACCGAGGCAGGTTTGGGCTGGCGCGCTGCGCACGGCCTTTGATCAGATATTTCATTGTTCATCATCAAGGAGATTTAGCATGGCAAAAGTCGGTTTTATCGGATTGGGCATCATGGGCTCGCCCATGGCTGAAAACCTGCAAAAGGGCGGTCATAAGCTGTATTTGCATGACCATAAAAATCCGCCTGCAGCATTGATCGAAGGCGGCGCTACCGTTTGTACCTCGGGCGCAGAAGTGGCCAAACGCGCCGACGTCATTATCGTGATGGTGCCGGATACACCGCATGTCGAGGCCGTCTTGTTCAGCAAGAGTGGCGTGGCCGAAGGGCTCAGTGCGGGCAAGATCGTGGTCGACATGAGTTCGATTTCACCCATCGCCACCAAAACCTTCGCACAGAAAATCAACGCGCTGGGATGCGCGTATCTGGACGCACCGGTTTCTGGTGGCGAAGTTGGCGCCAAGGCGGCGTCGCTCACCATCATGGTAGGTGGTTCAGAAGCTGCCTTTAATGACGTCAAGCCGCTGTTCGAACTGATGGGCAAGAACATCACTCTGGTGGGCGGAAACGGTGACGGCCAGACCACCAAGGTCGCCAATCAGATCATCGTCGCCTTGAATATTCAGGCCGTGGCCGAAGCCTTGCTGTTTGCTTCCAAGGCGGGTGCCGATCCGGCGCGCGTGCGTCAGGCGCTCATGGGTGGTTTTGCAGCCTCGCGCATTCTGGAAGTGCATGGCGAACGCATGGTCAAGCGCACCTTCGCGCCAGGCTTTCGCATTGAGCTGCATCAGAAGGATCTGAACCTGGCCTTGCAGGGCGCTAAAGCGCTGGGCGTGAGTCTACCCAACACAGCGGTGGCGCAAGAGTTGATGAATGCTTGTGCTGCCAATGGTATGAGCGGGTTGGATCATTCGGCCTTGTGTCGGGCCATCGAGTTGCTGTCGAATCATCAGATTGCCCAGGGCTGATCAAGTGAAAATAGGAGAAAAAATGCAGCGGCCGCCTCGTCAATTCCTGCTCGATCTCTACCACAGTGCGGTCGCAGCGGTCAGTGCAGAACGCTGTCTTGCGCAATATCTGCCAGCGCCACCGGCGCACGGCCGCACACTCGTCATCGGTGCTGGCAAGGGCGCTGCCGCCATGGCCCACACGCTTGAGCAACATTGGCCGGGGCCATTGAGTGGTCTGGTGGTCACCCGTTATGGTCATGGTGCCGAGTGTGAACGCATCGAAGTGGTTGAAGCCGCGCATCCGGTTCCTGATGAGGCCGGCCGTCAGGCCGCCGCGCGCATGCTGGCCATGGTGCAAGGATTGAGCCGCGATGATCTGGTGCTTTGCCTGATCTCCGGCGGCGGCTCGGCGCTGCTGGCGCTGCCGGCGCCAGGCATCACCCTCGAGGAGAAGCAAGCCATCAACAAGGCCTTGCTCAAGAGCGGCGCCACCATTGTGGAAATGAACTGCGTACGCAAGCATTTGTCGGCCATCAAAGGCGGCCGGCTTGCGCTGGCCTGTGCGCCGGCACGGGTGGTGACGTTGATGATTTCCGACATTCCAGGCGATGACCCGGGGGTGATCGCCAGCGGCCCCACCTTGCCTGACGCCAGCACTTGCGCCGAGGCATTGGCGGTATTGCATAAATACAAAATCGCCATTGCGCCATCGATACAAACGCACCTGGAGTCCGGCCTCGGCGAAACACCCAAGCCCGGTAACGCCTTGCTCGCTGCCAATACCCATCAGGTGATCGCTACGGCGCAGCAAGCCATGCGTGCTGCGGCGGAAACCGCGCGCGCGGCTGGCGTTGCGGTCTATATTCTGTCCGACGACATGGAGGGAGAAGCGCGTGACATCGGTCTGGCGCATGCGGCCATTGCGCGTCAGATTGCGCAGTACGATCAACCGTTTCAAAAGCCGTGCGTGCTCATTTCTGGCGGTGAAACGACAGTGACGGTACGCGGCAACGGCCGTGGCGGACGCAATGCCGAGTTTCTGCTGAGTCTGGCCAATGCATTGAACGGCTGGCCCGGCATCTACGCCATTGCTTGCGATACCGATGGCATCGATGGTTCGGAAGATAATGCCGGTGCGCTATATCAGCCGGATTCGATGCAACGGGCGCAAGTGCTTGGCCTTGAACCCAAGGCTTTGCTGGAAAACAATGACGGTTACGGTTTTTTCAGCGCACTCGGCGACCTCGTCGTCAGCGGCCCCACGCGCACGAATGTCAACGACTTTCGCGCCATCCTGATTCTCTAAACATCCTCTTCATCCCGGTGTGAATCGGGACGTCTTGCCGTTCGCGGCCATCAACAATCTCAAGGAGCACGTCCATGCGACGTCAACGCCAGGCAAAAATTGTTGCCACTCTCGGCCCTGCCAGCAACAGTAAAGACCTGATCAAGGCCTTGTTCGAGGCGGGAGTGGACGTATTCCGCTTCAATTTCAGTCATGGCAGCCACGCCGACCATCATGCCCGGTTTGACATGGTGCGCGCCGTCGAACGCGAAGTTGGCCGCCCGATTGCCATTTTGGCGGACTTGCAAGGGCCCAAGTTACGCGTGGGCCAATTTGCCGAGGGCAAGGTACAGCTGGAAGCCGGGCAAACGTTTTTGCTCGACCGCGACGGCACAGCGGGCGATTGCAGGCGTGTTTGTCTACCGCATGCCGAATTGTTCGCGGTGGTCAGCGCCGGCCAGTCGCTGCTGCTCGATGATGGCAAGCTGCGTCTGAAAGTGCTGGCCAATGATGGTCAGTGCATTCGCACCGAGGTCGTCACCAGCGGTGTCTTGTCTGATCGCAAGGGAGTGAATGTTCCCGATGTGGTACTGCCGATTCCGGCCTTGACCGACAAGGACAAGCGCGATCTGGCATTTGCCTTGGAGCTTGGGGTGGACTGGGTGGCGCTGTCTTTCGTGCAGCGTCCTGAAGACGTGCATGAAGCGCGCGCATTGATCGGCAACCGTGCGGCGGTGTTGGCAAAGCTGGAGAAGCCGGCGGCGCTAGACCGCCTTGACGACATCGTCCAGGCTTCGGACGCCATCATGGTGGCGCGCGGCGACCTCGGTGTAGAGTTGCCGCCCGAGTGCGTACCCGGCACTCAAAAGCGCATCCTGCGTGCTTGCCGCATGCTCGGCAAGCCCATCATCATCGCCACGCAAATGCTGGAGTCGATGATTGTCAGCCCGGTACCCACGCGCGCTGAAGTGTCGGATGTCGCCAGCGCCATCTACGACGGCGCCGATGCAGTCATGTTGTCGGCCGAGTCGGCCAACGGCACTTATCCTTTACAGGCAGTGGCGATGATGAACCGCGTCATCAGCGAAGTGGAGCGCGATCCGCTTTACCGCAAGCTGATCGATGCGCAGCAAGAAGCGCCGCAAGCCAATCACGCCGACGCAATTTGTTTGGCGCTGCGTGAGGTCACGCACATCGTCGGCGCCACCGCCACCGTCACTTACACCAGCTCTGGTCACACCAGCCTGCGTGCGGCTCGCGAACGGCCGATGGCACCGATCCTGAGCATCACGCCGCAACTGAGTACGGCACGTCGGCTGGCGCTGGTATGGGGTGTGCATTCGACCATCAGCGTGGAAATTCATAACGAAAGCGAGATCGTCAATGCCGCTTGCGCAGCAGCATTGAAGGAAGGTTTTGCACAGAAGGGGGATCACATTGCCATTACGGCCGGCATGCCGTTCGGACAGCCGGGCAGCACCAATCTGTTGCGTCTGGCGAAGGTGTAACTATAGATGGCCGGATTCAGTCAGAACGTCTCTTGGCGCGTCCAAAAACGCTGTTAGCGGTGTTCAGCGTGCTGATGTACCTCCGAGTTTTCGGGGGTATTGTTTTTAGAGCATGTGCAAGAAAGAATGATCTTTGCAGCGAATTTTCAAGGAGTGGTGGAAATCAGCCGGCCCTATTCTTCAACAAAATGGATCGATTCCAGCATTTCTGGAAAAACGTCGTAGCTCAAGCCA
>Ga0302155_10000355_pt1 | contig 37948 bp, 28 predicted proteins | sample I_Bog_N3_1_FD_193508 | JGI IMG/M metagenome (GOLD analysis project Ga0302155, IMG submission 193508) | Peat permafrost microbial communities from Stordalen Mire near Abisko, Sweden - I_Bog_N3_1 | ecosystem: Environmental > Terrestrial > Soil > Wetlands > Peat | place: Sweden: Abisko, Stordalen...
CTTAATATAAAAATAGTCTTGAAGTAGTTGTTTTTGAGGACATTAAGAGAGCAAAGCAGAGTGCGAACTCGACCGTCGCGCGTAAGCCATTGGCTTTGGTATTTTATGGGGATGGCGTCCTTCTCAACTTCTTGATAACGCGCCTTCTCAATCTGAGCCTGTGCGGGGGTGAAAAATGCGTCCCAAAAGCATCGGCCCAGAATGTCTTGACTGATATATCCGGTCGCATTCTCTCCTGCCTGATTAAATCTGAGTATCCGTCCCTCGGCGTCAAGCATGACACCCACCGCACCTGCCGTATCAAAGACGGCAGAAAGTAAGTTGCGTTCTGCATGCAATGCTTCCTCGGTCCTTCTCCGGATGGCGCGCTGGTGAGACTCTTGCAGTGCGCGGCGTACAGACGACGGTAGGCGGCCAATATTGCTTTTAAGGACATAGTCATAAGCGCCTGAGCGCAACGTCTGAATGGCCAGCTCCTCGCCTATCGTCCCAGAGACGAAGATGAAGGGAACATCGGGAATTGCTTCCTGCGCAATGTGCAGCGCTGTCATGCCATCAAAGTTGGGGAGCGTAAAATCGCACAAAATGAGATCGGCATGCGTGTCGATGGCGCGCAAAAAATCCAACTCCGTATCTACTCGTTCTAAGGTCGCGCCCAGACCGGCGCGCTTGAGCTCCTCATGGATGAGCTCAACGTCTTCCATCACATCTTCGACAGAGATAATACGAAGGTTTTCTTCCGAGTACGGTGGGTGCTCAGAAAAGGCCACTTTATACATAGACTCTCTATAGAAAAAAGCTGGCCGGACGCGTATTTATTATTACCAGCGAAAACCACTGTCGTGGCAAGTGCCCTTATTTCATCTTATTCCGATGAAAGGCTAAAAACAATGACTGTCTCTATATAGTGGTCCCCGGCGCGGGACCCAATCAAACACTCAGCATAGTAAGCAGGCATACGATTGTGCGCTCATGCGTCGCGATGGCTTAAATGGCTTATCATTTTCTTCATGCTTTCCATCTATTGGCAGCGCTAAGTAAAAAAACAACATCAAATGCTCCTGAATGAGTTCTAATCGATCATTAGGAAATAAATACAAACCAATAAACAAGTTCCAACGATACTAACGCCGCTATGTGCACACCATGACCATGGAATCGTCACCTGCTCTTTCTTCGGATTTTCTTTCGAACCCAGCGTCCCCGCTGAAAGACGCAGCGATTATGGAGCAATTTCCCGTCGGTATTTTCCGCAAAGACGTGGCCGGTCGTTTCATCTTTGTCAACGCTAGGTTTGCTCAACTCATGGTCCTCTCCCGGGACCGCATCCTTGGCCGCACCGTTACGGAGATTTCCGCCGACGAAACACAGAATCCAAAAACAGTGTGGCGGCAAGAGCTTGCTGTACAGGCGAATTTGCGCCACGCGCTGATCATGCAAACCGGGCAGCAGGTCGAACAGGAGGAGTTCCACCATCACCCCGGCAGCCAGCCGCAGTACTTTTTAGTGCTGGAATCTGCGGTGCTCAAAGCTGATAACACATGCGATGGCAGTCAAGGCATCTTATTCGACATCACCCGGCACAAGCAGGCCGACGACCTCCAAGCCAATGAACACGATCTGTTGCGGGCACTACTGGACAATTCCCCGGACCACATTTATTTCAAGGACACCGAATCCCGTTTTATCAAGTGCAGCGCAGCCCAGGCTCTCCAATTCGGAATGAAAAACTCCGACGAGCTGGTAGGTAAGTCAGATTTCGACGTCTTCTCGGAAGAGCATGCCCGCCCCGCATTCGAGGATGAACAGGAAATCATACGCAGCGGTCTGCCGATGATCGGCAAGGTAGAAAAAGAAACCTGGATAGACGGCCGGGCGGATACCTGGGCTTTGACGACAAAAATGCCGCTGCGTAACCGTGATGATAAAATTATCGGCACCTTCGGTATCACCAAAGACATCACTGAACTAAAAAACGCCGAACACCAGATCGCCGACGTACACAGACAATTGCTGGAAGCTTCCCGGATCGCCGGCATGGCCGAGATTGCCACCAATGTGCTGCACAATGTCGGCAATGTGCTCAACAGCGTCAATGTTTCCGCCAACATGGTCAGCTCGCAACTACGTAATTCCAAGCTCAACGGCTTGGTGCGCGCGGTACAACTGATGGACGCACATCCCAATGATCTTGGCGAGTTCATCACACATGACGCCAGAGGCAAGCTACTACCCAACTATTTGCGTGATCTGGCGCAGGCTCTGGAAAGAGAGCAGGAACTCATGGTCGGTGAACTTGACGCGCTCGACAAAAGCCTCGGTCATATCAAGGAAATTGTTGCCTCGCAACAATCCTATGCAGGCGCATCACGCATTGTAGAATCCTTGAGCTTCGACGAATTGCTCAACGACGCGCTACGTATCAATGCCAGCGCACTGACGCGCCACAATGTGGACGTCGTCAAGAACATCGCTGCGCTGCCGGACCTGCTACTGGACCGGCACCGTCTGCTACAGATCCTCGTGAACCTGATCAGCAACGCCAAGCATGCCATGAACGATGTCACTGACCGACGTCCGCGCATCACGCTTAACGCCGCGCTAATGGATGTCACGCATACGCGTGTACTTCGCATCACGGTCGCCGACAACGGCGAAGGAATTGCACCGGATAACCTGATATCCATCTTCGCACACGGCTTCACCACGCGTAAGGACGGGCACGGTTTCGGCCTCCACAGCTGCGTGCTGGCGGCCCAGGAAATGGGAGGTACACTGACTGCCCACAGCGATGGTCCAGGTCGCGGTGCGGCCTTCACGCTTGATCTTCCAATCTGACACGGTAGAGCATATAGCCCATGAGTAAACTACAAAACCGGCGCATCTTACTGATCGACGACATGCCCTCAATTCATGAGGATTTTCGTAAAATTCTTGTCGGCAGCAGCAAAGCCTCAGATCTGGACGACATCGAGGCCGCCCTGTTTGGCGCTGCGGCACCGGCCTCACCTACTATCGGTTTCGAACTCGATTCTGCCTATCAGGGCCGCGAAGGCGTAGAGAAAGTCGAACAGGCGCGGCTGGCCGAGCGACCTTACGCCATGGCCTTCGTAGACATGCGCATGCCACCAGGATGGGATGGCGTCGAGACCATCGAGCAACTCTGGTTAAAAGATCCGCGCGTGCAGATCGTCATTTGCACCGCCTATACCGAATATTCCTGGGACGAAGTACTAACTCGGCTCGATGTACGCGATCGCCTTTTGATCCTCAAGAAACCGTTCGATATGATCGAAGTTTTCCAACTGGCCAGCACATTGACGGCAAAATGGGAAATGACACAGCAGGTCGCATTAAAAATGGACAATCTTGAGGAGGCGGTGCAAGATCGCACGATTGAAATCGCGCGGACCAATGAAGTATTGCAAAACGAGATCACGGAGCGCAAGCATTTGGAGAGTCGCTTGGTGCAGTCGGAGAAACTAGCTTCCATCGGCCAACTGGCGGCCGGTGTCGCCCATGAGATCAACAATCCGATCGGCTTTATATTTTCCAACCTCAGCACGCTTGAAACTTATCTTAGCGATCTGTTTGAAATGCTGGCTGCATACGAAGGCGCGGAGGCCAGCGTCGGTTCGCCGGAGATCGCCGCCAATCTGAAGCGCTTACGCGAACGCGTGGAACTGGCTTTTCTCAAGCAGGATATTCCCGCACTGATGGAAGAATCCAAGGGCGGCGCGATGCGTGTGCGAAAAATCGTGCAGGATCTCAAGGATTTTTCACGCGTTGATTCAAGCCAGGAATGGGAATCTGCCGATCTGCATCAGTGCATCGATTCCACGCTGAACATCATCGCCAGCGAAATCAAATACACGGCGGAGGTGATCAAGGAATATGGCTCCCTTCCCGCAGTTGAATGCCTGCCCTCGCAGATCAATCAGGTGATTCTGAATCTCGTGGTCAACGCAGCGCATGCAACGGGGCCGGAACGCGGCCAGATTACCATTCGTACCGGGGTGGAAGGCGATAATGCCTGGATCGAAGTGGCCGACAAGGGCTGCGGTATTCCTGCAGATGTGCTGCCGCGCATCTTCGATCCTTTCTTCACCACCAAGCCGATAGGCAAAGGAACCGGGCTGGGCCTGTCGCTCTCTTACGGCATTGTGCAAAAACACCATGGCAACATCGATGTGCACACGGAAATTGATAAAGGAACCCGCTTCCGCATCAGCCTGCCCGTGAAACGTATCGAGCCGGAGCAGCAAGCCAACAGCAAGGTTCAGAACTGAATATGTAGCATGTCAATTTGTCTTTTTTTAAAAAATGATGGTTACCCTAACGACTCAATGGCTTTGTTTAATGCAATAGAACCGGTGAATCTAACACCTGCAAATAAATCCGACTTATCCTTGCTAACGCGACATTTCCCTGATCGCTCTCGCTACCAGAATACGATCGTCAGATCCTTGTGAATATCTGACGACTGCATCACTGTCGCGGCCTGCTTTGTCAAAGTGGGAGCATTTGAAAGTCACCATGTTCGATCTCCGACACAGGCAAGTTCACGTTCACGTCCAGCTTACCAATTTTCACTTAAATCGTTACCACCAAAAATCGAAGCGCCACTGACGCAAACTTGCACAGCAACGATGATTTTGGAACGTGCCTCATTCGACAACGTTGACTATCTTGAAGCCGCCACAGGTAGATGCGCGTATCCAATAACAACAGCAAGCCCTAGCGCTCGAAAGCGAGTTGGATCTCATCCAGCATCGGCGTTCGAAACAGCACCCTGTTTTTCTCCCCTCTTCAAATTCAGAACAATACCGCCTCCAGATAATTAATATAAATAATTTACTTTTTTACTCACCAAGCACGCTTCTAAAATTATTGTAATAATCACCAAGTGATTACGTAATCAAAAGTTACCAAAAAAATTAAAGATTCCTAACCTGGGAGTTTCAGATGACCGTCGCAAAAAAATTATACTTATTAGTATTTTCCGCAATCATTGGACTGGCAAGTTTATCCATTCTTGGTGCCACACAGATACAGCAGGTGTATAGCGCCGCCAACTACGCCAACATCAACACTGTCCCTAGTCTGCTCGCGTTGAAAAAGGCGGCCAGCAATATCGCCCTCCTACGCATCAGAATCTGGCAATACGTTTCTGAATCCGATAGTGCTAAACGCAAAGAAATCCGTCAGGCCATGGAAGATTCCAGCACCAAGGCGAATGCGGCATTCGATCTATACGAAAAAAACTATCTCAGCGATGAGAAAGATCGCGGCTTACTGAATGCAAATCGTGCAGCACTGCACACCTATAATGATTTGCTGCAAAAAGTCTTTACCCTGACCGAAGCTGGCAATGCCGAGGATGCCCGCGCCTTGCTCTTTGCCAGCGGCGCGATACCGGCAAAATTAAACGCCGCGCTGGACGCACAGGATGAATACAATGTGCAGCTCGGCGATGCCGGCGCAAAGAATGCCGATGACACCTTACAGAAAACCAAGATAAATGCGACCGTCATTGCCGTCATACTGACCTTGCTGATCACCGCATTGGGCATCATGATCGTGCGCTCGTTGCTCAAGCAACTTGGCGGCGAACCTGCTTACGTGGCGAAGATCGCACAACAAATTGCCAAAGGCGACCTGTCTTCGGCATTCCAACTCAAACAGGACGATCGCTCCAGTATTTTGTTTGCGATGAAGACCATGCGCGACAGCCTGACGCAAATCATTAGCAAAATACATGCAGGAAGCCATGTGATTGCGACCGCATCGACACAGATTGCCGCCGGCAATCTTGATCTGGCGGCACGCACTGAAGAGCAGGCCGGTTCTTTGGAAGAAACCGTATCGGCGATGGAAGAAATTACGGCGACCATCAAGCAAAATGCGGATCATGCAAATCGCGCTAGCACCATGGCGACAATGGCTTCAGAAACAGCGGTCCGAGGCGGCACGGTCGTGAGTGAAGTGATCCATACCATGGGCTCCATCAATGACTCTTCCAACAAGATCGTCGACATTATCAATGTCATCGATGGCATCGCATTTCAGACCAATATTCTGGCGCTCAACGCTGCCGTCGAGGCTGCACGTGCCGGCGAAGAAGGACGCGGCTTTGCGGTCGTAGCGTCGGAAGTGCGTAGCCTGGCACAACGCAGTGCAGCGGCGGCAAAGGAAATCAAAATCCTTATCGGTGAGTCGGTCGAAAAAGTCGATGCAGGCAGCAAATTGGTCAGTCAGGCAGGCGCAACCATGCAGGAAATCGTCTCCAGTTTTGAAACCGTGACGACCATCGTCAAAGAAATTTCTTCGGCCAGTCTGGAGCAAAGCAGCGGTGCCGAACAAATCAACCGTGCCATGACGCAAATGGATGAAGTTACCCAGCAAAATGCGGCATTGGTGGAACAAGCCAGCGCTGCCTCGCAGTCCCTGCAATTTCAGGCGACCGCACTCACGGAGTTAGTGAGCGTATTTATTCTGGACAAAAGCCAGACATTGCAAACTACACCGCCCCTTTACCAGAGACATGCGCCAGATTTATTATCGGACGGTGTCCAGCCAAAAACAGCCTTGCCTTCTACAACGGCAACGCGAAAAATCGCTCACACCACCTCCGATGAGGATGGCAACTGGGAAACGTTTTGATGACAATCCAGGAAAATGAACGCCGAGCAACTTTGAAATTGTCGCACCCAACGCAATAAATCTGTCAGCGCCGACCCAGCGACATGGGATCGGCGCTGGCCTCGCAGATCAAAGGCCCGCTCTTCGCTTTACCGCGCAAACGCAGCTTATCAAGGCTCAGCGCGTTGAATGCCGAATTGACGCAAGCCAAAATAATTTTAAAAAACAATTGAAATGAAGCAGCCCAGAAGAACAAGGCTGGCAAATAGATCCGAAATCATCGCCACATTTTGCAGTGCATTGCGCTGCGGATGCCCAACGTGATTGATACCGGCCAGTCCGTAAAACAATCCACCGACAAGGCAAACTGCCATGGTCCAATCGGTGAAATGGATGGTGGCTAGTCCTACTGTGCCAATAGAGAAATTGGCAAAACCCAACTCCCGTACCACCACAATCACGTCCTCGCTCGTAAGGCCAAGAATTTTTTCTGCGGTATAGCGAGGCTGACTAATCTGTTTCACACCGGCGAAACACAAGCGAACGCCGACTGCCCAAAACACATACCATTTGGCAAGCAAGGCGATGGTAAACGGCACATTGTTTGCGGCCCAGTCATAGCCTATCGACAGCAATGGAAATAACAGCATGAATCCAGCCACACTGATGAAATACATCCTTGCTCCTTTCACAAACATTTGTTGAGACTTGCGTCCTTGGGTGACCAAACGAGCAGCGATCGACAGCGTGACGGCTTCGATGTCATGCGTTCAGATGACCGCCGCCATCAATACGCCAGTCGATATGCCTCGTTGGTTGCAGCCAGCCGGCTGGCCATCACCTTGATGACGTAATTATGTAATTGCAGCGCAGCGGCGACATCGTCGTGCTCCAAACGGCGCAAGTTCGCCATGCTCAGTTGATAAGCCCTGGTACGACGATCCGTGATCACGTCAGCAGTACGATTGTGACCGCTGTAGAGCGCCATCTCTCCAACAATGGTGGCGTTGCCGAAAGAGCGCAGACGCATCTTGGCGCCACCGTCAAGCGTGAGCAAAATACTCACCTGTCCATCTTCGATGAAATACATCGAATCACCGGCATCCCCCTTTTTGAACAACAAGGTATCGGCGTCCAGATCTACCACATCCATGCGCGAAAACAACGAACCGAGCTCACCGGCACCGAAGTGATCGGCCAGATTGCTGCGCAAATCACGACCGCCGTGCCCCTCGATCCTGGTCGCCAGCATATGGTCTTCGACCCATTCCAGCGCCGCATCCAGATCGACGAATTCCATCGGCTTGACACCCTCAAACAGGGCGCGCGAAATCGGCAAACGGATGCGTTCGTGCACGCCCGTCAAAATCAACGTTGTCTTGTATTGCTCGCACACGTGCGCGAGCTTCACGAAACTTTGCGAAGTGGAGGCATCCAGGCCCTGCACATGACGAAAGTCGATGATGAGGTAATCGCGCGGCTGCTGCAGTTGCTCGCGCACGCGGCTGACCATCTGATTGGCGCTGCCGAAAAACAAAAAGCCCTGTAAGCGCATGCCGAATATGCGCTCGCCAATCTGCTTGAGCCGCATACGAGCCTCCATCGGCCGCTCCATCTTGGAATGCAGCGCGACGCCGGTGAACTCCATCTTCACGCACGAAACCCGGCCGTAGTCCACCACAAACAGCACGCATGCCACCACCGTGCCGAGCGCTACGCCGGCGACAAAGCCATAACAGGCAATCACGGCCAGAATCAATATGATCAGGAAGTAATCCCCGCGCGCCAGACGTCGCCGCGCCTTGAGCACCCACTCGTTGAGCAGCCCGCCACCCAGTCCAAGCAACAGCCCACCCAATACCGGCTTGGGCATAAAAGAAATCAGCGGCATGAAAAACAACGCGCACAACAGACACAGTAACGCAGCCAGCACAGCTGCAATGCGATTGCGCGATCCAAAGTGGTAATTGAGCAAGGTTCGATTCAACGACTGATAACCGATCACGCCGCCGACAATGCCGGTGATGATGTTGGCTACGCCGGCACTACGCAGCTCATGATTGAAATCCACTTCGCGTCGCGTGGCCAAGCCCACGCCGGTGGCGTTGAGCAATATCGTCAGAGTCGATACCGCCAACAGCGCCAACATTTCACTGTAATGATGCAGCAGGATATCCCAATGCACTTCCCGCCAGGGCAAGTTCAAAGGCGATTGCAAGCCGCTCAGACTCAAGGGTTCGAACATCCACTGCAAGGCGCGCGCCTGGGCAATGGAAATACCTGAGGCGCTCAGCGCACCGAAAAATGCCAGGCATGCCAAGCCCAAGCTTACCGGCAATACCACAGGGTGGCTGAATTTACGCCCTGGCACGCCTAGCATGCCGATAACGACAATCACTGCTGGCAACACCACTTGCCAATGCAGATGCAGTATCGCCGACGGCATTCCCAGGTCCAAGTGATGCCCGGTCAAGACAGAAAATGCCCCGCTCCACAACAAATAACCACTGCCCGCCAAAAAGCCACCCACCACCGGAAACGGAATGAACTGCACCAGACTGCCGCGACGCATCACGCCCAAGACCGTGAGCAATACACCGACCAGCACCGTGCTAAGCACAACCGCCATCATCACGGTGACCAGCACTTGCTGTGGCGCTACACCGGCGGCCGTCATGCTGCTCCAGATGCCGCCAGCCATGAGCGACAACAGGCCAACCGAATTGGAATCGGCGCCGCTGACCATGAACGGCAAGGAGCTGGACCAGGCGATCAACGGCAAAATAAGACAACTGGTGACAAACAACAAAGGCAAGCCGGCTTGCAACAGCAGATGGCCCCCGCTGCCGAAAATCATGGCGCCATAGCTGACGGCATAACTCATGGAAATCAGGGCAATCACGAATGCCGCAGGAAAATTTCGCAGCACTCCTCCCACTCGCTCCAAAATGCTCAACTGCGGGGATAACTCATGTTGACCGAATGGTGTACCGATCTCTGTGTTTCCTGGCATAGGATTTTATTTTATTGTTGTGAAAGGTCGCGCGCGGAATATCTCTGCAACGCCAACAGGCATACCCCACGCCAACGATGCTGCGAGCCGATCCAGATCGAACTCCGGCAATGCCGATGTGGTAGCAGTTTGCATCAGATAGAGTCAGCATATTACATTAACACCCTGACATCTATGTAACATCCGAATCCCCAAGCCGACACTGCTTTTCGCGCTTCCCGGAACGACGAACTCTGGAGCTCGGATAACGGATGCGAGCGCAGGCAAGGATCATTGCATTATTGACAATCAAATTAAACGATCCCTACCCCGCTGCCGTTTGACTTTCTACTACCAGTTGCTCCCGACATGCGGCAGTTTATGCAACTCGCCACACTGCCATTCACATCAACTCACTGCAACTATGTGCGGCACTTTGCTCACTACCTCAACAGCATTTTTCATTGCATGCCGAAGCCGGGCCTGTCAGCGTGATTGCACTGTTTGATCGCCGTGATTTGCCGCTACTGAGTCTGTTTCTACGCCTCCGCCGGTCGCGAGATACAGTTTTACGGTATCCAGATATCGCTGCGAGCGCGCCTGCACCTCTCCGAGTCTGGCCTCCTGCTCCAGACGACGCGCGTCCAGTACCTGCAGATAGCCGGCATTACCTACCCGGTAACCCTTTTGTGTCAAAGCGAGCGACGCCGAAGCCGAGGCCAAAGCGCGACGCTCGGAGCTTAACGCGTCGGCGTCGGTGGACAACGCCTGCAGGCTATCGGCAACCTGGCCAAATGCGCCCAGTACGATGTGACGGTATTCGGCAAAACTTGCCTGATAGTCCTGTTGTGCCGCCTTTTGTTCAGCACGAAGAGCGCCGCCGTGAAAAATCGGCATGCTAATGCCACCCAGCAAGTTCCAAACGGTCTCGCTCGGGCCGTGATTCAAAATACCCGCCGAGCCTAGCGATGCGTTTAACGTCACATGCGGATAGAGATTTGCCGTGGCCACTCCCACAGCGGCATTGGCCGCATGCAACCGAGCTTCCGCTGCGACGATATCCGGACGGCGCTGCACAAGTTCCGAAGGCAGCGCAATCGGCAACTGGCTCGGTAGATTGAGCGCACCGAGATCGAAATCCGGTGCCGACCAATCGGCTGGAGTCTGCCCCACTAGCAGCGCCATTGCGTCGCGCGCTTCGTTGAGCTGCCGCTGCAGCGCAGGCAGCAAGGTACGGTCATGATCCATCTGGCTTTGCGCGCTCAGTACGTCGATGTCAGAGACCACGCCCGCATGCCGGGCGGCGCGCACCAGTTCGAGGCTGTGCTGGTCATCGGCCACAATCTGCTGCACGACGTCAATACGAGATCGCAGGGATGCGATGACGATCGCTTCGGCCACCACATTACCGCTGATCATGAGGGTCGCCGCGTGCATCTGGGCCGCCTGCGTCTGTGCGTTCGATTGGGCCAGTTCGACGCCTTTTTGCATACCGCCAAAGACATCCAGGTCATAGCTGACAGTGGGGCCAATTCCATAGGCTGAGAAAGCAGGAAAATCCTTGGCTTCGGAACCCAGAATCGGGGCGCCTAATCGGCTGCGCTGCGCCGAGGCCGTGCCGTCGACCTGCGGCATCAATGCGCCCTGCGCCACACCGATACGGGTGCGCGCAGCAGCGAGTCGCTCGCGCACTGCAGCCAGGGATTGATTGCCGCCCAGGGCTTGCTGCACAACTTGATCGATCTGCGCTGAATGTAACAGCGTCCACCACTGCGGCTGCAGATTTTTGCCAAGCACAATCTCCTGGCGCGCTACGGTAGCCGCATCCGCATCCGGACTACTGGTAGCAGATGCCGTCTTTTCAGGTAAAAAACGCGTCTGTTGCAGCGCTGCCGGCGGTTCGTAGGCCGGCACGACGGCGCAGCCGCCAAGCAACGCAACGGTTGCGCTCAATATGGTAAAGCTGCCTTTCGGCGAATATCTTATGTTTTTCATGATCGCTCCAGAGGAGTGGTTCTTTCGATGGCTGGCCTCGACATGCTGACCTCGGCCCTCATGTTTGGACGCATTGCTGCGATAAAAACGAATTTCATTGCCTTGTCCTTCAGTGCGCGTCTTGTGGGGCTTTGGCGGGCCGGGCCGCTTTTTTCAGCAGTATCACCGCGCCCAAGGCAGCCAACAGCACGATGCTTTGCATCAGGATGGTGTCGGAAAAACCCATGAAAAAGGCTTGCCGACGAATCGTGCGACCGACACCGACCACGGCTTCGTGCCGCGCAAAATCGATATCGCTGACGCCGTGCGCCATCAGATAGTGCGTCATTGCATCGATGCGCTGCGTGACGGCCGTGCTTGCAAGATTCACGTAGCTGGACAAAATGTTGGAGTGAAATTGTTCACGCGTCGTCAAAAAGGTCTGCAGCACCGCAATGCCTACCGCACCGCCAAGGTTACGCATCATATTGAAAAGCGCGGAAGCCGATGATGCGTTTTCGCGCTCGATGCCGGCAATCGCAATGGCTGACAAAGGTGCCATCACCAATGCTTGCGCCAACGCCCGTACCAGACTCGAAGCCAAAAATTGCGGCCCTGAAAAATCGCCCGACAACGGCGTCGCCAAAATGCTACCGACAAAAAACAGCGTGAAGCCGACGATCGCCAAGGCACGTCCGTCAAATCGACGCATCAGCATCGGCGTAAAAGGAATGATGATCAACTGCGGCAACCCGATCCAGATCATGACGCCGCCGATTTGCTGCGCGTTATAGCCTTGCATGCGTCCCAGATACTGGGGCACGATATAAATCCAGCCATACATCGAGGCGCCGAAGATAAAGTTGGCGACGGTGCCGAATCCGAAGTTGCGGCGTGCCAGCAATCGCAGATTCAACAGCGCGTTCTTGCGCCGCAGTTCATTGACGACAAAGGCTAGCAAACTGATCGCGGCGATGATCGCCAGCCGCACGATGAACGACGAACCGAACCAGTCATCCTTGTTGCCCTCTTCCAGCAGCGTCTCCAGACAGCCCAGGCCAATCGCCATCGAAGCGATGCCAAACCAGTCGCCATCTCGCAACAAGCGCAGCTGACGCGGAGACGCATCGAGCGCATACCACAGCATGGCGAACATCACGATACCGGGCCCAAGGCTGAGAAAAAAAATCGATTGCCAGCCGAACGTCTCGTTGAAGTATCCGCCCAGCGCCGGCCCGATGGACGGCGCAAAAATGGCCGAGATCGAATAGATCGCCATGCCTGCCGGATGTTTCGAGCGTGGTAGGCGGGTCATGATGATGGTAAACGCCAACGGGATAAGAACGCCGCCGGCCAGACCTTGCAGCGCCCGTACCACGATCATTTGCCCTAGCGTATGCGTGAAGGCGCAGGCCGTGGTCAACATCAGAAACAGCACAATGTTGCTCAGGAGATAGGTGCGCAAGGAGAACACCCGGGATAACCAGCCACTGACCGGGATCACGATGATCTCAGCCACCAGATACGAGGTTGTAATCCAGCCGCCATCGTCGACTCCGGCACCAATGGCGCCCTGGATGTCTGCCAGCGATGCACCGACCACCTGAATGTTCAGGATTGCCAGAAATGCGCCCAGGGTCGAACCGATGACGGCGACCCAGGTGCGCCAGGACACGTGTTCGGATGGTTCTGCGCCGGCCACAGACACAGCAGGACGCGCCGGCTCCGCCGTTATCGGTGAATTCTGTGGCGGATTCTGTACCGCATTGTTAGTCAAGGCATTCACGTTATATCACCTTCCGCTAAGTCTCGATTGGTCAAAGCTGGCCAGCCGGCAAGGCAGCGCCCAGCGCGCGGGTATCGACATCGGCTTCGACCGACATGCCGGGGCGAAGCTGGCCGAGTTCCGGCTGGCTTGCATCAAGCACGATTTTTACCGGAACGCGTTGCACAATCTTGGTGAAGTTTCCCGTCGCGTTATCAGGCGGCAGCAGGCTGAACTCCAAGCCGCTGACCGGTGCTACGCTGTCGACACGGCCATGCAGTTCTTCATCGGCAAAGGTATCGACATGCAATACCACCGGCTGGCCGCCATGCATGCTTCCCAACTGGGTTTCCTTGAAGTTGGCGACCACATACACCTGCTGCAAAGGCACCACCGCCATCAATTGCGTTCCAGCCTGCACGAACTGTCCGACACGCAAGGAACGCGCACCCACTGTGCCGTCGATGGGCGCCACAACGGTCGTGTATTCCACATCCAGTTGAGCCTTGTGCTCAACTGCGCGCGCTTGCTGTAATTGCGCTGCGGCTAATTTCTGCTGGGTCTTGAGCACATCGATCTGGCGTTTGGCGGCCAGTAAAACGGCCTGCTGCCGATTCACGTCGGCACCGTGTTCGCGCAGATGCGTTGTCGCTTGCTGCGCCTGTTGCTGCGAACCGTAACCGACCTTGGCCATTTCCTCGTAGCGAGTGTCGTCTAGTTTCGCCAGGTCCAACGTCGCTTGCGCCGATGTCACGCCTGCTTCAGCCTGCGCGATGATGGCTTCCTGCTCCGCCAGTTGCGCGTTCAGGTGATCGACTTCAGCATCCGCGGCAGCAAGCTTCGCGCTTGCCTGATCGAGATTCGCACGAAAGTCGCGATCGTCGATTCGAGCCAATACCTGTCCAGCCTGTACATGTTGGTTGTCCTGCACCAAGACCTGCGCTATGTAGCCCGATACCTTGGGTGCAATGATCGTTGAATCGGCCTTGACGTAGGCGTCGTTGGTTGACTCGACAAAACGTCCGGTTTTCCATTCATACCGGGACCACGTGGCGAGCGCTACCAGCGCTATAACGCCGACGCCTCCCGCCAAAACAAGTTTCCAAACCTGGCGCGCGACCTTGGTGACGGTCGTGCCGCGCAATGCTTCTGTCGACACCGTATTGTTTGTGGCAGACATGACGTTTCTCCTTAAGTTGACACCCTTCTCGGGGCTTTTCCAAGGGCGCATTTGAACATCTCTAGGCACGCTCAACCAGACGACTATGCGGAGGGTATAATTCCGATTTTAGGAAGCATGAGAAAAAATGTCAGATGAGATCAGCGATCTACGCCTGTTGACGCATCTGGTGGCAGCAGGATCGTTGACCGCCGCCGCCGAGCGCATCAATAGTTCTCTGCCTGCCGTGAGTCGCCGCCTGGCGGCCCTGGAGGCGCGACTGGGCGTGCGCCTGATCGACAGGAATGCGCGCCGCTTCAACCTGACCGAAGAAGGCTCATCGCTTCATGATCGCGCGCTACGCATCCTGGCCGAGGTCGACGAAGCGGAAGCCGAAGCCAGTTCCAAGGGCGGACAAATTTCGGGCCGACTGCGCATCGGCGCGCCGCTACAGATCGGGCGCGAGAAAATTGCGCCGTTGATTGCCAAGTTTTCCCTCACGCACCCCAAAGTAAAACTGGACCTGGTACTGACCGATGCCGACCTCGATGTTCCAGACGAGGATCTGGACATCATGTTGCGCCTGCAAATGCCGACCGCGCCCAACCTAGTGGTGCGCCGCGTGATAATGGGCCGCCGCGTGGTCTGTGCCTCGCCCGATTACGCCAAGCGCTTCGGCCTGCCGGCGCAACCGGAGGATCTGCGCAAGCACAATTGCATGGTATTGGTACGCGGCCGGCGCAGGGCCGACCGCTGGGTATTTGAACGAGACCAGCAACGCTTCGAAGTACAGGTAAACGGGAGCTTGACCTCGACCAGCAGCGATGTCATACGCGCCTGGACACTCGCCGGCTGCGGCATCTGCCTCAAGGTACTGTGGGACATCGAAGATGACTTGCGCTCCGGCCGTCTGATTGAGTGCGTTCCCGAATATGCGTGCGACACCTCCGACCTTTACGCCACCTACGCGACGCGCCAATATCTGCCGCTACGCATGCGTGCCTTCCTGGATTTCATCATTGAACACATGAATTCGGGCGTTCAAACTTAGTCGTCACATCGTCGTCTTCGGGCGGTTTTCAAACCAGGAAAAAGCATTGTGGAAAATCAAGAAACCATCACCTGCATTATTTCGGCAGATCAACACCGTTCGCGCGAAAACATCGTGTATCCACATCTCTATACAATTTGCATTTCAATATGCCATATACTTCATCCACAACGAAGTTCAGTGAAATGAACAATGGTTTGCAAAAATAATATTCTCAGTTAGATTCGGTGAGCTAACGCGACATTGACAAAACAGCGCGCTTTTCTTGTTCGATTTAAGGGAGGGGCACATGCTCATCGGCGGCAAGATAGATCAACTGCGCTCCCGTCTGGGATCCATCAGCTTCTCCCATCTGATTGCAGAACGATCACAACTTCCTTTCGCCCGCGCCATCCGCTTTGGCTTATTGTCTTTATTGCCGTATTTCATGTTGTCGACCATTGTTCAGATATTCGTGGCAGTGGCGACTAGTCTTGCTCCAGGCAGCTCTTTCCTCGTCTATGCCAGCTTACTGGAGAGATTTCTGCAGGAGACGATGCCCCTGGCAATCTGGGCTTGTATGGGATCGGTACGCGCCATTCGCTTGCAATTACCACGTTCTGCCATCGCGGCATCCTGCATCGGCTTTGGACTGATTGTCCAGATGGTGGCAAAGCTTGATGGTGACTGGTTCAATGTGCTACTGCTGCCCATTGCCATTTTTGGCCCTCTGGCAGCCGTGCCGCTGATTGGCTTGTTGCGTGACAGCCGATTTTGTCCTGCCATTACCCGCGAAACCTCGGCCGGCGAGGCCGTTTCTGAAACCATCAATCTCATTATCCCAGTCTTGCTGACGGCCATGCTCGTCTTTGCTTGTACTCGACTGCTGTTGGCGGGCACTGCGCTGGCTGCTGCCAACGTTCACTTGCATGCCTCAAGCTCGCCGCTGGTGATTGCCATCCAATATTGCCTATTCAATTCCTTGCTTTGGGAAGTCGGTATTCATGGTTATTACGCGCTATTGCCATTGCTGAATCATTTTCAAAGTTTGACCACCGCATTTACCGATTTGAATCTGAACCTCTTTGGCGCGTTTATATTCATCGGCGGTAGCGGCGCAAGCTTTTCGCTGGCAGCGGCCACCATCATCTGGTCGAGAAGCCAAAAACGGCGGGTGCTTGCGGTTGCCAGTCTCATACCTGCGCTGTTTAATGTAAATGAATTGCTCCTATTTGGCCTGCCCGTCATTCTCAATGCGAGGCTATTGCCCCCCTTTATCCTGGCGCCCCTGGTCAATCTTTTCATTGCTGCCGCGTTGATTCATTTCCACCTTATTGCGCTAGCCCCCGTAGCGCTGCCCTTCAACGCGCCGATGATTTTCAACGCCTGGCTCAGTGCCACTCCAGGTATTGGAGCGGTGGGATTGCAATTGACACTGATACTGGTCGATACATTGATTTATATGCCCTTTGTCAAAGCCTGGGACAGCAAGCGCATCACGGATCTGGCCAAACAACTGCCGGTTTCCGCAGAAACCGCCTACTTGCGGGGACAGGAAGCAAATCAGTATATCGTCGGTGATCCAATCCCCCAGCAGCAACGCCGCTGGGTCGACGGCATCCGCTTGCAAAAAAATGCGCAGCGACTGAAAGACGCGGAAATTGTGGTCTACTACCAGCCGCAGGTGCTGCCGGCAAGCGGTAAAACGCTGGCGTGCGAAGCCTTGATTCGCTTGGTGACACCGACTGGAGAAGCGCTCTCGCCGCTGGAGTTCCTGAGCGATCTGAGCCGCGCCAATCTATCGCATGAGCTCGATCTTTGGGTGGTCGCTAAGGTTTGCGAGCAAATGCGTAGCTGGGAACATGCGCCGGAATCGGAACTGACGGTGTCGATCAACATCACAGCCTCCACCCTCACCATGCCAGCCGTAGTGGATAAGATTGCGCATCTGATTTCACGTTTTCCAGGTCGCATTGTGATGGAAATTACCGAGCAAGCAATCGTCGACTATGGAACAGAAGGCGAACAATCCATCAGAACCCTGCGCGCTGCAGGAGCACATATCCACCTCGATGATTTCGGCACCGGCTATTCATCCATGGAATACCTGACCCGCCTGCCGATTGACGGCATCAAAATTGACCGCAGTTTTGTGCGCATGCTGGACGACAAAAAAGGCCGCGTGGTGTTTCAGGCCCTGTGCAGACTGGCGCACGAACTGCAGCTTGACGTGATTGTCGAGGGCATAGAAACCGATTGGCAGCTGTCACAGTTGGCTGCCGATCTGGTCATTGTTGTGCAAGGGTGGTACTACTCTAAAGCACTGCCGGCTGAACAGCTTTCCGACTATCTGGCATCGGGAGGATAAGCTCTAGGGATTTTCTTCATGCCGCCATTTCGTTGCCGACATGTGAGGAGATTCGTTCAGCCCAGAGCTATCTGCAAAGTGGCCGCACATTGAATCCGCTCACATGTCGGCACAAAAACAATGCGCATGACGAAATCAGCAGAGATTTCACTATAGCGCTGTTGCAGCGGCGCATCCAATACGCAATTCGCGTATCCAAGTTCGTTTTTTTCATATCCACAGCACGCCCCATTACCTCATGCCGCAGTGCCAGCGGAACCGCCTGACGCAACAATTCTGCGATGATACCCGACGCAAACAACACACCGCGCAACGGTAGCCCGGTGCTGAAAAACGGGCACGACGGCTGACCGTCAATGGCAATCACCGCCAAGCTTTGCAGATCGGCAACAATGCCAAGATTGAGCGCACTCAGACCCACATAGCCTTTATCAAGCAGGCGTCGCAGCAAAGACTCACCGCTGACAGGCAAGTCCAAGAGTGATTTCAAATAGCGTTAGAAGAGAATTTTCAATCCTTGCCCATACATGCAATTTTTTTCTTATAAGCTTGTTCAGATAAATTCGTTTGTTTTTCCCCCTGCCACAGTTAGGGTCGCGCTATCGATTCGTATGGAACGATGCTCTGCTTGTCCATGGAGTTAATCCAAGACAAGAAATTAACGCTATGAACGACGACTCTTGAACATGCAAACTGATCGCCTGGTCCATTGGCTGCTTAATGGACTGGAACTCGATACCACGATTTTTCATGTCGGCAAGTATTGCGGCCGCTGGAGCGCGTCGACATCGGGGCGTGGGATGGGCAGCTTCCATCTGGTCTTGCAAGGTAACTGCTACCTGCACATGCCGGGCCAAGAACCGCTCTTGCTCGGCCCTCGCGATGGCGTCTTTCTGCTACGCGACATACCGCACTTTTTGAGCCCGGATCCCGATCCCCATGCACTCCCCGTGCAGACCAGCATGGAAGTGTTGGAGAGCATTCAGATCGGTGACACCGGCCTGGCATGCGGCTTCTTCGATTTTCACGGCCCCGCCGGTGCCTTGATGCTGAATTCATTCCCCAGCCATCTCGTCATTCGCGCGCAAGACCAGCAGCTGCGCGCCGCCAGCGCCTTATTCGACCTCATCCTGGATGAACCCAAGACGCATCCTGACACGCCCTCACCGCTAATCGCTCGGCTGGCCGAAGTCTTGTTTTTTTATGTCATCAGACACGTAGCGCAACGTCAGGATATTGCCGTCGGTTTGCTTGCGGTGGCACAGCGTCCAGAGTTTTCGCCCTTGCTGGAACACCTGCTGCGCGCACCAGGGCAAGACTGGTCGATTGATAATATGGCGCGCTTGGCGCATATGTCGCGCGCCAGTTTTTATAAGAACTTCGTCGATACTTGTGGTCAGCCTCCGGCGCAATTCCTGCTGGCGCTTCGCATGAAGATTGCGGCCCAACAATTGCATGCCGGCGCCACCATCGATCAGACCGCCGAGCATGTCGGTTATCGCTCCTATGCCGCCTTCTCACGCGCTTTCAAGAAAATTATCGGGCAACAGCCCGGCGCCTATCGGCGTGCGCACCGCAACCTTGAGCAGCCGCCAGCGGCCATGGCCTAGCGTAATTAAAGACGATTGAGCACAAAATAAAGACACCTGTGACTGGAGGCAGAGCACCACAGTAGGGATAATTTGGTGACCGTCACTTCTGAAAGTTTCCGATGTCCCGTCTCACCTTGCATACGTTGGAATCAGCTCCTGAGGCCAGCCGCGCCTTTGTCGAACGCGCCATTGCCAACAACGGATTTCTGCCCAATCTGATCGGTGTCCTGGCCAATGCGCCAGTGGCACTGGAAACTTACCTCACTGTCTCCGGCATCAATGCCCGCAGCAGCCTCACACTGGCCGAACGTGAAGTCGTGCAAATCACCGCCGCACACATTCATGGCTGTGACTTCTGCGTTGCCGGCCATACCGCAGTAGCACTCAAGAAGGCTGGCATTGCCGTCGACAGCGTGCGCGCTTTGCAGCAAGGCAAAGCGGTGCAAGAACCGCAACTGGAAGCAGTACGCGCTTTCGCCGCAGCAGTCATCGCCACGCGCGGCAAGGTGGCGCAAGACGACTACAAGGCCTTCCTCGGCGCCGGCTTCAATCAGGCGCAAGCGCTGGAAGTAGTGCTTGGCATCAGCCTGGCAACCCTATGCAACTTTAGCAACAGTCTGGCAGGCACGCCGGTCAACCCTGAGTTGCAGCCGTTTATCGAAGGCGCCATCTGAGAATGCCTGATACTGCCACGCCCCCCTCTTTGCCTGCCGGCAGCCGCCGTAGCTACGTCGATCATGACTTGGCGCAGTGGCTGGCGCAACACGCCGATAGCCTGAACCAAGATGCAACGCTGGCCGAAGCCCTGATCCCCCGTCTGGCTCAGGCTGGATTGTTCGGCGCCGGCGTACCGCTGGCAGCCAAAGGCCAGGGCGGCGATGTGCGCGACGCGGTGCTGGCCATTGCCGACGTGGCAGAGCACTCGCTGACAGCGGCATTTGCGTTCTGGGGACAGCGCAGCTTTATCGAATACCTGTTGCAAAGTCCTAACCACGGCTTGACTGAGCGCTGGCTGCCGCGCTTGCTCTCTGGCCAGCATGCTGGTGCCACCGGACTTTCCAACGCCATGAAATTCCTCGGCGGCATTGAGTCGCTGCAGATCCAGGCCCAGTCCGTGAACGATGGCTGGCAACTACGCGGCAAACTGGCCTGGGTGACCAATCTACGCAAAGCCGGGTTCGTCGCTGCCGCAGCGGTTGCAACCACACCGGAGTTAGCGCCGATGGTGGTTGCATTCAGCAGTGACCAGCCTGGCGTGCAACGCAGTGGCGACCTCGACCTGATCGCTCTGCGCGGCAGCAATACTGCCGCAATTGATTTGCACGATGTGCATTTGAGCGCCGACCATGTCTTGCATGAAGACGCCCGCGTTTATCTACCGGCAGTGCGGCCAGCCTTCCTGGCAATGCAATGCGGCATGTCGATTGGGCTGGCACGTGGCAGTCTGGCGCAAGCCCATCAGCTTGCAGCGGCGCGGCGCAGCGCATTGGATGGCCGCATCCAGGAGCTGCAACTGGCCCTCGACGCCTGTGTGACGCAGTTGCTCGACGGCGTGCGCGACGCGCGTTTTAAAACACAAGCAGCCCCGTTGTTTCGTCTGCGCATACAACTGGCTGAATTGGCACAGCAGGCAGTGACCCTGGAATTACAGGTAAAAGGTGGCCGCGCTTATCTGAGCGCTGCGCAAAACGGCTTTTCACGGCGCTGGGCGGAGGTTGCCTTCGTGCCTATCATCACGCCCAGCCTGACGCAGCTGCAAACTGAGTTACAGCGCCACGCATTGCCTGCCGCATGAACGGTCCCCTCACGCAGACTGGCCCGGCCACGGCAGACTTTGACCAGGATATTGTTCTGGAAGGACGCCAGCTCGCCTTTTCATACCAAGCCGGCAAGCCAATTTTTGCCGGTGTCGATCTGCTGGTGCGCCCGCGTGAGATTGTTTGCCTGCTCGGCAGCAGCGGGTGTGGCAAATCGACCCTGTTGAAAGTGCTGGCCGGCTTGCAATCGGCCAGTAGCGGTGAACGCCGCTTCCTCGGTGCCCCTCTGCTGCAACCGCATCCGCGCAGCGCGCTGGTGTTTCAGCAGGCTAGCCTGCTGCCGTGGTTGAATGTGAGGGATAACGTCGGCTTCGGGCTCGACTTCAAACATCAGCCAAGCATTTCTGCAAATGAACGCCAGCAACGTATTGCTACAGCGATTGAAGCCGTCGGTTTGCGCGGTCGCGAGTTAGCCTTTCCGGCCCAACTATCGGGTGGCATGGCGCAACGGGTCGCGATTGCCCGGGCTTTGGCGCGCCAGCCTGAATTGTTGTTCGCCGATGAGCCTTTTTCCGCACTCGATGCCATCACCCGCGCCGAGATGCAGACCTTGCTGACCAGCTTGGTGCAGCGGTGGCATACGGCTGTGCTGCTGGTCACCCACGATATTGATGAAGCCATCCTGATGGCCGACCGCATTGTGCTCATGAGCGGTCAACCCGGGCGCATACTGCATGAATGGAAGGTCGACATCGACCGTCCGCGTGACGCCCATGCCGCCCAGTTCGCCGCCTTGAAGCTCAGCATTCTCGAGACGCTGCGCCTGCATCACCCCGTCTTGTCCGACACGCCAGAAAACCACCATGACACGCTCACTCCTCAATAAGCTGCGCACCGACGCCAAGCCCCATCTATGCGCCAGTTCCAACTGCGACTGCGGTATGTCGCGGCGCGACTTCCTGCAATTGTCGGCCCTGGCCACGGCTGGTATCGCGGCCCCCTTGCTGTTTGCCAACGACGCCCGGGCACAAGCATTCAAGGGCGATGACCAACCTGTGCGCATCGGTTATCTGCCGATCACCGATGCCACACCGTTGCTGGTGGCGCATGCCAGAAAGCTGTTTGAAGCAGAGGGTTTGCGCACCGAAACGCCGCGCTTGTTCCGTTCATGGGCACAAATCGTCGAAGCATTTATTGCCGGTCAGGTCAATGTCATTCATTTGCTCTCGCCAGCCACCCTGTGGGTCAGGTATGGCGCAAAATTTGCGGCCAAGGTGGTGGCTTGGAATCACGTCAACGGCTCTGCCCTGACGGTCGACAACAGCATCAACAAAATCGGCGATTTGGGTGGACGTACCGTCGCCATTCCGTTCTGGTATTCGATCCACAACATCTTGCTGCAGCAGTTGTTGCGTGCCAACGGCCTGGAGGCGGTAACCCGCGCACGCGATACGCCGCTCAAGTCAAATGAAGTCAAGCTGATCGTGCTGGCACCGGCGGAGATGTTGTCGGCACTGGCAAGCAAGAGCATCAGCGGCTATATCGTGGCAGAACCCTTCGACGCTGCCGCCGAGACCGCAGGCATCGGCAAGATCCTGCGCTTCTCCGGCGACGTCTGGAAAAATCACGCCTGCTGCGTCACCTTCCTGGCAGAGCGCGATATCGTCGAACGGCCAGAATGGGCCCAGCGGGTCACCAACGCCATCGTCAAGGCACAGTTATGGACGCGCAGCAACCAGATCGATAGCGCCAAACTGATATCGAACGCAGGAGAAAATCGCTACACGCCGCATACCCTGCAAGTACTCAGCAAGGTGCTGGCCACCAGCGATTATGCCGCCTATGAACGCAATGGCATCATTCACCGCAAGGATTGGAATCAACGCCGCATCGACTTCCAGCCCTATCCGTTCGCTTCTTATACGGAAGAATTGGTGAACGCCTTGGTGCAAACCAGGCTCGAAGGCGACAACCGCTTCCTCAGTGGGTTGAGCCCGCAGTTCGTGGCCAAGGATCTGATCGACGACCGTTTCGTGCGCAAGGCGATCACGGCCGTCGGCGGTCCGGCCGCGTTCGGACTGCCCGCCAGTCTGACGCGCAGCGAAATTATTGCCGCGTGAGTATCATGATCAAACGCATGGGATTACCGCTACTTGGCTTTGTCGTCGCTATCGTCCTCTGGCATCTTGGGGTGATAGCGTTGCAGCAGACAATTCCGATCGCGGCCGCCTTTGCGCCGCGCAATGCGGCCTTGGCGCTGGTCGGCATGCTGCAGGACCCCTATGTCTGGCATCACATCGCCGTGAGCATGAAACGGGTAGCCATCGGTTTGTCGCTGGCCGTACTGGGTGGCGTGCCGCTGGGCATTTTGGTGGCGACCTGGCACAGCTTTGCACACGGTGCCTCACCGCTGTTTCAGTTTCTGCGGATGGTATCACCGCTATCCTGGATGCCACTGGCGGTGATGGTGTTTGGCGTCGGCGACGCGCCGGTGTATTTTCTGCTGGCGTTTGCCGCACTATGGCCGGTGATGTTGAGCACTGCGGCCGGGGTCGCCCAGCTCGATCCGAACTGGATGCTGTTGGCACGCAGTCTGTCTGCAACTCGGCGCGAAACTGTCCTGCGCCTCATCCTGCCAGGCATCACTGCGCATATTCTCACCGGCATACGGCTGGCCATCGGCATTATCTGGATTGTGCTGGTGCCGGCTGAAATGCTGGGCGTGTCGGCCGGATTGGGCTATTTCATTCTGGATACCCGAGATCGACTGGCCTACTCCGAACTGATGGCAGCCATCGTTCTGATCGGCTTCCTCGGATTTGGGCTCGATTATCTGGCTCGACTGGCGCACCAACGCTGGTTGCGCAAGCGTGTCGACAACTGAATTTTCAATTGCGGCTTGCACCGCACATGCCGCCTGCCAAGCGCATCCACTAGCGCCATCTTGCTGTTAAAATCCGCATAATCTACCTAGCTATATATGCGAAATTTTTATGAAGATAGACGCTATCGATGCCTTTGTCGCCGTGGTGCGCTGCCAATCCATCAGCCTCGCCGCCGAGTCCTTGCAACTGACCCAATCAGCCATCACGCGACGCATTCAGAGTTTCGAGGAAGCGCTTGGCATTGACGTACTCGACCGCAGCACCAAACCGCCGCGTCCCAATGCCATGGGCAAGCGGGTATATGAACAATGCCGCGCGGTGCTACGCGAAGTGGAGTCGCTGCGCGACCTGGCCAGGCAGGACGAGCTGCCCAGCGGCGTGTTTCGCCTTGGCGTAATTCAGTCCGTCGGCGACATTGCCCTGCTCGATGCCTTGCGCCAGATCAAGGCAAGTTTTCCGGAACTGCAAACCCAAGTATCGACCGGCTGGGGCGCGCAATTGGTCGAGCAGGTTGACAACGGCGAACTCGATGCTGCCATTGCCTTGTTCCCGGCCACCAAAGTATTGCCCGACGGCGTCAGTGGCAGCACCTTGGGACGGATTGAACTGGCCGTGATCGCACCTAAAGGTGAGCTCACTCGGCGCAGCTATAAACTAGCCGATTGCCATGCCCGCGGCTGGGTGCTCAACCCCGATGGATGCGGCTTTCGCGCCGGTCTGCAGCGCGCGCTGGCCGGACAGGGACTGTCGTTCAAGGTCAATCTGGAAATCTTCGGCGCCGATTTGCAGTTGGGCTTGGTGGCCAGCGGCCTCGGCTTGGGATTGATGCCGCTGCCGCAACTGCTGCACAGCCACTATCGCGACCAGCTTGATGTCATCAATGTGTCCGATTTCAAGCCGCTGCTTGAAATCTGGCTGATCCAGCAGGCGCGCCTGCCAAACGCTCAACAACAGGCCGCCAAGCTATTCAGCAGCGCCGTGGCGCAGACCTTCGGCGCCGCCAGGGACCACAGCAAGAGCCGACTCAAGGCCTGAACAGGCGATCGCAGTACGGCCATCATTATTCTCAAAATTCATATTTCAATATAATAAATAATTCGTTTTATCATAATATTGCAACACTTATGATCCGCTGTACGGTCGCACTGCGCGCAATGCCGAAAGGCAAAAGCCAAAGGTTTCGACGATCGCAAACCAGTGTTTTACGGATCAGCAAGTACGATGTCGAATTCCTCTGCGTCTCTCCTTGAGGTTGCAAATCCAGTTGCAAATCCTGCTGTGCATCAAGGCACAGCCACGGCACGTTCCTCGGCCTGGCAACAGCGTTGGCGGCAACGCCTGTGCGCGCTGCTATCGCGCGCCGCCAGCCCGTTGACCATTGTGCTGCTATGGGAAATCGCGGCCCGCATTGGCTGGCTGCCTGAGCGCATCCTGGCTGCGCCTTCGCAAATTGCCACGACATTCGGTGCACTGGTGGCATCCGGCGAAATGGGCAGCAATGTGCTGGTATCGCTGGGCCGGGTACTGAGCGGTTTATCCATTTCGCTCACGCTGGGCACAGTCCTGGCGCTGATTGCAGGTCTCTCGCGACGCGGTGAAGTGATCGTTGACTCGCCAATGCAAATGGTGCGCACCTTGCCGTTCGTCGGATTGGTGCCCTTGTTCATCGTCTGGTTCGGCATCGGCGACTTTACCAAGATCACGCTGATCGCCTTCGCCACCACCTTCCCCATGTACTTGACGCTGTATAGCGGCATTCGCAGCATCGACGCCAAGCTGATCGAGGCCGCACGCCTGTTCGGCCTCGGCCCTCTAGGGCTGATCTGGCACGTGATTCTGCCCGGTGCACTGCCATCTTTTCTGCTCGGCCTGCGCTATGCATTGGGCATCAGCTGGCTGTCGCTGGTCATCGTCGAACAAATCAATGCGACTGCCGGTCTCGGCTACCTGATCAACAATGCGCGCGACTTCATGCGTACCGACATCATCGTGGTCTGCCTGATGGCGTACAGCCTGCTGGGCTTGCTGACCGACCTGCTGGTGCGCGCCATTGAGCATGTTGCGCTGGCCTGGCGCCCTTCTTTCATCAAGGATTGACGATGGCTAACCCGAAATTTTCAGCCGTCGTCGCCGACCTTGCGCCAGCAGCCGACCACAGCGCCGTACGTCTGCGCCAATTGAGCAAGCGCTTTGGCGACAACACCATTCTGGACCGCATCGATCTCGACATTCGTCCCGGCGAATTCATCGCCCTGTTGGGCCGCAGCGGCTCCGGCAAGACCACGCTGCTGCGGGCACTGGCCGGACTCGATCCGATCAGCTCCGGCCAGCTGCAAGTACCGGCGGCGCGCGCCGCCGTATTCCAGGAGCCACGCCTGATGCCATGGAAGCGAGCCTGGCGCAATGTGGTCATGGGCTTACGCATCGCCCATGCGCGAGAACATGCGCGGCAAGCGCTCACCGAGGTTGGCCTGGCGCATCGTGAAAATGCCTGGCCGGCGACCTTGTCCGGCGGCGAGGCGCAACGGGTCGCGCTGGCGCGAGCACTGGTGCGCGAACCGCAGTTGCTGTTGCTCGATGAGCCCTTCGCGGCCTTGGATGCGTTGACGCGTATTCGCATGCATCAACTGATTCTGTCGCTGTGGCGCGTTCATCAGCCGGCAGTATTGCTGGTGACGCACGATGTCGATGAAGCGGTGCTGTTAGCCGACCGCGTATTGGTACTGGAACACGGCCGCATCGCCGCCGATCTGCAGATCGACCAGCTGCGCCCGCGCAGTGCTGAAAACCATCACTTTCAACAAGTACGCAGCCAGTTGCTGCAATTGCTGGGAGTGGAACTTGAAGGTCAGCCCGAAGACAACGCCGCCAGACCCAATCTACATCTGGTTCCTGCATCGCCGGCAGCACCTTTCAACTTGAGCAATTTTTCGATCTGAAGCCATGTCAGCCAATTTCTTAAGCGCCTCTATAGCGTCCGACCAGTTACTGGCTGCATTGAGCGCCGAATTTGCGGCCAGCGCGGCCCAGCATGATCGCGAAGGCAGTTTTCCTCATCGCAATTTTGAGCGTCTGCATGAACACGGTTTGCTGGCGCTGACGGTACCGCGTTTTGCCGGTGGACATGGCGCCAATCTGGCGCAAACGCGTCAAGTGGTTGCGGCGGTAGCTTACGGCGATCCCTCCACCGCCCTGGTATTGAGCATGCAATATCTGCAACACGCGGCCACTTCGCGCACCGCACGCTGGCCCGTGCAGGTGTATCAGCAAGTCGCGGCCGATGCGGTAGCCAACGGTGCGCTGATCAATGCGCTGCGGGTCGAGCCGGAGCTGGGCACTCCTGCCCGCGGCGGTTTGCCTGCCACCTTGGCACGGCGCGTACCTGAGGGCTGGCGCATCAGCGGCCGAAAAATCTATTCCACCGGCATACCGCGTCTGACTTGGCTCAACGTCTGGGCGCGCAGCGACGATGCGCAGCCGCTGGTGGGCAGTTGGCTGGTCCAGCGCGATACGCCGGGTATTTCGGTCATCGAAAGTTGGGACCACCTGGGCATGCGCGCCACCGGCAGTCACGAAGTGGTGTTCGACGACGTGCTGGTACCGGCATCACATGCGGTTGACGTTGCGCCGGCGTCGAGCCAACCGGATATCGATCCATCAAGCTTGCTGTGGAGCGCCGTATTGCTGGGTGCCATTTACGACGGTGTCGCCCGCGCTGCGCGCGACTGGCTGGTGCACTGGCTGCAAAGCCGGGTGCCGGCCAATCTCGGCGCCCCGTTGGCGAGCTTGCCGCGCTTTCAGGAAGCGCTCGGCCAACTTGATGCTTGGTTACTGTCCAATCGCATTTTGCTGGACGCAGCGGCCAACGGGCAGACCACCGCCGCCGATAGCGGCCGCATCAAATACCTGGTCACCAGCCAGGCCATTGCCGTGGTCGAAAAGGCCATTGAAATCAGCGGCAATCCGGGGCTCTCGCGCAGCAACGCGCTGGAGCGCCATTACCGCAACGTCCTTTGCAGCCGTATCCATACCCCGCAAAACGACAGCATTCTGGCCGCTGGCGGACGTGCCGCATTGGCCGCTCAGAACCAGCAACCAGCAGTCGCAACGCCACCAACAGCAGCGCAGACGAGCACAGTACGCGCAGCCTGAGCCCGCCTTCATCTCACACAAGGATAGAACATGAGCATCGAATTCATTGGTTACGCCACTACGCAAGAAAGCTCCGAAACGCTGTTGCCACAAGGCCCTGTGGTCAGCAAAAGTTACCTCGCCAGCGTTGCCAGCATCCACGAAAATGGTGGTTTCGACCGCGTCCTGGTGGCGCATAACAGCGGCTCGGTAGACGGTTTTCAAGTCGCCGCCTACATCGCGCATCAGACTGAGCAACTCGGCGTACTGCTGGCGCACCGGCCCGGCTTTGTCGCGCCGACCCTGGCGGCACGCCAGCTGGCAAGCCTGGACCAGTTCAGTGACGGCCGTCTAGCAGTGCATATCATCAGCGGCGGCGACGACACCGAACAACAGCGCGATGGTGACTTCCTCACCCATGATGAACGTTATGAACGCAGCGATGAATATCTGGATGTACTCAGAAAAACCTGGACTGCCAGCGCGCCCTTCGACCACAGCGGCAAGCACTATCAGATCAAGGGCCAGAACGCCAGGGTAAGGCCGGTGCAAAGCCCGCACCTGCCGATTTATTTTGGCGGCGCTTCCGATGTCGCCATTGAGGTCGCGGGCAAGCATGCGGATGTCTACGCCTTGTGGGGCGAGTCGCTGGCACAGGTCAAGGAAACCCTCGACAAGGTACGCGCGGCGGCTGCCCGCCACGGCCGCGCCGACAAGATTCGCTTTAGCCTGTCGCTGCGGCCGATCCTGGCCGATAGCGAAGAGCTGGCCTGGGCCAAAGCCGATCGTATCTTGCAGCAGGCCGCCCTCAACGTGCAACACAACCCGCTGTTTACCCGCCGTCCGCAAGAGCCCAAGAACGTCGGCTCGCAACGCCTGTTGGCTGCCGCTGCGCAAGGCACGGTGATCGATAAGCGACTGTGGACCGGGATTGCCGCACTGACCAAGGCGGCCGGCAATTCAACTGCATTGGTCGGCACTGCGCAACAGGTCAGCGAGTCCTTGCTTGCGTATTACGATCTTGGTATCACGACCTTCCTGATCCGTGGTTTCGATCCGCTCGCCGACGCCTTGCAATATGGCCGTGAGCTGTTACCGCTGGTGCGTAGCGCCGTGGCCGAACGCACATCGGCAAGGCTGACGTCGACGCAACAGGCGGCCTAAGCCGAGGTCTGTCCATGCCCGACATCATCATCGCCAGCCAACTCGATACGGCCGTCAATCTGCGCCTGGCGCAACAGGCCCAGGTGCGTGTCATCGACTTGCCGCCAGGCGACCTGAGCGGCTTGTCCCGCGAAGCCAACGTGTTGTTTGCACGGCCCTTCAACAAGGTCGGCAGCGCCGCCGCTACGCGGGCGGCGCCGATACCACAGGGCTGGCCATTGCGGCTGGACTGGGTGCAGTTGGCCTCGGTCGGTATCGACTTTTACCCCGCTTGGCTATTGCAAGGGCCAATAGTCACCTTGGCGCGCGGCACCGCCTCTGACGCCATCGCCGAATACGTGCTGGCAGCCATTTTCAGCGCCGCCAAACGGGTGCCCGAGATCTGGCTCAAGGATGCCGCGCCGTGGCAACGGCCGGTGTTGTCCCTGGTACAGGGCAGTGTCTTGGGCTTGTATGGTTTTGGCTCGATCGGCCGCGCCTTGGCGCAACGGGCCTTGGCGCTGGGCATGCGGGTGTTGGCGCTGCGCCGTTCTGAGGCACCGTTCGATATCGATGGTGTGGAGGCCGCGGCCAACTTGAGCGAACTGGCAGCACGCGCCGACCATCTGGTACTGGCCGCGCCTGCCACCAGCGCTACCCGCCGTGCCGTCAACCGGGAGGTACTGGCGCAGGCCAAACCAGGGCTGCACCTGATCAACATCGCCCGCGGCAGCTTGATTGATGATCAAGCCCTGTTGGATGCCTTGGCATCCGGCCGTGTCGGCCTGGCCACGCTGGATGTCACCGACCCCGAGCCGTTACCCGCAGGTCATGGCTTCTATGGTCATCCACGGGTGCGCTTGTCACCACACATTGCGCCTAATACCGAGCAGTTGGCCGATGCGCTGCTCGATAAATTTCTCAGCAATCTGCAACGTTTTCGCAGTGGCCAACCGCTCACCGATGTGCTCGACCCGGCACGCGGTTATTAAATTTAATTTGATCAACAGGCAAGGAAGCAAATTCATGAGTCACTCTCCTCTGTATAGCGCGCCGCTATCCAAACCGCATCTGCGCGCCGTCGACAATGCGCCGCCGCGCCCGGCGATCTACTCGGCGCCACGCGATGCCGACGGCAAACTCATCTTCGCCATCCCACCGCCACCACCAACTCTGGAAGCCGCGCGCTTACACCGCAAACAAAGGCTGGCGGCCTCATTCCGTCTGTTCGCCCGCTACGGCTACGACATGGGCGGCGCCGGTCATATTACGGCACGCGACCCGGAATTCCCGGATCGGTTCTGGGTCAATCCGGCCGGCGTGTATTTTGGCCATATCCGCGTCTCGGATCTGCTGCTGGTTAGTCATGACGGCAAGATCCTGCACGGCGATGGCTTGCTCAATCGCGCTGCCTTCGCCATCCATTCCGAGTTGCATAAGGCGCGTCCGGACGTGATCGCGGCGGCTCATTCGCACGCCCTATGGGGCAAGGCCTTCGCCGCGCAGGGACGTTTGCTCGACCCGATCACGCAGGACTCCTGCGCTTTCTACGGCGACCACGTGCTCTTTTCCGAGTACAGCGGCGTCGTGCTTGACACCAGCGAGGGCGAACGCATTGCCCGTACACTCGGCCAGCATAAGGCCGCGATCCTGCAAAACCATGGTTTGCTGACGGTTGGAGCATCGGTCGAATCAGCGGTTTGGCGCTATATCGCGATGGAAAACGCCGCCCAGGCGCAACTGATTTCGCAAGCCGCTGGGCCGACCAAGCCGCTCTCGCATGCGGTGGCGCAACACACCGCTTCACAGATCGGCAGCGACACCAGCGGCTGGTTCAGCTTCCAGCCATTGTGGGACGTGGTGACGCGCGAAGAGCCGGATCTGTTTGACTAAGCCAAGGATGACCATGACCCGCCAATACCGCCCTAAGCGGAGCCGGCGCCACTTTCTGCAAGCCGGCATAGGCCTTGGTCTGGGCTTTGCGGCGGGTAGCTTGAAGGCGGCAACAGCAACGCCAGAGACCTTGCTGCGAGTAGCCGCCTACAAGGGCGATACCTCAGTTTTTTATCAAGCTGCCGGTGCCGCCGATTTCCCCTATCGTGTCGATTACGCCGAATTTTCCGGCGGTAATCTGATCGTCGAAGCCATTGCCGGTGGCTCGATTGATCTAGGTAACATGAGTGAAATCCCGCCGATTTTTTCGGTGCAAAGCGGCGCACCGCTGAAATTGATTGCGGTAGAGCGCGGCGACGTCAACAACCAGGTATTGCTAGTGCCGCAGCAATCGCGTATCCGCGACGTCGCGCAACTCAAAGGCTTGCGCGTGGGCTATGTCCGTTCGACCACGTCGCACTATTTACTGCTGCGATTTCTCCAGGAAAAGGGCTTGAGTTTTGCCGACATCCAGGCGGTCAGTCTCTCGCCGCAAGATGGCCTGGCCGCATTCCAGAGTGGTCAGCTCGATGCCTGGGTCATCTACGGCCCGCTGATCCAGCTGGCGCGCAAGCAAGGTGCACGTACGCTCAAAACCGGACTCGGCTACCTCTCCGGCAACTACCTGCTGGCTGCACACACCAAGGCCATTGCCGATCCAGCCAAGCATGCTGCGATCAGCGACTATCTGCTGCGCGAGCGCAAAGTATGCGCGTGGATCAGCCGCAGTCCGGATGCCTATGCCAGCAAACTGGCACAGATTACCGGCTTGCCGAAGTGGTTGTTCGAGGAACAGATCAAACTGGAAAACCAGCCCAGAACGCTGGTGGCCGTCGATGATGCCGCCATCCGCTCACAGCAACAAGTGGCCGATGTTTTCTACGAACACAAGGTACTTGAGCGCCGCATCGATGTCAGCAGTCTATGGGATCGCAGCTTCAACAACGTACTGAGTTGAACATCTGAGCAAAGGAAAAAAAACATGAAAACAGGATGGATACCCTGCCCGACTTGGCAACGCTGGATGCTAGCCGGCATGGTGGCACTGACTTGCCATAGCCTGGCGTGGGCAGCCGATGCCGCTGTACTGCGTGTGGGCGACCAACGCCAGGCCAACCGCGGCATACTGGAAGCCTCGGGCTTGTTGAAAAATCTCCCGTATCGAATCGAATGGTCTGACTTTCCCGCCGCGCAACCGTTGGGTGAAGCCCTCAACGCTGGTGCCATCGATATCGGCGGGCTCGGCGATGCACCCTTTATTTTTGCCCTGGCAGCCGGTGCCAAGGCGCATGTCGTCAGCGTCTCCCAGGTTCAGTCGGACGGCCTAGCCATCGTCGCCAATGTCAATTCGCCGGTCACCGATGTGGCCAGTTTAAAAGGCCGGCGCATCGCCACCACGCGCGGCTCGATTGGCCACTTCCTGGTGCTGGTGGCGTTACAGAAGGCTGGCCTCAAGAGCAGCGACGTGCAATTGGTCTTCCTCAATCCATCCGACGCCAAGGCCGCGCTATCGACCGGCGCGGTCGATGCCTGGTCGACCTGGGATCCTTATGTCGCCATCGCGCAATTGCACGACCACGATAAAGTCATCGTCAACGCGGTCGGCCTGAAAGATTCCTACACCTACCAGGCCGCGACCGACGATGCGATTGCCCACAAACGGGCGCTACTTGCGGATTTCTTGCAACGTCTGGCACAGGCGCAACGCTGGGCGCTGACACATGCCGATCAGGTGGCACAGGCGCAGGCGCGCATCACCGGCTTGCCCAAGGAAGTCCTGATCTTTGTCTATACCCGCGCCCGACTGCATCCGGTGGCGATGGATGCCAAGGTGATTCAGGCGCAACAGCACACCGCCGATGTCTATGCCAATGGCGGCGTGATTACGCAACATCTTGAGGTCAGTAGCAGTTTCGATACCAGTTTCATATTGAAATAGTGATATTTCAGCGCGCTTGCGCCACCGCCAATACAGAGGGGAAATCTTTCATGCAATCGTGGGCTCATCGCCAACATCAACGCTCTGAGAAGCGCTATCAAGCTCTGCGCCTAGCAGCCCTATCGCTACTGGCAATGGGCGTCCTGGCCGGTTGTGGCAAACCGGCCGCAACCGGCGCCGAAGCAGGTCCGCCCGATCTGAGCAAAGTCACACTCGTATTAGGTGACCAAGTCAACTTCACGCGCACCAAGGCAGAAGCCGCCGGGGTGCTGGACGGCACAGCTTACAAGATACAGTGGGCTAGCTTTCAGGGCGCGGCGCCGTTATTTGAAGCGGTGCGCTCCGGTGACGTCGACACTGCTCCTGCTGCTGACACACCGGTGCTGGCAGCAGCCGCAGGCGGCGCACCGATCAAGATCATCGCGGCCAACGTGTCGCCGAGCGCTGCCGCCTCGGTGGCAGTGCTGGTGCCACCAGACTCACCCATCAAGCATGTCGCCGATCTCAAGGGACATACCGTGATCGTCTCTTCGGCACGTGGCAGCGTGGCCCAATACGTTTTGTTTGGCGCCTTGCGCGAAGCCGGCTTGACCGAGCGCGATCTGACCATCAGTTTCATGTTGCCTGGCGATGCCTCGGCCGCTTTCGCCGCTGGCAAGATCGAAGCCTGGGCCACCTTTGGCACCTATCAGGCTGCGGCAGAATTGCATGGTGCGCGCGTGTTGCGTGATGGCGTCGGCATCTATAGCGGCACCGGCCTGATCGCCGCTTCCGATAAGGCGCTGGCTGACCCTGGCAAGCGCGCGGCATTGGCCGACGTACTGCAACGGCTGGCACGCGCCAATGAATGGGTAATCCAACATCCGAATGAATACGCGCGGGTGTTTGCCAAACTGACCGGGCTGCCCAACGACGTTGTGGCACTCGTCATCAAGCGCGAACGCCCGCAGTTGGTAGCCGTCGATCCCCATATCGTCGAACAATTGCAACAGGTAGCAGATACCTTCTACGCCGCCAAGCTGTTCCCGATTCGCGTTAATGCGGGAAAATTGGTGGATGGCAATATTTTCAAACAACCTTAGTGGCCTACACATTGCGAGCAGGCCGCCCCGCTATCGTCCGAAACAACGCCCGGCGCAGCTTTTCGCTCAGCCGTCCGCGTTGATGCGGCTAATCAGCGCTTCCAGCACATCCGCCGCAAGTGCATTCTCTATCTGGCAAGTGCCAGCATTCTCATGTCCACCACCGCCGTATTCCAGCATCAGCGCACCGATGTTGGTCCTCGACTTGCGATTGAGAATCGATTTCCCGGTGGCGAACACGGTATTCTGGTTTTTCAAGCCCCACAGCACGTGGATGGAAATATTGGTCTGCGGGAACAAGGCATAGATGATGAAGCGGTTGCCGGCGAAGATCACCTCTTCGTTGCGCAAGTCCAGCACCACCAGATTCTTGTGCACGGTGGCGCAACGGAGAATTTGTTCCTTGCACTTTTCGGCATGTTCGAAATACAGATCCTTGCGTTCCTTGACGTCCGGCGACGCCATGATTTCATCGATCGTGTGCGTTTTGCACAGCGCAATCAAATCCATCATCAGGTTGTAATTAGAGATGCGAAAATCGCGGAAGCGGCCCAGTCCGGTGCGTGCATCCATCAAAAAATTCAGTAAATCCCAGCCCTGCGGATTGAGCACTTCCTGCTCGTTGAAGCGCGCCGCGTCACCCTTGTCGACGGCCGCCATCATGTCGCTCCACGCCGCGGGAAAGACTTTGCGACCACCGTAATATTCGAATACCACACGCGCAGCTGATGGTGCGTTGGGATCAATCACATGATTCTTACGATCGCCGGTATTACGCAGGTTTTCAGATGAGTGATGGTCAAATGAAATATGGGCGCCTGGCACGAACGGCAAATTCGTCGTGATGTCATTGTCGCTGATTTCAATTTTCCCATCCTGCATGTCTTTGGGATGCACAAACAGGATTTCATCGATCATGTTCAGATGCTGCAACAGGACCGCGCACACCAAACCATCGAAATCGCTGCGCGTGACCAAACGGTATTTTTTTGCTTCTGACATGAATGTCCCCTAAGTAGATTGAACCCTTCACCTCGTGCTGCGGTGGAGTCGGCAATAATACAACCCAAATTTATGGATGAATAGCAATTATTGTGAATTGAAACCTACAGAGAAGATCCAATAAAATACTCTCAAAAATATTGCCAAAAAGAATTTTTCATTGATTTTTTTGACAACCAAAGTCAATGCGAACATTGAAATGACACCTAAAAATACGTCACAAATACTTTAGAATCTACTTAGGCGAATCGATTTCTCACACGCGATAGGATGAAAATATGACTGGCGCAATGCCTATCTCCGCAGAAGAAGAAAACCGACTCAAACGATTGCATGCACTGGCAATACTCGATACAGCTCCAGAACCCATATTTGACGCTCTTACACGCATGGCGTCAACGGTCTGCGATGTTCCTATCGCTCTGCTGACGATGGTTGATGCGAAAAGACAATGGTTCAAGTCGAATATCGGCCTGGAGGGCACACAAGAAACATCCCGTGAATGGGCGTTCTGTGCCCATACCATCCTGCAATCAACGCTGATGGAGATCGTTGATGCGACGCAAGATGGCCGATTTCAGAACAATCCTTTAGTGACAGGAGCGCCACATATACATTTCTATGCCGGGATGCCGATTGTCATGCCTGACGGTGAACATGTCGGAAGCCTGTGTGTCATCGACCGCAAACCTCGCCTACTCACCGATTTGCAACGCGCTGTCCTGGCCGATCTGGCACTCGCGGCGTCATCCGCATTGGCCATGCGCCAACACGCATTAGACTCGGATCGCCTCAATGAAATCAATATCGCCAAGGCACAAGAAGTTAAAAACAAAGACGCGCTCTATCACGCCATTGTGGAAGATCAAACGGACTTGATTTCCTTGGCGCTGCCAACAGGCGAACTCACTTTCGTCAACGGCGCCTATGCCAAACACTTCGGACTGACGCCAGAATCCATGCTCGGAAAAAACTTGCTGGACTACGTGTCGTTGAAGGACAGAGAGTCGGTAGCCACACATTTGCAAGCCTTGTGCCGGCAACCTGGCGCCGCACAAAATGAAAATCAAATGCGATCAGCCACTGGTGAAGAGCGCTGGATAGCATGGTCAAATCGCGCCATTGGTGACGAACAAGGCAAGGTCATTACCTTGCATTCAGTTGGCCGCGACATCACCGAACGCAAACGTACCGAATTTGCACTAAAAGCAAGCCAGAATCGCATTCGTGCTTTTTACGAATCGACGCCAGCGATGCTCCATTCGATCGATGGACAAGGCAAGATATTGTTCGTCAGTGACACTTGGTTGAGCAAGTTGGGCTATACGCGCGCAGAAGTGGTGGGACGACCGTCCACCGACTTTCTTACACCGGGCTCCAGGGAATTTGCCGCGACAATCGTATTGCCGGCGTTCTTTCAATCGGGTCGTTGTGATGCCATCAAATACCAGATGGTACGCAAGGATGGCAGCATCATGGATGTGCAATTATCCGCAGTATTGGAGCGAGACTCTTTAGGTCAGCCCACGCATTCACTAGCCATCATTCAAGACGTTACCGAGGAAAATGCCATCTCTACCGCATTGCGCGTAAACGAAGAACGCCTTGTGCTGGCAACCAACGTCAATGACATTGGCATTTGGGACGTTGAACTTGCCACTGGCCGACTGGAATGGAACGACACGATGTTTCGCATTTTGGGCGGCAGCCGCGCGAGTTTCCGCGGCACGATAGAAGATTGGTCCAGCCGGCTGCATCCCGACGATTTTGAGCGAAGCACTCAAGAGTTACAAAAAACGATAACGACGCACGAACCCATGGACTTTGATTTTCGCGTGGTGCTCGGTGACGGCGAAATTCGCTACATCAATGCCAGAGCGATCGTGATTAGAGATGTGCATGGCAAGGCGACCCGCATCTTGGGTACCAACTATGACGTCTCGGAACGCAAACTGATCGAACGTGCCTTGGCGCATAGCGAGCAACATTTGCGGTTGATTGCGAACAATCTACCGATCCTGATTTCCTATATCGATACCAACTTCCGGTATGTATTTGCCAACAACAAGTATCAGGAATGGTACGAGCTTGATGATCAGTCGATTCTCGGCAAGACTGTGCCCGAAGTGTTTGGAGAAAAGGCTTTCGAAGGTATCAAGCCACACATGATCGAAGCCCTGGCGGGCAAAGAGGTGTCTTTTGAAATTCGAAATCTCCCCCCAAATCCGCGCACCAACATGTCTGTGCACTACATACCGGATCGCGATGAACTTGGCAGGGTCATCGGTATCTTCGGCATGGTGCTCAACCGCACTGAGGCGCATCAGGCACAGGCGCGCCTTGAGGCCAGCGAGCGCCAATTGCGGGCGGTGACGGATAATCTGCCGGTACTCATCACTTATATCGATACAGAAGAACGTTTGCGTTTTATTAAGGAAACTCTGCATAAGTAAACGCATGAGAGTCTTACTGCGTTAAAGAAGGCATACAAACCAGATCTGGATGAAGGCAATGAAACAAAGGACATTCGCAGAAGGTAGTTTTGAGCCGTATCG
>Ga0302155_10000356_pt1 | contig 37859 bp, 27 predicted proteins | sample I_Bog_N3_1_FD_193508 | JGI IMG/M metagenome (GOLD analysis project Ga0302155, IMG submission 193508) | Peat permafrost microbial communities from Stordalen Mire near Abisko, Sweden - I_Bog_N3_1 | ecosystem: Environmental > Terrestrial > Soil > Wetlands > Peat | place: Sweden: Abisko, Stordalen...
AGCATCCCGTTTTCCACCTATGCCAAATATGTCGTGGATGCGGCGACCAGCCTGGGACAAGCCGGAGACAAGGGCTTTTTCAAAAATCAGGCCCAAACCCACATTGCCCATGCGCTTGAACTCCTCGCCGAACTGCAACAACCGGTGACTTTACGGGGCGCATTCGAGTTGCTGTCGAACAAGGAAAGGCTGGAGGAGGAATTGAGAAACCTGAACGACCTTTCCGTGGAAACCCCGGAACGCCACGAATTGAGCACCCATTTCACGCACCGTTTCCTCAACCAACCCGCCGAGCAGCTTGGCGGTGTCCGCGAGACCATCGGCAACTACCTGCAATACTTCCTGACACCGGAAGTGGCCGAGGTGTTCTGCGCCAGAGAAAGCACGTTCGACTTCTCCACGATTGATGAGGGCAAAATCATTCTCGTGACCATGCCGCAGAAATTCCAGACCGAACGCCGGTACGTGAATACGTTTCTCAAATTGCTGTTCTACAATCATGCGTTGCGCCGGTTTGACAAATCAAAGGCGGACCGCGCCGAAGATAATTTGCTGATCTTGTGGGCAGATGAAGCCCAACGGTTTATGACGGCCAGCGAGGACGGCACCAGCGATTACAACTGCGTGGACGTGATCCGTGAGGCGGGCGCAACCATCGTCGCTGCCGCGCAATCCACCACATCGCTGATTCCGCCATTGGGCAACGACAAGTCCAGAGTGCTGACGTTGAACCTTCGCAACCGGATGATTTTCCGCTCTGCGGATGAAGCCGATGCGGTTCAAGCCGCCGATTTTCTTGGTAAAAAATCGGTGATGAAACGCTCCTGGGGTTCCAGTGCCGGCAAACGCAACGTGAATTACTCCGAAACCGAGGAGCACAAGATCAAATCCTACAAACTCCGCAAACTGCGCGACCACGAATGTGTTTTGGTGCATTGCGAAAAGGGGTTCAGCAAAGTCACGCTCCCGCCACTGGAACCGGATGGAACGGTCGCCAAATGGTTTCCGTTGTGGAGAAAATTATTCTGAACCAGCCTGCGTATGGCCGAAAAACCGTGAAAACACAAAAGGAAATTCTCAAATGGCTGCAAGCTAATCTTGGCCGGAAATGCACGGCCCCGCTTACCAGCACGGATTGCTATGCGCTCGTGACGAGCGTCAACCTGTGTAATCTCATCGGTTATTCATCCGCCCCGCCAGAGCTTTTCGCCGCCTATGGCGCCATCGTCCATCAAATGCAGCCGCAGACGCGGGGGTTGGCATATCACGCTATCGCTTGCGAATTGGACTGGCCGCATCGTGACATGATTTGGGAGTTGGCCGGGCTTTCGCCCGGCGATAAGCCCAAATGCAAATGTGCCTTCGAACACTAAATGTCGGCCCGTTCGCCAAATGGTCGCCCCTGAAAATAATTATTCTCAACCGCCTATGAAACAAATTCCCTGTAAAATCGGACTCCGTCTACGCGCACTACGCCAATCACATCACCAAACACAAGAGTCCTTGGCCAAAGAATGCCGGCAACGTGGATTCGCCGTCACTCGCGGAAAGTTGGCAAAGTATGAAGTCGGCATGACCCAGGTGCCCGCGCGCTTTATTCCCATCATCGCGCATGTCCTGAAAGCTGACATCACGGACTTGCTGCCGCCGGTTGGCCGGGAAGACCGCCCGAATTCAAGAACTGAACTGATGCAGGTCAGAAATCTTTCGGGCAAAAAGATTCAGTTTTTTCGTAAAAAACAGAAATGGACACAACGCAAACTGGCGTCCGTGTTGGAAAAAATGGGTATTTCCATCACGCGTGAAACCATCGCCAACGTGGAATCGCAGCGCACGCGTGTGAGGGATTATCAACTGGTTTATTTTGCCAAAGCCCTGCAAATTCCTTTGGAGTCACTTCTTCCAGACTTCGCCGATTACACCAAGACCTTCAGTGTCCATCACCGTCGGAAAATTTGTTAACGCCCGGCGAGGTAAGTGCAATTCACAACCAAGCGTCCCAATCGGCAGGGACTGTCTTGCCAGAGCAGTTATTTTTTTGCTGCCTTTATTTTCGCCCAACGCGCTTTGGCCGCAGCAGACATTCTCGCCCTGCCTGCCGCGCTCATTTTACGCCTTCGCTTCGGCGCAGCAAGGGCCGCAGGTTTGGTCGCAGAACCTAAAATCTGCTCAAGCTCTGTTTCAAGCGTTTGGACTTGATCTTTGATGTCGGCAGCACGACGCAATTGTTTAGCTGACAGGCTGGCAATGGATGCACTCATGCCGCCAGTTAGAAACTTTTGGCCGGAAATGTCAACATGTGGTTGCGGAAGCCCAATTCGGTTGAGTCTTGAACCACATTCAAAACTCGTTTTCCAGGGTGGCGAAGAATTCGCGAATCACCATAGTTGTCTGTACCGGTGATCAAATAACTTGAAATATTTTCCGCCCTGAAAACATTGAACGAAAATGGTGTCAAAGTCGAAAATCAGCCGAACCGCCCGCGTAAAACAGCGTACTTTTGTGTCAAGCATCGGCGAAAAAAGCGGTTCCGCTCAATGTTTGCAAGGCTTCTATCGAAGACTTTGCAATCCGGCAAAAGTGCGTCTGGTAAAATAGTGGTGTCGTTGAATGAATCAGCGACGCAACCAAAAAAACAAATTATGGAAACGACTGAAATGACCGACACACTGAAAAGCATCAACACAACTCCGCACCTTTGCCGGAGCAAGGTGAAACAAACCGCGCTGGAAATTGCCGCCGCGATCCGGCCGGCCAATAAATTTAGCCGGGTTGGCATGAGCTTCGTTGAACGCATCGAGGCGAAAGTCCGTGCCGCCATCCGCGAGGAAGTCAGGATTCATCCCAGCAAGGGCAAGACACTATTGTGATAGGTAAGAAAATGGCGCGAGACTTCGCCAGCAGTTTTGAGGAAGGTTGACTCATGACGCTGCTTATTCAATTGGCGTGCCCATGCCTGAAAATCGCCCGGATTGATATTCAAAGAACCGGGCAATGCCTCCCGCTTTTGGTTTACTGCTTTGGTGGAATCTGCCCGCGCGAAAGTTTGACGCGGTATTGCGGCCAAAGCGTTTTGATTTTTTTCCGAAGGTTCGGCGGAAATAAATCGTCAGCCGATACGCCCAGCACATTCGCGAAAACGAATAGCTCCACGTCGGGCACGCGCCGCTCCTGATTTTCCAGCCGGGTAATCGAAATACGGCTGGTATCCCAGCCAAACAATTGAACTTTTACAGCAAGATCATCTTGAGTCCAGCCTTTGGCTTCACGGAACTTCCGTACTTGCGGCCCAATGAAATTCAGATGTTTCGTGGCGTCTTTGATGGCCGCACGTTAACATTCCGCAGAATGAACAAATGTGCTTACTACTGAACATTTGTGCTTGCGTTGTTAATCGCTTTTTGGGAAACTTCCCCCAACAAAGTAAATCGCGTTGGCGGATGCAGGCGCGAAGGATCAATTTTTGGGCCAGGGCTATGAAAAAGAAGAAAGTGCTGGTTGTGGAAAATGGAATACCAACCGCGATGATGATGGTTTCCTTGTTGACGCAAGCTGGATTCGATGCAAAGGTTGCCACCAAGGGCCGAAAGGGGCTGGAAATCGCCCAGGAGCAAAAATTCGATCTCATTCTATTAGAAGCGCAGTTGCCAGACATTAGCGGGCTTGAAATCTGCGCCGAATTAAGGCAAAGGCACATCTCCTACCGAACGCCAGTTATTTTCCTTTCCGGTCAATGCGGCGATGAATACCGCCAGCAAGCCCTTGAACTTGGGGCAGCCGATTTTATTGAGAAGCCATTCGACGCGAAGGATTTTATTTCACGCGTTCTTTCACAAGTCAAACCTCTGCCCGCTTATGCGTAGCTTCCCAGATCATTTGCTTTTAACCCGGTTGCGCGACAGGCGCATCCGAAACGCCGGCCCGAGTTTCTTGATGTTTACGGTGGTGGGAAAGAGCAAGTCAGTCGAAGTCCGCAGAACCTTCGCCAGAATAAAAAGCTCGCCGTCGGGAACACGCCGCTGGTGGGTTTCGAGCTTGGCCAGCGATTCGCGGCTCACGTCCCAGCCAAAGACCTGCAATTTGGCGGACAAGTCCTCCTGCGTCCAACCTTTGCGGTCGCGCAATTCCCGGACTCGTGTCCCGATCAAATTTAATGGCAAGGAAACTTTTTTGATGGTCGCAACGGTAGCAGCGCCCGGCGGAGAAAATGTTCGATTCAGGTCACAAATTAGAGCTTGTCAAAAAGCGTCGTCGCGGCAAAATCAACGCTAACCTTAAACAGCGAACATGGAAATTAACGCCAAAGCAAGTGGTCTGGCCAATTTAACGGTATGGGCCGGGAATTCCGCATCGCTGGAGTCAAACGTTGCAGATTTGTCACTTGTCCGCAGGGTAGTGACGCAATACGCTTATAAAAATGAAAATGGACGCCAGCACAACTTATGATAATGATTGGGGACGATGATGCTTCGTTGACACAACGGAGCGCAGCAGGGGAAGAGGCAGCTTCCCTTTGGCAGATTGCAGGCACCATCTATAATCGTAAATTAGGAAGTTCATTGTTTCGCCTAATGGCCGGTGCGGCCTCAGTCTCGGTGGTTTCAAGACATTTTCACAGCAGGTCGCCCAAACGCGGCCATTCACTCGCGAACAAATAAAAGGAACCTTCATGAAAACTCGTGTAAAGAAATCAATCGCCATTGCCGCCGTTTTGGGCGTGGCGCTCGTCGCTGGCATCACGCCGACGCAGGCTCAGGAAACCACCACAACGTCCTCGTCCGACAGCATTGTGGCGTTGGCCGCCGATTCCAAGTCAATTCCGCAAGTGACGTCCGCCGAGACGCCCAGGCGCGGGGGGACATATTGGTGGGTGTATCCGACCGGGGAAGCCATCCCGACCCCCTGCCTGCCGCTGGGAGTCAATGTCCCGATTTACGGCGTGACTTCCCAGGAATTTCTGGTTGACATGACGGGCGGCACGGTTCTGGTCACGCCGCGCCAACTGACTGCCGAGTCGCAGACGGCCAATCCCTATGCCGCCGCCGTTACGGGACAGGTGCAGGGATTGATGAACCTCATCACCTTTGTTCAGACACCGCCGCCCGCCGCAACGACGACAACGGGGACTACCGAGACAGCCATGACCGCCGGTGCCAAACCAATGGGCCAGGGATTTTCGCCCATGTATCAAAGTGGGGTGCCATACCTGACCATTGCGCCGACCGGGACCAATGGAGTGTTTCTCGTCACCGTCTGGAACAATCAAGGCCCGGCGAACTACGAAATATGGTCCACCCCCGCGCTGGTTTCATATCCGTGGTCAGCCGTTGCGGCTGGAACGACTGGCCAGACGAACTTTTACATCAGCGCCGGGACGTATTACACAGGATTCTATCGGGCGATATGGGATACGAATTCGATTCCGACGTGGCAAGCGGCCAACAATAATCCGGCCAACGGCGTTTTGTCGGTGTACATTGACAGTCCAACCAATGGCGCGGTGCTGCAATAAAATCAAACGGGCGCAAATCCTTGAAAAAATATGAAATCACACACATCCTTGCGGCTGGTTTTGCTCGTAACCGTAGCGGTTCTCCTGGCGGCTTTGATGCCGGCTGCGGGCCAAACTTTCAACGCCCCGGGAGGCATCGGTTTTTCAATACCGGCTGGTAATTACGGGACGATATGGGGCGGCACCAACTATTTTCAGGTTAGCATTCAGTCCACCAATGATGCGCTGAACGACTTCGACGGCAACAGTTCGGATGATCTATATGGCTACATCGGTTCGGTTTACGACACTCTTTACGAGTACGAGGACTTGACGACCGAGGAAACCTATTGGACAACCAATGTGGATTACGGGAATTACCAGTACACATATTATGATGGAAGCTCTTATTGGACAAATGGCTATCCAGGTGATTTCCAATATGTAAATCCCATCACATCGGCCACCTGGTGGACCAACACTTACAACGGTGATTTTGGGTATCAAGAGTGGAACGGAACCGAGTGGGAAAATGACTGGTACGATGAGTCGCAAGGCGACGGCACTTACGAGTATGCGATTTGGAATGGGACCGACTACGCATATAGCTGGACCAATTCAAATCTTGGCCTTTACCAGTATATAAACCCGTGGACCAGCGCCACGTATTGGACCAACACCGACAGCGGGACGTATCAATATATGGAATTCAGCGCGACCGGGACGACGAATGGCTATTATTGGACCGATACCGGGGATGGCGGGTGTCTGTATGACAGCGGATGGACCGATACGTACAACGGCATGGATGAATACGCGGAATATGAACCGGATGGCACTTTTGACGAAGATGTTTGGTATGACAATTATCCGGGCTACAATTACTACTACTATGTATATGAGTATGACTCAGACGATGACGAGTATGATATTTACGAGGGTCTCAGCGGGCAGGACACGTCGTCGGGCGATTACTATTATGAGGATGACGGCGAATATTTTCTCTGTATCGCTTATGAATTGGAGGACAAGCTGGATGATATGGAGACTGCCGAATTTAACGGTCAGCAGGTGGCCAAGGAAACGGCTGAGTTCAATCAGGAAATAACCGGCGAAAAGATCGAACAGGACACACTTTATTATGACCTAGCGCCTTGGTCAATCTACGGGGGGTATAACGACATGGGGCTTTCGGCTGACGACCGCGCCGCAGAGACCACCATTACACTTTCCGATAACCAGGGCCACAACAATTACAATTACGGCAGCATGACGTTTGTCCCGTTCGCGGACACCCTGACAGTTCCTTTAGCATACGCCGATCCGGGTGGGCCGGCACCAGACCTCAAAGGGGTACTGACTGTCGAAGACACGGACCCGAATTTGGACGACGCCTATTATTATTATTGCGACCCTGATTATGTGTATTCCGCCCGCAACGCTGTCGGCACGGCCAGCTATACCTTCTATAATCCTTACACCGACATGTCTGTTGATACTGGCGGCTACGATGAGCAATATCTGGTGGAGAGCACGCCGGCGCAAGGCACCACCTTCCGCATCTATCGCACTGACACATATAATGCCCGAACGGTTCATTACACGATCACTGGCACGGCGGTCAACGGCACGGACTATACCGCCACTTTCACCGGCAGCGTCAACTTCACGGCCAATGGCGCGGAGTACATCGACATCCCGGTGACCACCCACAATCCTAATTTGAGTGAACCAGTCTATGTGACCCTGACGCTGGCTTATGCCACCAACTACAACACCGACCCCTACGATGTGGACTCCGACTATTACAGTGCCACTATCTGGTTTGTGCCCGATCCGCCAGTAAACATCGCGCTGGCTGGCGGGCAGCAGACCACCAACGTGGTGGAAAGCCAGGCCACGCAAACCATTCCGATTACGATTTCGGCCTCTGATCTGACGTTCGACACCACCGTGAATTACGCCATCAGCGGAACGGCGGTAAACGGCGGGGCTTATAGCGCGCCTTGGAATGGGGCCAGCGGCAGCGTCACGTTCACAGACGACGGCTCCTTTGTGATACCGATTTCGACCGGGGCGAATGTGTCCGCCCCCGAGACGCTAACCGTCAGCCTGACGCCGGACACAGATTGGTATCAGATTGGCACGCCGTCCAGCGTGACGATCAACTTCTTGCCCAATACGAATTATCCAACCATCACCGATACGGGAACCCCCAACAGCGGTGCGGCGCAGACGTTTGAACCGTTGACTCCCACCTTTAACAACGTGAATGTAGCCGGCCAGAGGAACGGTTCGCCGGGCGGAACACTGACCAACGCCAGTTCGGGTTTGCCGGTTCCCTTGGTGAACGTCCAGGCCGTATCGCCGTTTGCCACGGGCAGGGGGCCAACGCCGGGTGTGTTTTCCATTACTTCCAGCGGCTGGACCAACGCCTTGACCGTGAACTACACGGTTACCGGCACGGCGGTTGCCGGGACGAGTTATTCGGCCCTGGCAGGATCGGTGCAGTTTGCGGCCAATCAGACGGCCACGAATCTGGCAGTCAATGTGCTGACCAACACCCCATTGACCTCGGCGCAAACGGTGGTTTTGACACTGAATCCCGGCGGCAATTACGCTTTGGGCTATAATCCCCAGGCGGTCATCACGCTCCTGCCCAACAGTTCCCTCACCAATTCCGTGGCCTCACCGTCCGGGCGCTACTGGCGCGGCAGCGGCAGCGACCCGACCTACTGGTCACAGGTGATTCCACTGGATTATATGAGCGGAACAATTTACAGCAATCAGAATGGCAATGCCTCGACCTTGTATCCGGGGCTTTCATCCGGCGCGTGGAGTAGCCAGACGTTTTATCATTACAACGCGGCGAATTCCTTGCCGCAGACCAACACCGCCAACCGGATTCCTTTCAACAACCCGATTGCAGCCTTTGGCGAGCGAACAGGCGGCACCCCGTTATACTATAGTCAGCCCTATGGTTTTGGCGTTTATGCGGGCGATCCGCTGCTGACGACCACCCAAATAGTGATTCAGGTTTATAACCGAACCAACGACTCCCTGGCCGGCTCAATCACGGTGACGCCGCCGAATTATTTCAATACGAATTCGATGGTTGGTTATGCGACCAACGGGTTCCAAGTGACCACCAATGCCTTTGGGTTGAGCACCACCATTTCAGATTCACCAAGCCTGAATTGGGGAGCCACATCATTGGGCGCTTACGCGCTCACCCACACCGCCAGCACGCTGGCCTCAAACTACTATTATTTGGTGGAAGTGTCGGGGTATCCCGCCGCCGGCAGCAACGCGATGGTCATCAATTCGGGTGGGGCGATGGCACCCTCGCTGCTTTACACCTTGGAGTTCGAGGCACGCCCGCCTTGGCGTTCAATTTTCCTCGACCAGCCGCAATTTGCCGGCAGTCCGTTGCCGCCGTATTACGCGGGGAAGACCCTGGCCGAAATGCTGACCAATACACTACCGGTGACGAACATCGTCAATTTCGCCCCCTCTGCCGCCACCAATCTGGACGACAGCCCCGAACTGCAACGACATCCGACACTTGACAATTTCGTGGCGAGCATGGGCAACGACCCGATTGCGCTGGCTAATTACGTCATCAACCAGATTGACCTGACCGACCCGATGGACTACAGCGACAGCGGCAACATTGCCGAGCAGGCCATCAACCCCGGCGGCATCAGCCGCGGGGCGTTGGGCACCTTCATGGAAAAGCAGGGTTCGGCGATGGATCAATGCGCCCTGCTGGTCTATCTGCTCCGACAGGCGGGCGTCCCCGCCGTATATGAATTTGCGCCGCGCAACGGGCTGCAAATCCTAGATGCGCGGTTAAGCCAGATGCTCAAACTCCAACTTCAAGGCGCGGTTAACGAAGCTGGCCAGCTTTACACCACGAACACAATGATTGCCGTCAACTACCCGTGGGTGGCCGCCTACATCGGCACCAATTGGGTTCACATCTTCCCCTGGTTGAAGGACTATGAAATTACCGAGGGGCTGAATCTGTGGGAACAAATGCCTTCAAATTATCCCAGCGCCTATCCGTGGGTGCGGGATTACATTTATGGCAACACCAATCTGCTGGCGTTCACCACCAACGGCGACAATACGCCGAGCGTCATCTTCCCGGCCTACCTGAATCAAACGCTCCTGCAAAATCACCCGGGCATTTCCCCAGCCGACATCGGGGTGCAGATTCTCCATCGGCAGCATTATTATGCGCGCTGGCAGGATTTCCCGACGCCGACTTGGGTTACCAACGTCAGCACACCATTGGAGAGCCTGGCATCCAGCGGCATCACGAACATCAGCCCGACGCTGACCAATGTTTTTGACACGGTAAGTGTCGAAATCTACAGCCTTACCAATCCCACCAACAATATTCAAACCGGCCCGCTGCGGCTGGTGGATCTGCATAATCGGGAGTTTTACATTTATCAAACCACAAACGCCGCCAGTCCCGGCACGGTGCAACTCAGCCTCATCTTGCTGCCGTTCCGCACCAACGTGACCACGCAGTTCGCGTTTACCAACGACTCCACACTTTTGTCCAGAGAAGTTTTGACCATGAATCTTGGGGCACCGGAAACCCAAATGGGGGTGCGATTCCAGTATCTGCGGCATCAGGCTTTGGGGGCGGGCTATCCGATTGACCCCAGCGCCGCGTTCCTGGGTTTTGAAGGTTGCGAGAATATCAGTCTGGAGCGGCCCCTGTTGAAAGGCGATCAAGCGGCCATCTGCCTGGATTACGGGCGGGTGACCCAGGACATGCTCGATGTGTATGCCACAGACCTCTGGCAAATGGAAAACGCGGTGCAGGCGAATCCATCCCTGACCAACAGCGTGTCGCCGGACGTGTATGAGGGAGCGGTGATGTATCTGGCGGGCATGTCTTATTACAAGAACGTCAGCGATTTCAACCAGGTGAACGAGGACCTGCACAAGGTCAACGTGCTGTCCTGCTGGGCGGCGGGACTCTCCAAACTCGGCGCGGCCCGCGACGGCTTCGGCGACTTGACCAACGGGTTGGTGATTCCCGTCCTGCCCAGCGTGGACATGTTTTATTACGAAACTGCGCTGGTGGGAAATGGAACGGTGCAGCCCGACTCCAATGAAACGCTGCAACAGGCCCAGCAAAACTACAATCTCATCGCCATCATCAACAATTCCGCCGAGGAACATCAGATCATCAACAATTTTTACCAGCAGACGAATGCCGTTTCCACCGTCCGACTGTTGCAGTTGTCACACAGCCAAGGAACCGGCATCGTGCCGCTTAACTACAACAATTATGCCAGCCAGGGACAGACGGCCTATCAGGGCAAGGCGCTGCAAAGTTGGGACACGGGCATTTGGTCACAGACGGCCAATGCCCTGCAAAACTCGCCTTACACCATCGCCTACATCACGCCCGGGCCGATAACCAATTCGGCGTATGCGGGCATGGCCGCGCTGGTCTTGGGCTGGAACCAATGGCAGGCCCTGATCTCGCCGCAAAATTTGAACGGCGGCACGGGGACGCCGCTGCCGAATCCTGTGACCGCCGGCAGCACGCCCACATATGTTGTGACCCCCGGCGCGCCATACCAATTTACGTTCACGACCCCCATGCCGGACACCACCATCACCCCCACGTCCGGCACGGGGCCAAATTACCTTAACAACCTCAACCAGATTCAGGACGGGGCGACAGTTAACACCGGTTTTAGTGGGAACTATTACGGTCAAATGGCGAATCTTTACAATGTGCCAAATTCCGGCAGTGACCAGAACACCGCCACGCTTTTCCAAGTGAGCGCCAGCAGCGGAAATCCGGGCAATGTGGGAGCCGAACAATCCGAATTTGAAATGTTCGTTTCCGATCCGGTCGGGACCATCACCGGTGAGCATTACATTAATGAGACAGACTTGCAGTTGCCGGGTCCGCTGCCGCTGGCGTTGCGTCGTAATTATTCCAGTCAAAATTTGGCCGACAACCAATTTGGCACCGGCTGGAAATTGAACATCCTGCCCTATCTGACCGTGACGGGCGGACAGACCAATATCTATGCCGCCGACATGGACGGCGCGGTTTTGGCTTATGTGCAGACGGCCACCAATGCCAATGTATGGATTCCGACGCTGGCGGCCAACCCGCTGCTGGCCAACGATTCCACCGCCGGCGTGGGCGGTCTGGCCAACCGTCTTCGCAACCGGATCGTCCAGACGGCCACCACCAACTACACGCTGTATGGGTCCGACGGCAGCACCCGCCTCTTCCAGGTGGTTTCGTTCAACAACGGCATTCTGAATCAGACCCGGCCTTATCTGCTAACCTGGACCGATGCTTCCGGCAACTTTTACACGTTCACCTATGGCACGGATTCCACCCAGCCTAATTTTGGGCAGGTGACGCGCATCCAATGCAGCAACGGCAATTACCTGGGCTTCGATTTCGATGTCAACGCCCATATCATTGACGCGTATAGCGGAGATGGCCGCTGGCTTTATTACACTTATGATAATTACGGCGACCTCGTGACGGTGACGTTGCCAGACAACACCACCCGGAGCTACACCTATCAGCACGCCACGCAGGCGGTCACCAATGGCCTCGCCACGTATTCGACGCACCTCATCATCGAGGAAGACAAACCGGACGGCCGCGTCCTGCAAAATGCCTATGACAGCCAGCGCCGGGTGACCAATCAAATGTCCACCGCCGGGGCGACCCTGGTTCCCATCCGCACCGGGTCGTTTGTCTTTTCAAACAATTTTGTCCTGACGAACTCGTACACCACCGCCATCAGCGGCTATACGCTCATTATTGACGGCAACGGGCACACGAACCGCTATGATTACGCCAACAGCCTGATCACCAAGATCACTGACCCGCTCGGCCAGACCATCCAACAAACGTGGTATGCCACCAACGCAACGGCCCCCGGCTATCCGCGCAGCCTGATGCAGAGCGTGGATCAACGGGGCTTGACCAACCAGTTCAAATACGATGGCAACGGGAATGTCACCAACACAATCACACTGGGCGACCTGACCGGCAACGGCATTTTCACGCAGAGCGCCACCAATACGGCACTTTACAACAGCAACAGCCTGCCCGTGCAAATGACCGACCCCGCTGGCAACAGGAAGGTCATCGTTTACGACCCGGTGTTCGTTTTCCGGCCGCAGCAAGCCATTTATTACTCCGGGGCCACGCCCGTCAGCACCAATTACACGATTTACGGAAATGCCACGAACGTGGTTACTGACGGCAACATCACGCAAACCAACACGGCCTTTGGTCTCCCGGTGCGCCAGATTCGGGCTTACGGTTCGCCCGACGCTGCGACGAACGACCTGCAATACAACGGGAACGGGTTCCTCGCCGAAACGATTCGTTATACCGGCACCAGCGATCCAAGCGTGATCAACACGTTCTTCTACAATGAGCGCGGGTTGATGGTGAACCGCGTGGACGCGTTGGGGGCCGTGACGTTTTTTGACTACGATGCCCTCAACCGCCCGATTGAGCAGGAGACTTTCGACGAATTTGGCAACTCCTTGTCTTGGAATTTCAATTATTATGATGACAATGGTGAGTTGAACTGGACGGAAGGCCCGCGCTACAACCCCGAAAATTACGTTTATTTCGATCATGACGGGGCGGGGCGGGTGACCACGGAAATCCACTGGCGTTCGCAGGCCAACAGCACGGGAACTGGAGTGACTGCCCCCGCCGGTTACAACCTGTATGCACAAACCTTCTATCAGTATGACCCGATGGGCAATCGGCTGTTGACAGTGGACCCGCGCGGGGCGATGACCACCAACACATTCGATGCGCTATGCCGGGTGGTACAGCGGACGCATCTGGACACCAACGGCGTGACCGTGCTGAGTACCGAAGGCTTTGGCTATGAACCGGGCGGGCAGGTGCGCTATTACACGAATGCCCTTGGTGGCCTCACCACCAATGTCTATACCAGTGCGGGCAAATTGGAGTTCCGCCGCAACGCTGACGGCTCGACCAATGCGTGGCGGTATTATCTGGACGGGCGCATTTATCGGGAAGTTCAGGGCAACGGGGCATACTGGCAGACCACCTATGACGATGTCAACCGCATCACGACGCACACGTTTTATTCGGCGGCGAGCGTGCCGGAGGCCACCAATTCTGTTCAGCTTGACCGGCGCGGAAATGTCATCGAACGCGTGGACGAGGGCGGTAATATCTTCACCACCGCATTTGATGGTTTGGACCGCGCCAAAGTCGTGGCCGGCCCGGCCATCGTCACGGTGAACAGCTATGGCGGCAGTGGCCTGCCGGGTGATGGCCCGCTTACCTATCAGACAAACACCTTGCAGGAAATCAGCACCAATTTCTTTGATGCCGCTGGACGGGTGGTGACCAATGTGGATGCGTTGGGCGACACCACCGTCAAAACGATGGATGCTTTGGGACGCACCACCGGCACGCAAATTTACAGCAGTTCCGGTGCGCTGGTGCGCGAGAAGTATTTTACCTACTCCGCCGACCACAACAGCGTCACCGTCAGGGACGGTTCCGGCCCCACCGCCATCAGCCACACCACTTGGACAGATACCGATGGACATACGGTGCTCTCCATTGCCAATCCGTCGAACGGGACAACCGAATCTACCCTGAACCAGTATGACCTTGCGGGAAACCTTATTTCCGCCCAACACGACTCTTCGGCCAACAGCACGAGTACCACGTGGACGACGGCGACCTTCACCTATGACGGCTTGAACCGGTTGGTCCAAAAAACCGACCGGGACAGCGCCGTTACCAGCTACGCGTATGATGCCTTCAACGACCTGACTAACCGTGTCATGCCGGGAACCAACCTGGTGTGGGTGGCCACCTACAACAACGCCGGGCAAGTTTTGACCAACTGGGAACGCAGCGGCAGCAGTGGCACACGCACCAACACGTATGTGTATTTTGCCACTGGCAGTCCGTTCGCCGGCCTGCTGCAAACCAAAACCGACGGGCGCGGCGTCACCTGCACCAACATTTATAATGACCGGTTGTGGGTCACCACCAACGCTTATGCCGGCTCCTTGCCCCAACAAGATTTGACCACCATCTGGCAGTATGAACCGCGCGGATATGCCACGAATGTCACCGAGCAATTTGCCAGCACCAACACCGGCCCGGCGACTTCCGTCCAGCGCACTTTCGATCCTTATGGCTTGCTGGCCAGCGAGTCCGTCAATGGCGGCACGTTTTCCTATGGTGATAGCCAAAGCTGGGATGCCACCGGACGCCGCACCCAATTGAATTTTGCCGGCAACAGTTACGGCTATGGCTGGCAGGCCGATGGCAGCCTGTTGACCGCCAGTGATTCCACCGGTAGCGCCGGTTACACCTACGATACCGCCGGGATTTTGACCAGCCGCCAAGCTGGCAACCGCCAGACCAGCATCACCTCCCGTGACGGTGAGGGTCGGCCATTGTCCATCAGCACCACGCTCAATATGTACCAATCACTATTGAGTGAAACGTTGGTCTGGTCCGGCGATGGTCTGCTCACATCGGACACCTTGAACCGTTCCGACTTCACCGATTCGCGTGCCTATACCTACGCGAATCTCAGCCGCCGGTTGACGCAGGAGCAGTTGAATTTGAATGCCTCGTCCACTTGGACGAATTCGTTCGCTTATGACAATGGCGTTCCTGCCGGGCCGGGGGCGCTGACTTCCGCCGGGCAATCGGGTCAAGGCTCCGCCTTGTGGAGTGGCATGGCTGGTTCCTTTGCGCGCGTTGCCGTCTCCACCAATACCGTCAACACCTACATGGCCTATGGCCACGTCAACGGCCAGTCCACGCTGACCGCCTATCTCGACAGCCAACCGGTGACGGTCACCGGCATCGGCACCAATGCGATGGAATGGCAAGCCTCAATGGAGCTTTTCAAGGGCACGCATCAGTTGACCATCGCGGCCTTGCATCCGAGCGGCTTCTTCACGGCCTGGGCCACCAACACGTTTACCAACAGCCTGGCTTATCAGGCGGCCACGGATACCTACGACAACGCAGGGAACATCACCAATCGGGTCTGGAAGAACCCCAGCGGCACGGTGGAACGCACCCAAACTCTTTCTTGGGATGCGCGTGGACGGTTGCACGCCGTCACCCAGCGGGATGCCAATACCAACGGCTACAACTGGACGGCAACGTATGACGGACTGAACCGCCGCATATCCACCACGAGTATTCTGGTGACCAACGGCATCGCCTTCACCAATTTTCCAACCACCATAAATTCGTATTTCGATCCCCAGGTGGAATTTTTGGAACTCGGCGTGACCTACGGCATAAAGACCGAGTGGAAACTGTATGGACCCGACCTGAACGGGGTGTATGGCGGCATGAATGGCACGGGTGGATTCGAGGCGGTGTCGCCCTATCTGAATTGGTTTGAGCCAACCATCAGTGATTTTCGTGGCAACATCCTTGGCGTGGTCACCAACGGCGTGGCGCAATGGAATCCGGCGCGGCCCACCGGCTTTGGCGCGGTACCGGGCTACCGTCCACCGGCGCTGGACGGCGGCGCCAGCATTTCGTTGTCCTCCGCCTGGCGGGGGCGGTGGGTGGACATTACCGGCTATTACAGTGTCGGCCTGCGGCCTTACGACCCGGTGTCCGGGCGCTGGCTGACGTATGATTCGGTTTTTGACGAAAGCAATCCGAATGGATTTTCGGCGTTTGGCGGCGACCCCATCAATGGGTTCGATAGTGACGGCCGGTGTGTCGAATCAACCATCGAACTTGGTGTCGGTACCGTTCAAAAGGTGGTCGGAGGCGTTGGACAACTGGGAGCCATCGGCTATGACATGGTGGCGCAGACGACTTGGGGGTTGGCTGGTGCCGGCGGCGAGTACCAGGGTGTCAGTGATCTTTATCAAAATATCTACCAAAACCCAAATGCAGGGCCAACCGCCGATAGCATATTGAGCGGCACACTGCAAACGGAGGCGAATATCGCCACGCTGGGGTTATATGGCATGGGGACTGGATTCTACACGGGCATTACAACTGGGGACTATTCCCAGGCGCAATCTGCCTCACTGAACGCATTGATGATGGCCCCCGGCGCGTCACAACTTAACGGGGCCTTGAATGGGGCTACGACGGCGACAGAAGACACTCTGTCAACAACGTTGACTGCCGATTCAACCGCGCCGGCAAACACAATAACCCTCCCCACTGGGCTGACGGATGAAGCCGCACGGCTAGAAGCACAATGGCCGGAACAAATGCAGGCCCTCCAAAATTCAGGGCAACCGCTGAATATGGCCAGCGGAACGGCTTCTTCCACAACACCTGCCCTTGCAGCACAAGACTCAGCGGCTTTAACGAGTTGGGAGGGGGAAGGTGGTAACTTGGGGAGTTCCACAGGTCAAGAAGTGGTGAATCCTCTTTTCAAACCTGGTCCGTATGCCGGAGATTCCATCCCAGCACAATCCTCAGCACAAACCTTCACCCAGGCGGAGCGTGACGCCATAAATGCTATAGGGTATGACACCGGTTGTCACACTTGTGGCACAACTGACCCAGGAACTGTAAGCGGTAACTTTGTTCCGGATCATCAGCCCGTTTCCAGGCTCAATACAGCCAACGCACCGCAACAACTCTACCCTCAATGCATCAATTGTAGTAGCGCGCAAGGATTAGCCGTCATTCGTGCATTGAAGGCTGCAAAACAATGACTACAGAAATTAAAATCGCTCCGAAGAACTCTTTGTTGTTTGTCATGGATAAAGACTATGGTGAGAGTGAGATTCCGGAGTCAATGGATGGCAAACGCATCGTTGCAACGCGATCTTGTATCGTAGTTGGCACTCTGTGTGAGGTGGACGGAGAAACTTATGTAATGTTGACTGACAACAAAATCCGTGTCCAGGAAATCTCCGGGTTGCAAAAAGTATTTAGCGGCATTCTTGCGACACCTCAAAAAGAGGTGAATTTATACACAGTGCATCTTGAACCTATTTTGACGTTGTCGGTCTCGAATACTGAAAGTCATGTGGAGATTTGGGCGAACCACAAAACTGAACCGGATAAACTATGCGTGTTGGTTATACCATCCCCAATATGAAAACTGACATCGAAAAGATTATTAATCATTTACACGTTGAACACCCTGATGTTAGGGTAAGGCAATTTAAGGTAACCCACAAGGCAGACGATGATGGTATTTGGTTCTTTTCTGCTGAAGAGGGGGTCGAGGTTCAGTTGGAATCGTCCACCTATAATTTTCCATTTTGGGTCGAATCGAATATGAATAAACGACGAACAACGGTTGGTACAGTGGAAGAGGCAATTTCGATCATTTGCAAGAAGTTGGGCATTTGTTAGAATACACGGGCAAAACACCCAATAATTCAAACATCTGTACTGACAAGCCAACCATTAACATTCCCGGACCTCGGTACTAAACTAAAACATGAAAATCCTTGGAATCATTCTTTGCATCGCAGCTATCGGTCTGGCATTCGGCCATGTCATCGGCCCTAAGCTGGACAGAGCACAAAATATTCAGGAATGGGCTTTGTTTGCCGTTTTATTGGCGGTCGGACTACGTCTTTCACAAGGGAAAAAGAAGCCAAAAGATACGGACAAAAAATAAATCACGAGTATGCCCCTCAAATTTTTGTCGTTTTTTTTGCTTTGTTCATTGACGGTTCAAGCCCAGCTTGCCGTCACTGTTTCGCCGGTGAAGATAACCGGACAGAAGGCCGTCGTGCCGCTGGCGATGACCAACAACCTTGCCGAATCCGTTGAATCCGCCCGCGCTGTTTGTTTTTTACTCGACGAGAAAGGCAAAATGATGGGGCAATCCACGAAATGGGTTATCGGCGGTATGAAGGACCGGCCTGCGTTGCAGTCAAAATCCGACACCGCATTCAATTTTGTCATCACCAGTCCACAGCCGTGGGCGACTACCAATCTCACCGCTAAAGTGAGTTTTACTCGCGTGGTCATGGACAACGGAAAGTTGTTGGATGTAGCCAAAGATGTGCGAATTGATTCGCAATAAGTTCAAGCTAGAGCATGACGAAAAAGAACAAATTAAACAACAAAGAACAAATGAATACGAAAGGAAAATACACAATGAGCACAAGAAAACTCTTCACGATCTGTGGAATCGCAGTCGCGCTGGCAGCGGGCGCGGTCCGCGTTTCCGCGCAAACGAATGCGGCCAATGGCCTGGCTGGCGTGGTCGGAAGTGGTGGCCAAGCGGACCCGGCGCAGCAGCGCTATATGCAGCGCGTGCATGACGGGCTGGGTTTTACGAACGACTCCGATTGGAGCGCGATTCAACCGTTGGTGCAAAATGTGTTCGAGGCTCAACGGGATTTGGCACCGGGTGGCGGCGTAAGCCGGGTGCCCGCAGTCAGCCGTGTTGCCAGCGGCACCAACGGTGTGAGCGGAGCGCGGATTCTGCGGAGGGCGTATTTCGGACCGACTAGCCCTGAAGCGCAGGCGTTGCAAAAAGCGCTGGATGAGAACGCATCAGCGGACGATGTCAAAACGGCACTGACGGCGTATCAGGCGGCGCAAAAAGCCAAGCGGGTGAAACTTGTAGAAGCACAGGAAAACCTGCGAAAAGCGCTGACAATCCAACAAGAAGCCCAGGCGACATTGCTGAAAGTTTTGGACTGAGGGAAGGCAGTGGTTAAGAGCGGTCAAGACAGAGAATGCTGTCGGCGAGTCCGCCCGGCGGGCGATCGGAAACACAAAAGATCGGCCAGCATTGCATCCGAATGCTGGCACCACGTTCAATTTCGTCATCTCCAGTCCGTAGCCGAGCATGACGACGGATTTGACTGCTAAAGTGAACTTTTTCCGCATATTATTGGTGCGCGGCCAGCAGACCGACGTGCGTCAGGAAGTCATTGTGACTCCGGCGATTAAATGACCGGCCATGACTGTGTCCAATTTTACGAAGCGAAATGAAAAATATTTTGTGTTCTTTTATGCTGGCAATGATCGGGCTGCCAAGCACAGTGGCAACTGCGGCTGAAAGACAAATCCCCAATGGCCACCTTTCCCAAATTATTGCCAAACTGCACCCGACAGGACGTCTGACAAGCACGAACCATTTGAGCCTGTCAGTCTGGTTGCCATTGCGCAACCGGGAAGACCTAACAAATTTCCTGCGACAAGTTTCTGACCCTGACAGTCCCAATTTTCGCCACTATCTGACTCCAGGTCAATTTACCGAAAAGTTTGGGCCATCAAAGCAAGATTACCAGACGGTTATTGATTTTCTAAACTCGCAGGGTTTGGCCGTAACCGGCCTCCATTCCAATCGCACTCTGGTGGATTTCGGCGGATCGGTTGTACAAATTGAAAAGGCCTTTCATGTCCATTTAATGGTCTATAATCACCCGTCAGAAGCGCGGACATTTTACGCACCTGATGCCGAGGCGTCGGTTGATACATCGGTCCCAATTTTAGAGATAAACGGCCTTGACAATTACCACTTGCCCCATCCGATGTATCACCGGAAGAATGATAAACTTGAGCGAAAGTCCGAAGCCAAACCGGCATTCGGTTCAGGACCAGGCGGCACCCTGATTGGAAACGACTTCCGGGCAGCTTATTTGCCCGGCGTCACCCTTGCTGGCGAGGGCCAATCTGTGGGACTGTTTGAAATTGATGGATATTATACCAACGACGTCATGCAATATGCTAGCATCGCCGGATTAACAAATGGCCTGATGATTACAAATGTGTTGGTGGATGGTTCTTCAGGCAACCCCGGCTCTTACAATACCGAGGTGGCACTGGACATCGAAATGGTTATGTCAATGGCCCCTGGGGCTAAAATTATCGTGTATGAAAGTACTTATGTGTATGACCTGATTGAACGAATGGCGTCGGACAATCTGGCCAAGCAACTTAGTTGTTCGTGGAATTTTAGCGACGGGTTAGGTTCGACGCAGATTTATCAACAGATGGCTGCCCAAGGACAAACGTTTTTTATGGCCTCAGGTGACAATGGCCCCTACGACGGACAGTTGGACATTCCAACAGACCAACCGTATGTAACCACAGTTGGCGGAACCACATTGACGACGAGCACGAATGATTCATTCGTTTCTGAAACAGCGTGGAATTGGGCAATGACCGGGGAGGGTACTGCGTCCACTGGCGGGGGCATAAGCGCCATTGTCCCGATTCCCGTTTGGCAGCAGGGCATTGACATGACCAATAACGGCGGGTCGGCCACCATGCGAAACATGCCCGACGTTGCAATGGTAGCTGACAATATATTTGTCGTGGTGAACAACGGCCAGCAAGAGTGGTTGGGGGGAACTAGTTTTGCAAGTCCACTTTGGGCCGCATTTACGGCATTGGTCAACCAGCAATCGGCCACACAAGGCGGTCAACCGGTCGGCTTCATTAACCCGGTCCTCTATGCACTCGGCAAAAACCCAAACTATCGCGAATATTTCCACGATGTCGTTTCCGGCAACAGCACAAATGGCGGCAATCCCACAAAATACTTTGCAATGCCCGGCTACGACCTTTGCACGGGCTGGGGTTCGCCGCAAACAAACTTGATTGATGCCCTGGTGAATTTTCCAAGCCTGACACCAACGAATTCCATTCCGCAGACAATTCGTGTACCCGCTGATTATCCGACCATTCAGGCTGCCATAAACGCGGCGAGTTTCGTGACAAACGACACCATCTTGGTCGCTCCAGGGGTTTACCATGAGTCGGTCAATTTCAATGGAAAGCCGGTCCAGTTAAGCAGCCAGTACGGGCCGGCTACAGTTACGTTGTATCCACCGGCGGGTTTGGCCGCAATTTACTTTGTAAGTGGAGAAACATCGAATTCAATCGTATCTGGCTTTACCATAAATTCTGGAGGCATTTCTGTTTCGTATTCGTCACCGACGATTATTTCCAATCAGATTCTTTACGCCGGAACCGGGGTTGACTCATACATGGGGTCTCCACAAGTAATAGACAATTTGATTGTTGGCAGCCTCGGGGGCGGCATAATCAATCATTTAAGTTCCAACGGAGCCGGCTGTGGTATTTATCTGGAGGGTGCCGGCTCGGCGCTCATCCAAGGCAATACAATTAGAGGGAATCAGGCGGGGATTGCCATGTTTGCATCCGAGTCATCCTCGGTCATTGATAATTTAATTGCTAATAATGAAGGGGATGGCATCAACATGAATGATGAATGTGACGCCAACATCATTCAAAATGTCATTCAGGGCAATAGCGGAGCCGGAATTTACACGGAATCTCCATATCAATCACGCGGCCCGTGGATAATCAATAACACCATCGCAAATAATGGTGAAAGCGGTGTTTGGATTGACGCGTTTGAGGCCAATGATTGCGAGATTGACAACAACGTCGTGGTGGGAAATCCAGCGTTGAATCTATTTCCACTGAACGAATCGCCGCCCTACGTTGTGAGATTCAATGATTTTTACTCAACCAGCACGAATGCCTACCTGTCGTTTGACATCGCTTCCACGAATGCAACTCCTTTCAATTTGGACGGTGTTGATGCCACAAACTGTTATGGCAATTTTTCGACCAACCCATTTTTTGCTTGTCTTCCAAGCGGCGATTTTCATTTGCTCAGTGGCTCGCCCTGTATCGCGGCTGGCAGCGATCTCGTGCCGTTCTTCCCGTCAGTGGATTTCGATGGGCTAAACCGAAACCCCGGACCGAATCCATCCACCGTTGCGGATATAGGTGCTTATGAATTTAACGCGTCATCACCGCCCACGCCCTGTCTTTATATTGAATGTCCTCCTGACATAGTTGTGACCGCTGAGTTCGGCGAAAATTCGGCAGTCGTCAATTATCCGCCGCCCAATGCCACTCCGGGTGTCAAATTGAACTGCGAGCCACCATCTGGTTCAATCTTTCCCGGAGGCATCAGTGACGTTCATTGTTCATTCCTTTCCTTCCCGCATGTGGAAACATGCATGTTCGCTGTGACGGTTCTTGTCATGCCGTATATTACCAACCAGCCATCTATCATCAGCGTGCTGGCCAATACTAACGCAGCGATAAGCATTGGTGCCATCGGAACTCAGCCGATGAATTTTCAATGGTCATTCAACGGCAATCCGATTGCTAACACAAGCGACAGCACGTTGATTGTGTCCAACGTGCAGGCAGTAAACGAGGGTATTTATTCTGTTACTATTTCCAACAGCCTGGGCATGGTTTCAAGCGGGAACATATTCTTGCGCGTTGTGCCAGCCAAGGCGGCGGTGGTTGACGGCCCGGCATCACAATCTGTTTTGGCAGGAAGTCAGGCGATATTTAATCCGAGCGTGATTGGCACCGCCCCGTTATATTTCCAGTGGTATAAGGACGGTGTGCTGCTGGCTGGGGATAATGCTTCCGAACTCGTTATTTCCAACGCGCAAGCCTCTGACGAGGGATTCTATCAAGTGCTTGTTTCCAATGCGTTGGGAACAGCGGTCAGTCCGGCTGCGACGTTAACCGTCGTTCCTTCCGGCCCAACATTTGTCCAACAACCAGCGTCTGCATCAGGCTGGCCAGGCGACACAATAACCTTTGAAAGCCAAGCTGTCGGGTCAGATGATGATCTCGACCCAATTGTATATAGCTGGTATTTCCAGAGTAACGTGATTGCTGGCCAAAACAACGCTGTTTTCTCAATTTCTGCCATCGCTCCGACAAATCAAGGGGTATATTACGTCGTGGCCACAAATCTGTATGGCGCAGCGACCAGCGATGTCGTTCAATTGACGGTATTTCAAACACCTTCATTGACTTTGAGCTTATCCAACTTGATCGTGGACGCCGGAAAGACCATCACTTTGAGCCCCATCGTCAGTGGTACACCGCCATTGGCTTACAGTTGGACATTCAATTTCTGGCAATTACCGGTCACGAACGGGTGTCTTGTTTTGACAAATTTGAATCCGTCTCAATCAGGCTTTTATTCGGTCACAATCGCCAATCAATTTGGCAGCATTTCTTCAACCGGGCGAGTCAGCGTTTTCTCGCCTGCTTCACAAATCATTCCTTGGGGCGACGATTCCGCCGGGCAGATTGATGTGCCCACCAATTTTTATGATGCGGTGACTGTTGCCGGTGGAGAATACCACACGGTGGCAATTCGGCACGATGGTTCGCTTGTAGCATGGGGTTTGGATGATGAGGGGCAAACGGATGTACCGACCAACTGGCTTCCATTCGTTGCGGTCGCGGCCGGTGCCGACCATAACCTCGCCATCGCGGAAGATGGCAGTGTTTTGGCTTGGGGTGCGGATGATGCCGGCCAAGCCGATGTTCCCGGCACGGTATCGTCCGTACTCAGTGTGGCCGCCGGTGAATCCCACAGCCTGGCGTTGCTGGCTTCGGGAATTGTCGTGGCATGGGGAGATAACACTTATGGACAGACGACTCTTCCAAATCAGTTGATTACCGGTTCTTGGGGCGGTTTTTGGTGGAATCCGACTTGGATACCCAATCCGAACTGGATGCCGGTTGAAGCAATAGCGGCGGGCAATAATCACAGTCTCGCGCTCCTGACCAATGGCCTTGTAGTCGCCTGGGGCGATAACAGTGCCGGCGAATCAACCCTTCCGACAAATTTGTCAAACGTGGTTGCCGTCACTGCCGGTTATCTGCACAGCGTTGCGTTGTGTTCCAACGGAACCGTCGTGGCTTGGGGCGATGATTCTTTCGGGCAAACCAATGTGCCAGCGGGTCTGTCCAATGTTGTCGCCATTGCCGCAGGTGATTTTCACACCCTGGCCCTGTTGTCCAATGGAAATGTTGTGGGATGGGGAAATGATTCACTCGGCCAATTGGACACGCCAGAGGGGTTGACGAATGCCGTTGCAATCGCTTCCGGCTATTATACTGGAATGGCGCTAGTTCCATTTAAAGCATTTTTGCAGGCAAACATGACGAGTGCGGGATTGTTAATTCGATGGAATGGAACGGGGGTATTGCAATGGGCGTCCACGCCAGGAGGACCGTACACCGATTTGCCAAGCCAAGGAAACGTTTGGACAAATATCAACATGTCTGCGCACGCAAGATTCTTTCGGCTGCGGAGCCAATAAACTGCGTCAAATGAAAAACCATATTTTCAAAAGCTCACTTATGATCGCGGCCATTGTGGCCATGCTCTCAGGTTGCGCCACCACTCCCGACACACAACAAACCGCGCCCAAAAGTGCCGTTCAAAGCAACACCGGCCCAACGGTCAGCGGCTACATTGACGTTGGGGCTGGGAAAAGTTTGCATTAAAATTTCCAAAAATTAATCGCATTTATACTTGGAATTGCATAAACTTGTGGCTGATTTGAGGGCCGGTTTGTCCAGACGGCAAGTCGTTCGGACTGGTTTGTGAACCGTCGCGGTAGCCAGCACGCGGTGAAATCCGGTGACACAAACATGCGGTTTTCAAGCCACGTATTTTTGAAGAGATTTGGGTAAAGCGCCCGTCAATACGGACGTTAATAAGGCAGTCACACGAACAACGCAGTTGATTTGCAGACATGCCAAAACGTCGCCTAGACCGTTATTATTTCCGCAACGGACAAATCCGCATGGAGAACAGGGAAGTGGACGGGGAACTTCATGGACTTTGCCGCACCTGGCATTACAACGGGCAATTGGCCGGAGAATTGCGCTATCACCACGGAGATTTGCACGGCCTTTGCCGGCAATGGGATGACCACGGCCAATTATTGGGTTCCTTCACCATGAACCACGGCACCGGCAGACAGCAGTATTGGCACAATAACGGCCGGTTGAGACTGGAAATAAATTCCTTCAAAGGCAAATTTTTTGGACGGATGCGGGTCTGGCTGTGGGACGGCACACTGGTTCAAGAAACCTACTACATCAGCAATGTGGACGTGACCCGCGCCGCCTACCTGAAAGCCGCCCGGAAGCATCCGGACTGGCCGCAACACGAAGGAGAACTGGCCGGCCGGGTCGCCCGCGAGGGGCCGGCCTTAAAACGCAAGGAGCATGAATTGTTCATCGAATCTCTTTTGGAAAAAGCCCACGCCGAAGCCCGGCAGTGGTTGAGCGAAACAAAAAGCCCCGATCTCCGGTCGCTCGCACGGTTTCGCACCGCAAAAACGGCGCTTCGATTTGTGGAAACGCTATACGCTGCCGGAGCGGAAACCGTCGTTGCCGCCGTTATTTATGCGGGCAGACGCGGAAAACAATTTGCCGACCGGCTGTTGGTCAAACTGCCGAAGGCGCCGGCGCAACGGAAGGCAGTCCGAAAAATTTGTCAGGATTTATGCGCCAAACAAGGTGGCGCATTTTTACCGGATGAAAGGGACATTGGCGAGAGTCATTTGTTTTTTAATCTGGAATAAAGCCGCCGGGACCAACGGGCGGGAACTGACTCGGCGGCTTCGCTAATATCGCTCCGGCCCGCCCTCGTCATTTCCCGCCCGCTCGTCCCTTGCGCGGAAGGTTCTAAATTCTAAACGCAAAGGCGTCCGCTTCCGTCAGAAAACAGGCAGCGGCGTTTCGCGCTGGCTCCGTTCCCAATATTGTCACTGCGCCACGCTCCACTTTCCGCTCCCCGTTTTCTGACCGAAGCGGTGACAAAATTCGTCGCGAAGAAATTTCTGCGAGGATTTTTACAATTGCCAAAAAAAGCAGGTTACTTCAAACTTTCATTTATGCAGCAGAAGCGTGGTATAATGAAATTCGCCTTGGCGACGGCCATCGCCGCTATCGCATGTGCGTTCACCGTGCGCGCCGACGAAGCCCCGCGTATGGCTCCGTTACAAACGGCGCTGAGTTCAACAGTCATTAGTGGTTACGTCCAAGCGGAGGCGACATTCACTCCGGCTCACAACGCGTTCGCCCCAATGATTTCCGAATTTCGAGCCGGAGATCGAAATTCAGAGGGCCACGAACAAACGAGACCAATTTTACTAAATTCAGCGCCGGAATCGTCCACGGGCTATGATTTTATGGAATCAGATGGTGCCACTACTATGGGGAACTTCTTTGCGGGTGCATCAGCAACGTTGGAAGTAGAGCAGTTTCAATTCACATCATTGACGCCCAGCCTTCAACCTCAAACGGAAATCCAATCGGTGCCGGAACCGTCCGCGACCGTCTTGGGAAGTGTGGCTTTGGGTTTCATTTCAGCGGCGCGTTGGACTCGTCGCCGATAAATTTTCCACGTCCGCAATCAGAACACCGCCCGACCACTGCCTGTACTGAAGCCGGTAGAATCGCCGTGACGACGATGGTCAGTCGTGGAACGGCGACGTTACGCGTGCTTCCTGCTTTTGGCTTCATCTACAATGAGGCTGGAACTGAATGGAAAACCGATATTTAGAATCGGTGGAGCGTAACGTCATCTCGATCTGGACGCCGCGCGGCCTTGGCGAGAGCAAATTGACCTGAGCCCTGTGCAAACAGTTTGTCCAGATGAACGAGATTTCGGCAGGCCCACCCAACCTAAAACGGGTGACTGTTTGGGGCAACAGTTTCTGCCCTGACGATGACGACAATAAATCCGAAGCGTGAGACGATTGTAGTTGCACCTTCTGCTCGTGGACAGGTGTTGTTGGGATTTTCGATCTCGACCCGGCTGGCAAACGTATTGCGCCTTCAAAAGGTGGAGCGGCTTGGCGAACTCCACGGGTTAACGTTTGCTGAGATTTCCCGCTATCGTAATTGCGGTTCAGCCACAGTCGAGGAGCTTCGACGGTTGGTTGGGAGTTTACATGCGGGGAGAAAGCCCGGCCCGGCTGGCACTCACGGACTGCCAGCGTACAAGTTCTTTCCGGTTCCGAAGTATGCGCGCCAATTTCATCCGTCGGATTTGCCCATGTCCGCTCGGCTGGCGAATGTCTTGGAACGTAACGGGGTGGTTCGACTGGCTGACCTGCGTGAACGTACTCCGTTCGATTTCAAGCGGCTCGCAAATTGCGGTCCAGCAACTTGCGATGAATTGGCTCGTTTGATGATCCGCGTGGCGGCTAGTGAATTCCAACCGGTTGTGCGTTCGTTTTCAATCACCAAGCTTGCGCCAGCGCTGCGCCCGCTGGACGACGCCTTGGCGGCGTTGCCTGAAGACTGGCGCAACATGCTGTTACTACATCTGAGCGGTGATCCGTCTGAGCCTGGGACGCTGACGGAATTGGGCAGCCGGTTCCGCCTGACACGGTCACGGATCGGGCAAATTGTGGAGTCAAGTGTCGAGGAAATTAAGAAGTCGGCGGCCTTAAAGATGCGAGGCTATTTAGACGGCATGGCGGCATATTGTCTAGCGCAGCTCTGTCCGTTGAGTCCGGCGTTGCTTTCGCGATGGCTGGCAAAAAGTCGCGCCTCGGATCGCCATCGTTCCGGGTTCTACGTTCGGCTTTTCGGGAAGTTGAATCCGGCGATTCCGGTGTGGCTGCATGGCCAAGATTCCCACCAAGATGTCGGAGCGGGATCGGGAAATATCATGCGCCACGGCAACGGTGCTTCGCGCCAACGGCAGGGTTTTGCCTTTTAAGAAGGCATGGAAGCTTGTCAATACAAACATGGGCAAGCGACGGCCCAGCCGACGGGAGTTTTTGGATGCCTTGAAACATGCCCGGACATTGACCGTTAATTTTCCGACTCCGAGTGCGGGCGCTGTGCGTCTGCAATGGCGCTCCGGTTCACCCCGGACAAAAAAGTCGTGATTACCGGAACCAACGAGCCGGAATTAACACGGCGGCCTCTGCTAATATCGCTCCGGCCTGCCTACGCCGTTTCCCGCCCGTTTGTCCTGACTTCAATCCGTTGGAAATTGGAAACGCAGCCATGTTCACTTGTTACGAACTTTTTTGGCGTCGTAAAATTTGCCGAATTGTCATCGTAAAAACCGGGGATTTTGGCTCAGTGCCGTCGTAAAAAGTGGTCTGAACGAGAGCGTACGATGGAAATGGAAATCGAAAAACCCAGCATTTGCGAAAATGTTGCCGAATTAGGACTGCAACGAAAAGTGTGCCGAATTCGCGTCGTACCGTTTTTGGAAGTTTTGCAGCCGAACTCTGGTCGTAGCGTCGCGCCGCTGGAAGCGCTCCTGAGCCAGGCCAGGGCGCTAGCTGGGACAAAGACGCCAACCGGCGTGATCGAGCGTGTTTATGGGCCTTTTAAGCACGGCGTTGCTGACGGCGGGACTCGGTTGTGCAGGGCTATGGAAGGAAGAAGGACGGCGCTGGACGGCACTTTTTTACGACGGCACTGTGGCACGGGCCTGTAGCGAAATGACCACTTACGACACCAGAGGTCGGTTTCGGACGTTAATTCGGCACAAAACGGCACTTTTTTACGATGAGAATTCGGCACTTAACAGTTCACTTCCGTCGTCCGCTGGCAAGCGGCAGCGTTTCGCGCCGGCTCCGTTCCGAAAAATCTTATTTGCGCCGCGCTCCACGTCTTCCGCTCGCCGACTGCCAACCGAAACAATTTTAATAGCAGTCCTTCGTTTTTCGGGAATTGGCTCAATCCATCACTTCATTTCACACGGATTACTATGCAAGCCGGGCAACGCCGCATCCGCAGCGCGATGAAACCTGGCGCAATTATATGGCAGCGGCGGAAAAGTCAATGATACTACGGGTCGGCTCGAACACCCCGGCTCGCCGCTTCCGTTCCTCATTGACTTTCCCGCCGCTGCCAAAGCCCTCCTTCTAGGTTTCCATCGCGCACACCTGTCGCTCGTGAATTGAAAGCAAACGAAAATCAATGCTGCTCCAAGCAATGCTGTCTAGCGCGTGACCGTTGAGAAATAGGTTGCGGGAGGAACGCACGCAAATTGCTTGCCGTCTTTGAAAAGGCCACCTCCTCACGATACACGAACGCCACCCCGTCAGTTTCACCGCCAGGATTTATGACGTGTACTGTTGTATGCCCTGTTGTCAGACCGGCAAGATTCGCATGGAAAAGTTGCGTGAAACCAAAGCGGCGACGGCTGCGGGACTGGCCGCACGGCGGCAGCGCATGACCACCAAGCCATAGTTCAACGGACAATGAGGCAGTCGCGTGATTCGTCTACCTGCAATTTGCCGCTGGAATTTTTCCCGGCGAGCAGGTGCTCGGCCAGGGCGTCGCCAATCTGCTTTTCAACGGCGTCGCGCATCGGGCGCGCCCCGAGCTTGGGATGAAATCCTTTCCGCACCAGAAATGGCAGCACGGATTTATCCAATTCCAGTTTGTGGCCGCGCCCCGCGAGAAATTCAACCTCACGCGCCAGGAACTTTTCGGCAATCTCCAACTGGTGTTCATAGCTCAGGCGGTTGAACACCAACTTTTCGTTGATGCGCGCAAAAATTTCGGGACGGAGGGCTTGTTGTGCGCGGGATAAAACGTGGCGCTCCAAAGTGGCGTCGTTGGAATGTTGCAGTCCCATCAATTCAGCAGAGCCAATGTTTGAGGTCATCCAGATGTAGAAGCCGCTGAAATCCAGCGTCTGGCCTGTGGCCACGGTGATACGGGCGGCATCCAGCAGTTGCAACAATATATCCAGAACGCGGGGATGCGCTTTTTCCCCTTCATCGAACAATAACGATCCTTCGGCAGCCCGTTGGCGCATCGCCCCTAAATAACCAATCTCACCCGCTTTGGCACCGAGCAGCAGGCCAAGGGATTCCTGCGTTTGAAATTCTGACATGTCGAGGCGGAATAATTTTTCGGGACCAAAAATCTGATTGGTGGTCACAACCACGATTTCCGTTTTGCCGACCCCGGTGGGACCGAGCAACAGGAAACTCCCGCGTGGGCGTCCCGGTTTGGTAAGGCCAAGTTCGCCCCGCCGAACCACGGAAACAACCCGCGGCAAGACTTGGTGTTGTCCACGAATTTCGGTTTGGAGAACTTTTGGCAAATCGTTCAAGCGTCCGTTTTTCTCAGTTTCACATGCGGTCATATTCATGCTTCCAGCCTGCCAGAAAGATTTTTTCATTTTGTGCAATCATTGCACAAAAACGGTTTTGAGAAGTGCTAGAACTGTCCGCGTGATTGGCGGCGTGTGCCGCCAGACAAAACAAACAACCGAAACACGCACGACAAAAATATGAAGCACAGCATCCGATCCTTGAACCGTCTCCGTCCGTTCCTCGCCGTTGCAGCCCTGCTCGCGCTCAACACCCGGCCCGCCTTTGCGCAAAGCACCACCTTCAGTTCCACCACGCTGCAAACCGGCATCAGCAACAGCCTGGCCGTAATCATGATGTTCGGTTTCGTCCTGGGCATCTTCTCGGTCATCTATGGCGGCTTCGCCATCCGGCGCGGCGACGTGGACCAGGGCAAGATGTCCATTCTCGGCGGAGCCATCATTGCCGCGGCGCCGGCGGTGATCTATGCCTTCTTCAAAATCTTCGGCCTCGACACCAGCAGCGCTGTCGGCGTGGGCACCTTCCAATGATGTTAGAAAACCGAAGGCCAGGAACACAACGCCTCAACTGAAGTTCATCCATGAACACCAAAAGCGAACTGCGACTGACGGATACGAATGCCGCCTCTGATTCCAAAGGCCGGACGTGGGGGCTGGAAGGCAATCTCTTCTGGTGGCTGGTGGGCGGCATCGGTGCTGGGATCATGGTTTTCTTCATCCTGCTGGTGGTGTCCGGCTCATCCCTGCTCACGTCGTTGATGGTTGCGCTGATTCCGGTTTTGCTCTGCCTGGCCTACATCTTCGGGTTGCGGCAGGGCAAACCGCCAGGCTACGACCGCGACATTTTTGAATACGTCGTGACCGGCCGCGGCTTCAGCCCCGAAGTCCATCGCTCCTGCACTCATCCACTTCTATGAAATCTGAAAAATCTCACGGTCAATCAAGCCGGCCTTCCCCCGACAAACCGCAGTTTAACGGTTCGGTGGAAATCATTCCATTGTGCCCAACGTTCATCGAATTCATTACCACCCATCGTCTTTGGGGGCTTCGACAAGACCAATTGGAGTATTTCATTTTGGGCGAGAACCCCGAACAAGATGGCACAGCGAACTCACCGACCGATATGCTCATGTTAGCTTTCGAGACCCAAATTATCTGTCTTTTTGGCTGGCGGCTGGAATTGATGCTCGACCCGTTGATGCAGGGACGCGTGAAGCGCGTCCACGCCGAAGAATATCTAGGAACGCTGATAGTCGGCGAACCCTGGGTATCGAAAATCAAGGAAGTTCCCCGTTACAAGGACAATCCTCTTTAAAATATGGACGCCGACAATCTCAAGGCTATTGAAAGTCAGCGGCAGGCGTTGCTGGGCCAGCTCACCGCTGCCGAAGCGGCTTTGCAGACCGGCCTGCAAACGCAAGGCTTCGGCAGTAATGCCCGCGCGCACATGGAACGGGCGCTGGCGCACATCCAGGAAGCCAGCATCGCCATCAGTGAAATCAACCGCGCCCGCACCGTCGGGCAACTGGTGAATGATTTGATCCACATTCAACAGGTAATGGACCAGGCCACCCACGGCAAATCCCAACGCATTTGATTTATGTTTGAACGTGCCCCCAACGGATTTTTTGTGAACGATTTGATTTTGTTCAATTCGCTCCGGCGCGGTGGTTTCATCGCCAAAGGGTTTGTCTTTGAATCGCCCGACCTCACCAACAGCCCCATCGCAGACCTGAATGAATTTCAGGAACAGCTTTGCCTGTTGCTGGCCTCGCTCCACGAAAATCAACGGCTGCAAATCCAATACTTCTCCGATTCCGACTACAAGGCCGAGTTGCTCCGGTTCCAGCAGGAAACCGAACGGTTTGAGAATGTCTGGACCAAACGTTCACGCAATGAGCGGTTTATGCGTTACTGGCAGGCAATGGCGGAACGCAAGCTGCGGCGGCAGCGCGTGATTGTTTACGTTTCGCGCGCGTTGGAGAACACGCCCAAGTTCCTTTCGGGGGAGGCTGCGCTCCGCGAGTATTATTTGACGATCCTCGACCAGTTGCGGGGCGAGTTTCAGCATGTTCACCAACTGTTCATGGACATTTTCGCCAGCAGTGGCACGCGCGTGCTGCCGATGAATGATGTTGACCATTTCAAGCATTACAAAACGTTCCTCAATCCGTCCCTGGCCGACCGGTTCGATTTCGACGCCGCCCAGGATTTTTCGCCCGAACTTTCAATTCAGGAAAATTGCTGGCACAGCGAAGGCAATGGCCAGAGTGATTTCGGGTTCTATATGGACGGTCATTATCACTCGGTCATCGTGCTGACGCGCTGGCCGCGGACGACCTATCCCGGCATCATCCAACGGCTCACCAATCTCCGGCTGTTGGACTACACCATCACCGTCAATATTGATCCGCTGCCCATCACTCAGGAAATCAGCAAGGAGGAAAAGGAACACGACCGCGTCGCCGGCGACTACGCCAGTGAAAAGAAAATCTCGCTGCTCACGGTGATGGAGAAAAAGCAGAAGAAAATTCATGCACTGATGCAGGGGCAGACCATCCCGTTTAACGCGCTCTTCGTCATCCGGGTTTGGGACAAGTCGAAGGATGGTTTGAACGCCAAGGCCAGCGCCATCAAGAACGCCATCAACTCCATGAATTCGGCGCAGTATTTCGAGAGCAACCTGCCGACCACCTCCAGGAGTCTGTTTTTCCAGACCTGGCCGGGCTGGACCTGGGGGCATTACGAACATCGCAAGCTGTATTCCGAACACCGCTTTCTAGCCGACATGCTGCCGGTCACCAGCACCTTCACGGGCCATCTGAAAACCGCCGAGGCCATTTACGACGGCCCCAATAACAATCTGGTTGGCGTTGAGACGTTCTCCGGCTCGAAGGACAATCAGTCCCCGCAACACGCGATCCTGCTTGGCATGTCGGGAGCCGGAAAATCGGTCACGGTTTGCGACCTGCTGTCACAGACCGAAGGCTATTTCGCTTACACCGTCATCATTGAGGAAGGTTTGTCTTACGGCATCTACACCCAGACGGTGGAGGAGGGCGCACGGCCCATCATCATCCATCCCGACGGCGATTTGACCATCAATTACCTCGACACGAAGGGATTGCCCCTGACGCCGGACCATCTTTCGGCCGCCACCGCCCTGGTCGCCCGCATGATTGGCACCTCCAGCCAGGAGGACAAACAAATGCTGCGGCAGGCGCAAATCGCCAAGTATCTGAATCTGCTTTATGAGGATTCGTTTCAGGACTGGCAGAAGAAACGCCATGACCAGTTGCTCCACCTCGCCCGGCACGCGCTGGCGTTGCAGAAATTTCGCCTTGAGCGGATGCCGCCGGGCGCGACCGGGCTTGAAACTTTTGCGGACTTCCGTGACCAAGCGAAGCTTGGAACCAAGGGGGAGAAAGACGGACAGACATCGTCCACAGCAGTGATGAACTTCAACGAATGGGGCACCGAATACATCGCCCAATTCCCGGAAGCCGAAGTCCTGCGATTCTTGAAAGACCCCAAGACCTCGCGCGAAGTCCGCAATCTCGCTTTCGCCTACTTCACGCCGGAGGAATTCCCGACGCACCGGATGTTGCAGGAATTGATGATGCTCGACCCCGCCGGTTCGGAGCGCGATCAAATCACCGAGATTGCGACCTTGATTCTGCCGTGGTGCCGCGACGGAAATTACGGCTGCCTGTTCGACGGGACGAGCAATCTTTCGCTCACCGGCAAGATTGCCCATTTTGAACTCGGTTATATTCCCGAATCGGCCAAAGAACTGAAGGCGGCGGCCGGCTTCCTCATCACCAATCACGCGCGCAAGCACATCATCACGCTGCCTCGCGCCTTGCGGAAACGAAATGTGTACGAGGAAGTCGCCCGCTTCCTCGACATTCCCGGCGGACAGGAAATCGTCCAGGAGTCCTACGCCCAGCTTCGCAAGTTCAACTGTTGGAATATTTCGATTGTCCAGCAATATGCGCGGTTCAAGCAGTCGCGCATCCGTTCCGCCGTGTTCGGCAACAGCCGCCAGTTTTTCATCATGCGCCAGAATGACCGGGCGGATCTGGATGACATGGCCCAGGACATCGCACTGCCTGAAGTCACGAAGCACGCGATCATGAATTATCCGCTGCCGGACCACCAGATAGGGCAGAAGTATTCACCGTTCACCTATTTTCACACCGACTCCGGGCGCAATCTCTGCGGCACGGCTCATAATGTCGCGTCGCCGGAAATGCTCTATTGCAGTTCGTCCAGCGGCGAGCATTTCGATAAACGCGCCCGCGAGCTTCGCCAGAGTTCCAACATCGTCGAGGGCATCATCGCCCACGCCAATCCGCCCAAGGAAACCGCATGAACGAATTGCACATCCTCAATCTTGGCGCGGGGGTTCAGTCCACGACGCTTTACCTCATGTTCATGCGCGGTGTTCTCCAGCCACAGATTGATTACGCCATTTTCGCCGACACCGGCGAAGAGCCGACGCCTGTTTATCGGCATCTGGAATGGCTGCAATCCCTCAATGGCCCCCGAATTCTGGTGCGTTCCGTCGGCAAGCTGGGAGAGGATTTGAAACACGGACGGAATTCCACCGGCCAGCGTTTTGCCAGCATTCCGGCTTACACGACCGACGAACCCGGTTCGCCCAAAGGGATGATCCGCCGCCAATGCACCAAGGAATACAAGCTGGATGTCATCGAACAAACCATCCGCCATGAAATTGTCGGCCTGAAACCCCGCCAATGGTTTCCGCGTGACAAAATCCATGTCCAGCAATACCTCGGCATCAGCTTTGACGAGGCCGGACGCGCGGCGCGCGTGCGCTTGCGTTTCGCGGAAATTCCGTGGGCGACACCGTTGTTCCCGCTGATTGAACGCCAGATAACCCGGTCCATGTGCCAGCAACGGCTGAAAACCTTTGGCGTCCCGCATGAGGTGCCGCGTTCGGCCTGTGTATTTTGCCCTTATCGTTCCAATGAGGAATGGCGCTGGCTGCGGGACAACGATCCCGCAGGCTTTCAACGGGCCATTGAAATTGATGTCGCGTTGCGGACGCCCGGCAATGTGGTCAACCGGAACCTCGACCAGAAGCTTTATGTACATCGCTCCTGCCGGCCCCTGGCTGAGGCGTTCCTTGAGAAACACGAATCTTTCCGGGACCAGACATTCACGGGCTTTTACCAAGAATGCAACGGTCTGTGCGGAAACTAATACCATTAAAATGAACATCACACGCGAAATCACGCAGTCGGATACCGGCATACTGGTCGCAACTTTGACGCCCGAAGAAAAGGCAAAAATGGACGAACTCTATGCCCGCCGTGAAAAGTTAGAAACAGCCTTGTGGCACGCCAAGCGCAACGCAAAGAAGGCGCGCAGAAGGGTGAGGGTGTTTAAAGATCAACTTAAAATCGTCAACGGACAGCTTTTTCCGCTGGAACGAATCCTATTTCCTGAATCCTGACCTCACGTGACCACCATCATGAAAAAATCATTGCTCATCCAATTCATCTTGCTCGCCGCCGTTGGTTCTCTGTTCTCCGGCTGCGCTGCCGTTACTCGCACCGCCACCGATGTTGGGCTGGGAGCGGGTGGAGCTGCCCTCGGCGGCGAGCTTACCCATAACAACCCCTATGCCATCGTTGGCGGCGCGGCGGGCGGCGCGTTGCTTGGCGAAGGTCTGCATTACGCCAACAGTACATTAAACGACAAGTCTTACCAGACCGGCTACGACAAAGGCCGCAGCGATGCCGTCAAGCAGCAATACTGGCTTTACGTCTCGATCCAGCAGGCCAAGGCAGGGGACGAAGGCCGGGTCCGGCTTTACGAAGTGCATCTGCCGGAGCAGGTGATTGATGGCGTGATTTTCCAGCCCACCACCCAATTCCTCCGCATCGAAGAGTGAAGGCGGAGCCTTCACCCAATTATTTCCCGACCAAAACAAACAAAGAAAGGATAACAAACATGAAAAAGCTAATCGCATTAACCGTAATCACCGTATCGCTGGCGTTTTCAGGCCACGCGCAGGAGGTCGTCTATGACCCGATCATGAACATCGAACAGATATTGGATGAAGCCGAAAACATTGCGAAGTACGTCATCATGATTGACAACCAGGTGCAGCAGATTGACACGCTCAAGGACCAGTTGAGCGAGTTCAAAAATTATGAATCCCTGTTCGGCAATCCATCCCAGGTCATTCTGTCAAACGCCGCCCCGCTGATGGCCGATTTACAAAGCCTCGAACCGGGGCTGAACCTTGAAAACATTGTGGCCAACGCTGATGGCACTTCGGCACTGACCTACAACAATTCAGGGATTTACGCCACGGTGGGGACCAGTTTCCAGACGCCGGGCGGCCAGACCATTCAGCGACCGGCTGACCAATATAAGCCGTTCGCGGCCATTATTAACTCTGCCAGCAACTATGTCGCCGTTGCCGACAACGCCGCGCAGCGGCGCACGAACATCAAGAACCAGATTGCGCAGACCACCCAGCAACTTCAGAGTGCCTCATCTGATGCCGAGGTTCAAAAATTGCACGCCGAACTCACCAGCCTGAACGCCGACTTGGCCAGTACGGACGACGAAGTGAATCAGGCGGCGACTTCGGCGCTGGTGCAGGACATCCAGAACCGGAATGACCAGCAAAAGCAGGTTCAGGCACTGACCGAACAGCAGAATGCCGAGTTCACGGAGGCCGTCAGCAATTACACGGCGAAATTCACGTTGCTTGATGCGCCAACGACCTTCCCAACCCAATAACCATCAACGCCCCCTTCATCATGGCCACGTTCGAGAGCATCTTTCCCACGTTTCTCACCATGTGTGGTGATCTTCACACCCTGCTTTTGAGCGTGGCCTTCGCGCTGTTTATCACCGGCATCCTCGTCACCGTGCATCATCGGTTTTCCCCCAAAATCTTGATGCACTTGCTCATGCGCATTTTGCTGCTGACCTCCTTGCTCGTTTTCCTGCCCGGCTGGGGCAACACCCTGCAAACTCTGCTGCAAAGTTCAGTCCTCTCCGGCTTGGGCATTGACCCGGCCAACGTCTATCAACAGTACAATCAACTGCTCGCCATCAACCGCGACCCCTCCACCCCATCGTCCTGGTGGAATATCATGTCCCAGATCAACACGTTTACCACCGACCTCATCGTCTCGGCTGTGCTGCTGCTGGTTGGCTGGCTGGCTTCGCTGATGATGTTCTGGGCCTACATCTTTCAAACAATCATCCTGAATCTCGGCTACGCACTTTCGCCCCTGCTCATCGGGTTCATGGCGCTGCCGGCGCTCAAACAGATCGGCAACCGCTACCTGATGAATCTCCTGGGCGTGCTCCTCTGGCCGCTGGGCTGGGCTTTGGCTGCGCTCATTACGCAGGGCATTCTCGATTTCATGACGGACTCCACCTTTCAATTCATTGAC
>Ga0302155_10000360_pt1 | contig 37566 bp, 20 predicted proteins | sample I_Bog_N3_1_FD_193508 | JGI IMG/M metagenome (GOLD analysis project Ga0302155, IMG submission 193508) | Peat permafrost microbial communities from Stordalen Mire near Abisko, Sweden - I_Bog_N3_1 | ecosystem: Environmental > Terrestrial > Soil > Wetlands > Peat | place: Sweden: Abisko, Stordalen...
CAGACAATTCACCATATAAAGTTCGCATAATTTACATTATGTAAAATCACTTATTAAAGTAATGGCCAAACTAAAGGCAAACGTTAGTTTGCACAAATTTGTTCTCACTTTTAGAGCGTTCGCACAAAATTCGCTTGTTTTTTCACGCAACTTTCACAGAATCCACAATGTAGGAATTTTTCGAATTCTGTGAAAGTTGTGCGAAATGTTGACATGTCCGTCCGGATTGTCAAAACCTGGCGTTTGACAAAGCACTCAAGCGTCCCTTATCAAGGCATTGGTACTTGGTCGCCGAAAACGCACCTGCAGGTTTGGAATAGTCGGGCGCTTGTATTTTCATATTTTTAATGTATAGTCATATTATTAATATGACATACTACTGAAAATGTCTGAACTTCTTCCGATCGCCGCGAGTCAATTGAAAGCCGCCCGAGCTTTGCTCGGTTGGTCCCAGCAGCAACTGGCCAAGAATGCCAATGTTGCCACTTCAACCATTGCTGACTTCGAGCGTGGAAAGCGCACGCCGCTACCGGCCACCTTAAGCACGATCCAGACGCTCCTCGAAAACGAAGGTATCGCCTTTTCCGAAACAGGGGTTACGATCGGAGCGAACGACTTCAACCCTGAGCCGGTCAAAATCGACACCCTGCCGATCCGCTATTTTGACGCAACCAATTTGGGGCAGTGGTCGGACCGTCGAGATGCGCAAGGCCAGTTGCCTGAAGCCGTGAACGTCTTGATCCGCGCCTCAGCTGGCCGATCCGCTAAGTTGCGCATTCCATCTGGCGATAGCGTTCAACGACCTGGTTTCGACGGGGCATGTCATGTGGACGACGCCTTTAGTCATGCTTATATCCCCGCCGGCAAGTCGGTCTGGGAAATGGGCACGTCCATTGATGTTACAAAAAAGGCCAACGCTGATTTCCTGACGCGAGCCCAATCGGCTAACCGACAAACGACCTTCGTTTTCATCACATCGAGGCGGTGGAATAAAAAGGATGAGTGGATCGCCGCTCAAAAGAAAAAGGACATCTGGGCTGATGTCCGAGCTTATGACGCGGATGACTTGGTGCACTGGGCCGAGCTGTACCCTGCCGCAGGACATCGGATCGCTGAAATGGTTGGTGCTAAGCTGTCCGGCCTGCGTGGACTAGCTGACGTTTGGAACGAATGGTCGCGTTCGACCAAATGGCCGATTAGCGAGGCGATGGTATTGTGCGGACGCGACGAACAGGAAGCCCGAGTTTGGCGTTGGCTGAATGCTGGCCCCGCGGCTTTAACCTTGCGCGCCGATTCTCCGATCGAGGCCAAGGCATTCCTATATGCTGCCATCCGCAGCTATCCGGCCGACCGTGCCGAAGAGTGCTTGGCTCGCACCATTGTCGCCTCGTCCGCCGATGCTGTTCGGACTCTCGCCGACAGCATAAATCCATTGACTATTGTCCTCGACAACATAGACCCGGCCGCAGCGGCCATGCTGGTGGAAAAAGGTCATCAGGTTCTGATAACCGACGTGTCGGGCATTTCGACACCCATCGATAGCGACAGTTTGGCTCGCCCGACACGGGAGGCAATGCAGGAAGAACTGGTGGCAATGGGCGCAGATGAGAAGGAAGCTAGGAGTTGGGCGCGTGAAAGCGCGCGTAGCCTGGTGGTCTTGCGCAGACTCATACCGGCGGCGCCTTATGCACTGGTGCCTGAATGGGCGACGAACGGCAACGCCTCGTTGTTTATGGCGACGATGCTTGCAGGCGGCTGGTCGGAAAACAGCGACGCCGACAAGAAAGCGATGGAAATTCTGACTGGCCTGCCCTATGCGAAGCTGGAGGAGCATCTCGCCGGTTGGCTCAAGAAGCCCGATAGCCCGATTCGCAAGGTAGGCCCGATCTGGAAGATCGCGTCGCCGTTGGACACATGGCTGCGACTGGCGCCCATGTTGAGCAACGACATACTGGAGCGGTACAAAATGGTCGCGCTCAGCGTGATCGGCGAGGACAACCCGCTGTTTGACGTGCCCTCGGACAAGCGTTGGGTGCGAGGCGGGCTCGATTGCGGTTTGAAGCATACCGAGTTTTTACGCTCAGGTCTGGCCGACACGCTGATTCTGCTGGCAATATTCGGAACGCATGCAACGGCGGTGGTCAACGCCCCTGCCCTTGCAGGAGTCATCGTCCGCAAGCTCCTCCAGGACGCCGACGCGCGACGCTGGTGGTCGCTCTACGACCAATTGCGTACTCTGGCCGAGGCGGCCCCGCAGCAATTTCTCGATGCTGTCGAATACAGCCTTACCCAAATCGCTCCTCCTGTCCTGGAATTGTTCAAGGAGGACGATAGCCCGTTCGGGCAAATTTACCATTCGCACTTGCTCTGGGCGCTCGAAATTCTCGCATGGTCCCTGGACTACCTCGCGCAATGCACACTTATCTTGATCCGGCTCGATCAAATGGCACCTAAGGGCCGTTACCAGAATCGGCCAGGAAACAGTTTGCGCCAAATATTCCTGATGTGGCATCCCCAAACCAACGCCAACCTGACGCAGCGTCTCGACGTGTTAGACGCGCTCAGTAAGATCGAGCCCGATGCTGTTTGGTCATTGATGTACTCACTTCTCCCCCAGCATCATGATATAGGCCACCCCTCCCCTCTTCCTCGATGGCGTGAATTTAGCGAAGGCCCCCGCGAAGTCGTCACCGAGGCTGTATTTTCCATGGGAGCGCGAGGGCTATTCCAGCGCTTGATCGAGAAGATAGGCACGAATATTGGAAGATGGATGGCCATGCTCGATGCCCTGCAACGCCTGACTGAGGATCAGCGCGCGGAGGCATTGCGGATGCTGCGGCACGTCGTAGACGATCTGAAGATACAACCAGAGCGAAACGACTTGTGGAACTCGATGCGGCGACTGCTACACCATCATCGCGCATACGGGGCTGGAACGTGGGGGCTCCCAGCGGGAGACTTGGCCGCCATCGAGGAAGCGTACAACACGCTTGCTCCTGATGACGAGTTCGATAAGGTGTCGTGGCTATTCACCGGCGACGGCATGCAATTGGTCTTGCCGAACCCAGATGGAGCCGACATCATGCAAAATTTCGAGCGCTCTAGAGTGATGCGTCGGGATGCTGTCGCTCGCATTGCCGAGTCGGAAGGCATCGACGCCGCTCTTGCATTTGCCGAGAAGGTGGAGCGACCCGATCTGGCCGCCGATGCCGTAGCAGCATTGCTCGACGAGGCCTCCGCATTGGTCCTACTCGAGCGCGTTTGTAGCGAGCTGCAGTCTGGCCGAATGACTCGAATCGCTGTCCAATTGATGGTGAAATGCGGTACCAAATTCGAGGCGGATTGGTCCGAGCAGTTATTCGAGCAGCCCTACATCCGCGCATTGAACACACCGACGACCGTTGCGATACTGCTGCAGCTGCCCGTGACCTTCCCGGTTAGACAACATGTTGCCCGATTCGGCACCGATACCGAAAAATTGTATTGGGAGCAGATCGACCTTTACCAAGTTGGCGCGGCAAACGACGATCTTGTTGCTGCGTTGGACCAGCTCGTTGCCGTGGGGCGCGCCAGGGACGCAGTGGTGGTAGCTAGCAACTATCCAGCAAAGGTCACGTCTGAAATGATTTTGAGGCTGCTGAACGCCGTGCCCAAGGAAAAAGAGTCGCGGCCGTTCAACAACACCGATGCTGGCATGTTCACCTATGCGTTGGAACGCCTGCTGATCAAACTCGACGGCGATCCGGCAATAACCGAAGACAGCATTGCCAAGCTGGAGTGGACCTATTTACCACTTCTTGAGCACTCCCATTCCCGGCGACTGCGGAATCTTCCTAAGTTGATATCGACCGATACCGCGTTTTTCCGGGAAATTATCACGGCGATCTATCGTCCAGAAGGCGATGATGGCACCGATCAAAAGGAAGCCACGGCGGCCGAGCAGCAAATCGCGTCGCAGGCCTACACCCTTTTGCAATCCTGGAAGCTACTCCCTGGTGCGGACGGAAATACAGTGGATGGAAAGGCTTTGCAGGCTTGGGTCAACGCAGCCCGCGCTATCTGCAAAGAATCTGGCCACCTCTCAGTCGCAGATATTCACATTGGCAAAATGCTTGCGCATTCCCCAAAGGGGGCGGACGGGGTCTGGCCCGCGGAAGCGGTGCGAGACGTTGTGCAGGTTGTGCGCAGCGCCGAGCTCGACGAAGGAATCTGCACGGAGATTTTCAACAAGGTTGGCGTCACAACACGCGGCTTGAATGACGGTGGCGCCCAAGAGCGGGATCGCGCGAAATTCTATAGCGATGCAGCTAAGGCGACGCGCCTGCGGTGGCCAAGAATGTCAGCCGTCCTCGCGCGGGTGGCTGAGAATTTTGAAGAACAGGCGAAGATCGAGGATGATCGTGCCGAAAGAAATAACTGGTGAATGTAAAGGAAATACGCGCCATGCCAAGCCGCAATCTGATAAATCCGCTAACGCGGCGAGCAAAAGCAAAGTCAGTGCCGAGGAAGGTATTCATCGTGCATGGTCTTGACGAAGCCCCCAAGGAAAAGGTAGCTAGGTTTCTGGAACGCGTGAATTTTTCGCCAATCATCCTGCATGAACAGGTTAGTCGCGGGCGAACGATCATTGAAAAAATTGAAGCGCACGCCGACGTCCAATTTGCCGTGGTGCTCTTAACGCCAGATGATATGGGCGGCGCAAAAGACGGCACGCAAAACCCCCGCGCGCGCCAGAACGTGGTACTTGAGCTGGGCTACTTTATGGCGAAGCTGGGCCGAGACCGGGTTTTGGCTCTGAAGCGCGATGATGTCGAGATGCCTTCGGATATGGCCGGCGTAGTGTATCAAACCTTTGATGCAGGTGATGCATGGATGCATGTGTTGGGTAAAGAGCTGGAAAGCGCCGGCTTCGTGATCGATTGGAATCTCGTGATGCGCCAATGAGACCGAAAAATTCGCGCGTTCACTACAGTACAACCATGACTTTCATTTTTCAGGGCCTGCTCAGCGCGCAGCGCTACCTGGGTTCATTCCGCCTCATCACTGACTAGCAACCTGGCTTGTCGAAGCCAATGGTCAAGCACATCGATTCGAACAAATTCCGCCACTACCTCATAGGGTGGATTGCGCATCCACCAGTAAATATCGCGGCTTGCATATACTTCCTTTATCTGCAAATGCGTGAAATTCCTGGCTTCGGAGAAGGCCACGCATGTCGTCCTCCGGCGACAAGACCTCAAGGAATATTCAAAGTAAACAGGTAAACTTGCAAGTTACCCTGTTTACTTGTAGTATGTGTTCATGCCTAAACAGACTGAATCACCCAATCACCTGGAAGCTGCCGTCACCGACCTGACTCTGGCAATCGGCCAATTGCTGCGTCGGCTGCGACAGGAAGTTGATCAAGGCGGCCTGACCTGGTCGCAAAGTTCGGCGCTCGCCCGACTCGATCGCAACGGCCCCATGACCACCGCCGAACTGGCACGTTTGGAAGCGGTAAAGCCGCAATCCATGAGCGCTACACTTGTCGATCTGGAGCAGGACGGTTTGATCGAGCGTCGACCGCATCCCACCGATGGCCGGCAATTGCTGCTGTCCTTGACCACCAAAGGCATGGAAGTCCGACGTCAGCGCAACATCGCCAAGCAGCAATGGTTGCTGGCGGCCATCGCAAAATTCGACACCGATGAACAGCAAACCTTGATAGCAGCAACCGCACTGATTAAACGCCTGGGCGACGTCTAAGCGTCAGGCGTTTCTACCCGCTTTTTACAGCTCGACCAGTACCTGCAAGCGCCTTGTCGCCTGCGGCAGGCTCGTACACGACCATTTGAAAGAACCGAAAGGCAACTGCAATGCCGATTACCACACTAGATCCGCAAACCGCGTTGGTCGTGATCGACCTGCAACAAGGCATGCGCTCGATGAAACTGATCCATCCCTTGCCCGAGATCGTCGCGCATGCCTGCGACTTGATCGCCGCCTTTCGTCGCCATGCCTTGCCGGTGGTGCTGGTCAACGCCACAGGCAGGCCACCGGGGCGCACAGAACGGGGGCCGCGCATCGATGCCTTTGCGGCTGATTTTGCCGAGCTGCTGCCGGAGATGGATCGCCAACCGCAAGACCATGTCGTCACCAAAAATACGCCCGGCGCATTCACCAATACCGATCTGGAAGCGTATCTGAAACGTCGGTGCGTCACCCAGATCGTACTGCTCGGCATTGCCTCCAGCAATGGTGTGGAGGCAACGGCACGGCATGCATTTGAGCTTGGCTTGAACCTCAGTTTTGCCATCGATGCCATCACCGATGGCGATCCTGAAGCCCACGCCAATAGCGTTACGCGAATCTTTCCAAAACTGGGAGAAATCGGTACCGCCAAGGCAATCATCGACCTGTTGGATCACAAGGAGTGAGCATGACATTGTTACACTATCCGGCCTATTTCTTCGGCGCGGCGTTTCTCGCCAATGCCATCCCGCACTTTGTCAGTGGAATGATGGGGCGAGCCTTTCAAAGCCCGTTTGCGACGCCGTCCGGTGAAGGATTGTCTTCTTCAAAGGTCAATGTGCTGTGGGGCTTTGCCAATCTGGTGCTGGCCTATCTGCTTCTGGTGCGTGTAGGCAATTTCGATCTACGTATGGGTGATCAGGCCTTGGTTGCCGGTGCCGGTTTCCTGTTGATGGGATGGTTTTCGGCGCATCTGTTCGGGCGTTTTCATGGTGGCAGCTTGCCCGGCGCTTGAGGATGGTACTCACAACATTCCGTTCGCTGCGGTGGTTCAATTTCCGGGTCTGGACACTCGGTGCAATGGTATCCAATGTCGGCACCTGGATGCAGCGCACTGCACAGGATTGGCTGGTTCTGACGCAACTGACTCAGCACAGTGCCACCGCCGTCGGTGTGGTCATGGGCTTGCAGTTCGGGCCACAATTGTTGTTGCTGCCCTGGAGCGGTTACGCGGCCGATCGGTTTGATCGCCGCAAACTGCTGTTGTGCACGCAGTTCGCAATGTGCGTGCTGTCTCTGGCGCTGGGCTTGTTGATCGTGAGCGGGCTGATCCGACTGTGGCAAGTGTATTTGCTGACCTTCTTGTCCGGCTGTGTCGCTGCCATTGATGCGCCGGCACGCCAGACTTTTGTCGCGGACCTGGTCGGCGAAAACGATCTGGCCAATGCCGTGGCGCTGAATTCGACGTCGTTCAATATCGCCAGAATGGTGGGGCCTGCCGTGGCTGGATTAGTGATTGCAGCCGTCGGTTGTGGTTGGGCGTTCTTGTGCAATGCCATTTCGTTTGCGGCTGTGCTCTGCTCCTTGCAGTTTCTGCGGCGACAAGAACTGCATGGCAAGCTGCGCGCTTCGCGTGCGCGTGGCAATCTGGCTGAAGGCTTGCGCTATGTCTGGGCGCGTCCCGACCTCAGAGCGATCTTGTGGATGCTGTGTCTGATCGGCACCTTTGGGCTGAATTTTCCGATTTTCATCTCGACCATGTCAGTCAAGGTGTTTCATGGCGATGCAAGTCAATACGGTGTGCTAACCGGCGTCATGGCGATTGGCACCGTGCTCGGTGCGCTGCTGGCGGCCGGGCGCGAGCGTCCGCACTTCGGACTGTTGTGGATCGGTGCGGCGCTATTCGGGCTAGGTTTTGTGCTGGCCATGCTTGCGCCGAGTGCCTGGACCTTCGGCATCACCTTAGTCATCATTGGCGTGTCGGCGTTGACGTTTAGCAATGCCACCAGCAGCTTGCTTCAACTCTCCACCGATCCACTCATGCGCGGGCGCGTTATGGCACTGCGCCTGGCCGTGGGGGTTGGTACCACACCGATCGGTGCGCCGCTGGTCGGCTGGGTAGCCGATACATTGGGGCCACGCTGGGCCTTGAGTCTGGGTGCGGTATCCGGATTTGCAGCTGCCGCTGTCGCGCTGCGTTGTATGGTCAACTATCCACAACTGCGGTAGCTGCTCATCTTCTCCTCAACCGCTGAGGGCATTGATCCTAATCCCAAAAATTGCTCGACGCATATGGACTCCGGAAACGGGAAAGTGGAGGACTCAGGAGGATCTGTCACCACTGCCCGAAAATTTGCGTACGCATAGTCGGGATTGTGCGTAAGCTGAGCGCCTGCTACCCGGAAAGACCTTTAGTGACACTTTTGACATCCCTCGCCGTTCCGCCCTCCCCCGACAATGCCCCGCCGCCAACCATTGGCGATGACCTGACTGCGCGCGGCTGGTCGCAGCAAAACATTTTTTTGCCGACAGATCTGACGCTGGCGCTGGCGTCGGAATGCCGTGAGCTGGCCGCGGCCGGTACGCTGCTAGCGGCTGCCGTCGGCCGCGGTGCGGCACAGGCGGTGCAGTCGGATATCCGCGGCGACCGGATCCTGTGGCTCAAAGCCGGACAATCGGCGGCATGCGACCGTTACCTGCTGATCATGGAAACCCTGCGCGTGGCGTTGAATCGAGAGCTCTACCTGGGGCTGGATGAGTATGAAAGCCACTTTGCCTTCTACGCGCCGGGCTCATCCTACCTGAAACACCTGGATCGCTTTCGCGACGATGACTGTCGGATGGTGTCGGTCGTCATTTATCTCAACCCGAACTGGTTGCCCGAGCAAGGTGGTGCCTTGCGCCTGCACCCGCACGGTGAATGTGTACAAGACATTGCGCCGCTGGGCAGTCGCCTGGTCTTGTTTCTTTCCGCCGACATACTGCATGAAGTACTGCCGGCGACGCGCGACCGGCTGTCGCTTGCCGGCTGGTTCCGACGCCGACCGCTGATGCAAAACGCATAAAATCGCGATGATGGAGTGTGGCTAAGGCATATTACCTAAGCTTGGCTGGGCGTAGCCGCCACCTTGGCCCGTGCCGTATGCAATTTGTTGTAACTGTCGATCAGGCGCTGATGTCGATCAAGCCCTTCCAGTTTCATACTCGTTGGCGTTAAGCCGAAGAAGCGCACACTGCCCTGCACTGACCCCATCGCCGCATCCATGCGCGGGTTGCCAAACATGCGGCGGAAATTGACCTCATAGTCGTCCAGCTCCAGGTCCTCATCCAGCTGCACTTCCAGCACCACATTCAAGGCTTGATAAAACAAGCCGCGCTCGACCGTGTTGTCGTTGTACTGCAGGAAGGCGCCCACCAGCTCTTGCGCTTCTTCGAATTGCTGCAAGGCGAGCTGGATCAGCAGCTTCAACTCCAGAACGGTCAACTGGCCCCAGACCGTATTCTCGTCAAATTCGATGCCGATCAAGGTGGCGATGTCGGAGTAATCATCCAGTTCATTGTTCTCCAAACGCTCAAGCAGTGATTCCAGGGCAGCATCGTTCAGGCGATGCAAGTTCAAAATATCGGCGCGGAACAACAGCGCTTTGTTGGTGTTATCCCAGATCAAATCTTCTACCGGATACACTTCCGAATAACCGGGCACCAAAATCCGGCAGGCTACCGCATCCAGCTGGTCATACACCGCCATGTAGGCCTGTTTGCCCATGGCGTCGAGAATACCAAACAAGCTTGCGGCTTCGTCGGCATTGGAGTTTTCGCCCTGGCCGGAAAAATCCCACTCAACGAACTCGAAATCCGCTTTGGCGCTGAAAAAGCGCCACGACACTACACCGCTGGAGTCGATAAAATGTTCAACGAAGTTATTGGGCTCGGTCACCGCATTGCTCTCAAAGGTCGGCCGAGGCAAATCGTTGAGGCCTTCAAAACTGCGTCCCTGGAGCAATTCCGTCAGACTGCGTTCCAGCGCCACTTCCAAGCTTGGGTGCGCACCGAACGAGGCAAAGACACCGCCGGTCTTCGGGTTCATCAAGGTGACACACATCACTGGATACACGCCACCCAGAGATGCATCCTTGACCAGCACCGGGAAACCTTGCTCTTCCAAACCTTTAATTCCGGCCAGAATGCCCGGGTATTTCGCCAGCACTTCCTGTGGCACATCAGGTAAGGTGATTTCACCTTCCAGAATTTCGCGCTTGACCGCCCTTTCAAAAATTTCGGACAGACATTGCACCTGGGCTTCGGCCAAGGTATTGCCGGCACTCATGCCATTGCTGACGAACAGATTTTCGATCAGGTTGGAGGGGAAATACACCACTGCGCCATCCGACTGCCGCACATACGGCAACGAACAGATGCCGCGCTGGACATTGCCGGAATTGGTATCGATCAGGTGCGAGCCACGTAACTCACCATCAGGGTTATAAATTTCCAGACAGTGTGCATCGAGAATTTCTGCCGGTAGTGCATCCTTGCGTCCCGGCTTGAACCAGCGCTCGTTCGGATAATGGACAAACGCCGCGTTGGCAATGTCTTCACCCCAAAATGCACCGGCGTAGAAATGGTTGTTATTGAGCCGCTCAATGTACTCTCCCAAGGCCGACGCCAAGGCGCTTTCCTTGGTCGATCCCTTGCCATTGGTAAAGCACATCGGCGAGTGCGCATCGCGGATATGCAGCGACCATACATTGGGAACAAGATTGCGCCACGAAGCGATTTCAATCTTGATGCCCAGGGCCGCCAACACGCCCGACATATTGGCGATGGTTTGCTCCAGCGGCAGATCCTTGCCGGCAATATAGGTGCTGGCGTCAGAAGCCGGCTTCAAGGTGAGCAAGGACTGCGCATCGGCATCCAGGTTTTCTACCTCTTCAATGATGAACTCAGGTCCGGCTTGCACCACTTTTTTTACCGTACAGCGCTCAATGGAGCGCAAGATGCCGCGACGGTCTGCTTCTTCGATATCGGCCGGTAACTCGACCTGAATCTTGAAAATCTGCTGATAACGGTTTTCCGGATCAACAATATTGTTTTGCGACAAGCGGATATTCTCGGTAGGGATATTGCGGGTGACGCAGTACAACTTCACAAAGTAAGCCGCGCACAAGGCCGACGAGGCCAGAAAGTAATCGAACGGGCCAGGTGCCGAGCCATCGCCTTTATAGCGAATAGGCTGGTCGGACACCAGTGTGAAATCATCGAACTTGGCTTCCAGACGAAGCTTATCGAGAAAGTTGACCTTAATTTCCATGGGGGAATTCCAAAATAGTGCTCAAAATGAATAGATTTGCGTTCGGTGCCGTCGTCTTTGCCATCAAGTATGACGTCCAAAACGATGCGATCGCGGCCGTTGGCCGCCGATGGTTGCGCGTGAGGAGTTCATGCAGTGTGTTAAATGGCAATTCTGCGGCAAGCCAGCATTATCGCCGAGAACGTCAACCTCCAACTGAGCAAGGGCGAAATACAGTCGGCTGGTGACGATTGACGTAAAAGTCCACGGCGAAGACCGAAGTGTGCAAAGAGTGATCTATGCAAGCGACTACGGAATAATCTGCTGGGTTCGCAGAATAGTTTGATAGGCTTTCAAATCAGTGCGTAAGTCACCGACTGGAACAGGGCCCTTGCCTTTTGGGATATCGATCTTCGTTCCGGCGCCGTCACCCGAGTGCCCCGACCAATAAAACAGATTTCGCGGATCGTTGGCCGCGGTTGAAACCAAAGAGTCGACGCCGGTATTCAATGTCGTTTCGTTGTAAGTGGGTGCGATTCCCGTTCCTGTGTTTGGTATAACGGCGGCAAAGCCATCACCTCTGCCGGCCAGCCAGGCAACGGCTGCGGACACACTTCCGCTTATCCTCGTCTCCACATGATCCTTGATCATCTTGTAAGGGACGTGATGATTACAAACGCCATCTCCAGCAGCCTTCGCCTTCGGCAAGTCTGTATAACCGCTATTGGTTGCTGCGGCAAGTTTAGCTGCACTCGTATGCGGCACCCGCGTATGCAGCATGCCGACAATACCGTCGCCCCCCGGCCGTTGATTGACTGGGTTATACGTTAACGAAGTTAGCCGCTGTAGCGGAGTTTTTCCGATTTTTTGCGTCCAGCTTTTGAACGATATCGGTGCATGGGGGGATGGGGCGAGCGCAGCGGAGCCTTGCTGCATTTTTCTTTGCAGACTTTGCGTACCCTGTTGATGGGCTAGCGCTCCCATCACATCTGCCTCATGCTCCAAGCCCTTGTCATCATTGACCGGCACTCCATCCTTCATTTGCATGGTTGCCTGCACCCGCCCCTGCGCTTGCTGCACCACATGCCACGCTTCATGCGGCAGATGTTGCTCCTGTCCCGGCGCGACATGAATATCGCTGCCTTGCGCATAAGCATGCGCGTTCAATTGCGCCGGATGCGGCGAGTTGTAATGTACTTTCACACTGTCCATCGACATGCCAGACAGCGATTCGATGCCGGATTTGAGATTGTCAGGCAGACCGGTCTGATTGACCCGGGTCTTGGGCTGCGATTCCAGTTGCGCTGGCATCGCAGAGGAAAATTTTCCTTGCAGCGTTTCTTCTTCCTCTTCGGCGCGCTGCACTGCCTCGAACTTACCTTGCAGCGGTTCTTCTTCCTCGGTTATCCGCTGAACGGCAGTATCCGGGGAGTTGTCCTTGATGCTATCCATGACTGCTTTTTGCTGCATCGCCTGAGGGCCGTTATTGGCCAATTCGGCCAATTTTCGCTGCGCAGCTGCTGCCGCACGATTATCTGCAAAAGCCGATTGTACCTTCGCTTGCCGGACGGACTCGGACTGGATTCGAGCGCTAGATGCAAACACTGATGTTCTCATGATGTTTTTACCTCGATATAAAGTACGCAAAGAATGGCGGCTCAAATTTGCTTATGCTTGCATGGTCGGCGCCTTGCAGCGATTCCGACAGACAAAAAACATGATGACAATACCAGCAAACATAAAATCGGTCCGGGAACGTCACAGGGAAATTTCTAGTGTATTGAACGCATCACCGATTTAGTGATTTAGTGATTTACGCTGGATTTTTGATCGGAGGCCTCGCCGACGAATTCAAAAAAATAATTATTTGAGATCATAAAATCAGCCATGGTTTTGACAGATTTTGCATGCAGGCCATCTCCCCTCGATTTGACCCAAAGCCACCACGTCGCGCTCAAAAAATGTTGTGGAAAATTCAACTAATACTACCGGGTATGTATTTGCAAAAAAAGCAATGAATGGACTCGTCAGTGCCAAGTTGATTGACAGTGTACGCATCGCTCATCCATAGTTGCTCTACTTTATTTGGTTTTTAAATCTTGGTATTAGCTTATTTAAAAATCCATTCATAGTCTCAGAAAAATAGTACGGCGAATATAAATTCAACGAGGAGACGAACATGGGGCGACCAGAGGACAATTCGACATCCGAGTTATTCCTGGTTTTCCGTAGCAACCTGCGTCTGTGTGCATTGCCTGTTGAAAATGTGGCAGAAACGATGCGCTCCTTACCGATAGAGCCTATGCCGGATATGCCGATTTATTTGCTCGGTGTATCCATCATTCGCGCAGCCGTGGTGCCAGTAATCGATGTCGCCTGCTTGCTCGGCTCCCCAAAATACCCCTTCCATGCTCGTTTTGTGACGCTCAAGCTTGGTGCTCGGCGGGTTGCTTTTGCGGTCGATGATGTCATCGGCGTGCGCCGTTTGACGAACGAAACAACTGCAGAAATTTCGCCGTTATTGGACGCCGCCGACACAGGTGTGATTGAGTCGATAAGAACGCTCGACGCCGAACTGATCCTGATATTGCAGGCTGCACACCTCATTTCCGATGCGGCCTGGATTGCGCTCGAGCATCAAGGAAGGGTGTAATGATCGCCCTTCCTGATCCGTCAGAAGTTCGCCGCTTTCAGATGCTCATCGTCGATCTTCTTGGCTTGTATTTTGATGAATCGAAATTTGGCAATCTTGCCAAAATATTGCACAAACGGCTACTTGCTCACGGCGGCAGCTATACGCAATACCTCGATGGCCTTGCCAATGTTCGCGCGGTTGACGAGATCGGGTGTCTGGCTCGCGAACTGACCGTCACTGAAACATATTTCCTGCGCAATATCGAACAATTCAAAGCCTACGGCGACATCGCCTTGCCCGAGCGCGCTGCGGCCGCCAATGGTCAATGCATCCGGATACTTTCCGCAGGTTGCGCATCCGGCGACGAACCCTATTCACTGGCAATTGCAGCGCGCGAATATTATCCCGCCTTGGGAGAGAACATTTCCATCACGGCCGTGGACGTCAATCCCGCGATGCTGCAAAAAGCTGCGCGGGCACACTATACCAATTGGTCCTTGCGCGAATGTCCGAATGAACTGAAAACGCGCTGGTTTAAAGCTGACGGTGATACTTATATTCTCAGCGAGGCAATACGGCGCAAGGTGAAATTTGAAGCGCGTAATTTGACTCATGACGATATGATGTTCTGGCATCCAGCCAGATTTGACATCGTGTTTTGTCGCAACGTCCTGATGTATTTCAACAGTGCTCAAATGCAGGCAGCCATCAAACGTATCGCCCATGCGATGGCGCCAGGCGGTTATTTGTTTCTCGGTCATGCCGAAACCTTACGCGGCATTTCCAACGATTTTCACCTGTGTCATTCGCATGGAACGTTTTATTATCAACGTAAAGAACAACTGACTTCGACGGCGACTATCGATATGCCGTTCCAGACAAGATGGCAGCCGGTACCGACCAAATTGGACACCACCTGGATCACGGCAATTCAGGAAGCATCCGACCGCATCCACGCCCTGGTTCCGCTGGAAAAAACTGACCTTATCAAGCCGCCTGCGCTGACCGTGCACCCGGCTGCTGATTTGCATCGCGCGCTCGAATTTCTGCACCAGGAACAATTCAATCTGACGCTTGAGCAAATCGGCGGTTTGCCTGCAGAACAAGCCAACGATCCCGATGTCCTGTTGCTCAAGGCCGTTTCTCTCAGCCAAAGCGGCGCGCTGAAACAAGCCGAAACGGTATGCCAAGAATTATTGCTGCGCGATGAATTGAGTGCCGGCGCACACTATGTATTGGCCTTGTGCCGTGAAGGTGCCGGTGACGTAGACGGCGCCATCGAACACGATCAGGTGGCGGTCTACCTGGACCCCGAATTTGCCATGCCGCGCTTTCATAGTGGCTTGCTGGCCCGCAGGCGGGGTGATCGTCAAGTTGCTCATCATGATTTGAGCGAAGCCCTTATTTTGTTGCAAAAAGAAGATGCCTCCCGGGTACTATTATTTGGCGGCGGTTTCAAGCGCGAGGCGCTGATCGGCTTGTGCCGGGCTGAATTGGCGGCTTTGGGAGAACCGGAATGAACCAGGCAAACGCAACACCCAACGCACAGTTGCTCGCTTTGCGAGAAGAATTTGATCATGCGTTCACGCAAACGACCCGTCTGGAAACCAGTAGCCTTGAAAAACTGCTGGTCATTCGCATCGGTGGTGACAACTATGCAATCAGGATCACAGATATTAGCGGTTTGTATGTCGACCGCCGTATCATGCCGTTGCCGTCGCCGGTCAATGCACTTCTGGGGGTGGCCGGATTTCGCGGTCAGATCGCCGCCGTCTACGACCTTGCAGTGCTGCTCGGCTACGTGCGTCAGGCGCCATCACGTTGGCTGGTCTTGTTACGCGAGCATGAACCAGTAGCACTGGCGTTCGATGCCTTCGAGGCGCATTTAGCGGTACCTTCCGAACAGATTTTTCTCTCCGATCAAGCCCCCGCCGCCGTACCGGCAGCAGCCCGCCGTCACCTCAACGATGCTGTGCGCACCGAACATGCATTACTGTCAATTATCAATTTGCCATCGTTATTGAAAGACATTCGGCGACAAGGACATCCGTCGATGAGACAAGGAGTAATCAATCATGAATAAAAACTGGACCTTCGGTAGAAAACTGGCATTCGGTTTCTCGATCTCTTCCCTTTTCCTGATCATTGTCGGTGCGGTCGGTTACTGGAGTACCTACGCATTGATTGACACCAGTTACTCAGTCACACACACGCATAAAGTGATTGAACAGATTGCCACCTACCTCAGCAATGTGAAGGATGCGGAAACCGGGCAGCGCGGCTATCTGCTGACTGGAGACGCTGCGTATCTTGAGCCGCAAACTATCGCGGTCGAAGCTGCCCCCAAATTACTGAATGACTTACGCAGCTTGACCGTCGATAGTCAAAGCCAGCAACACCGTATCGATCAGATCGAAACCCTGACAAGCGCCAAATTCGCTGAACTCAAACGCACCATCGATTTACGCAAAAACGGTCATGCCGATGAAGCATTGAAAATTGTCCTGACCAACGAAGGCAAGACCATTATGGACACGCTGCGCAAGGTGGCCGAGCAGATGAATCAGGAAGAACGCGTACTGCTCGACAAACGCGCCGCCGAAGCGGAATCGACCGTATCCACGGCAAAGGTCACGATTCTGTTCTGTACCTTGATTTGTCTGTTGTTTGTTTCCATCACCGGGTTCGTGATTGCGCGTTCACTGGCGACACAGCTCGGTGCTGCGGTCGGTCACGTACAAAGCTCGTCGGCTGAACTGCAAGCCGCAGCAACTCAGCAAGCATCCGGTGCCAAGGAACAAGCCGGCGCCATGAGCGAAATCAGCACGACTATCAGCGAACTTGGTGTGACCTCACGCCAGATCGCCGAAAGCGCGCAACGGGTGGCGCAGATCGCCGAACAGACTGCCGCCTCGGCACGCGCCGGAGAAGGCACGGTCGACAAAGGACAGGAAGCGATCTCCGGGATTCGGCGCCAGATTGACCAAGTGGTCAGCCACATGCTCGATCTCGGTCGTAAATCACAAGAGATCGGCGCGGTACTCGATATCGTTTCCGAATTGGCCGAGCAAACCAATATTCTGGCGATCAATGCCACCATTGAAGCAACCGGCGCTGGCGAAGCCGGCAAACGCTTTGCCGTGGTGGCAGAAGAAATCCGCAAGCTGGCCGATCGTGTCGCAAATTCGACCAAAGGCATCCGCAATCAGGTCGAAGATGTACGCGGTGCCGTCAATACCACCGTGATGGCTACGGAAAGCGGCGCCAAAGCCGTTGATGCCGGCGCTCGCCAATTTGCCGAGGTGGCCTTGGCCTTCAAACAGATTGCCGATTTGGTTGGCACGACCACCGAAGCTGCCCGCGAAATCGAACTTTCGACCAAGCAACAAGCGACCGCTGCGGAACAAGTGCGTATCGCCGTCACGGACGTGGCGCAGGCGACCCAGGAAACCGAAACCAGTTCAGCGCAGACGCAACAAACCGCTTCGCAACTGGCCGGTTTATCACTTGACCTGCGGCGCTTGATTCAACCGCAAGCTATTTAAAAAGTGCGCCATGGCCAAAGATCCGTACCGTTATTTCAGAATCGAAGCCGGCGAGTTGTTAGAGCAGCTTGCCAAGACTGCGCTCGATCTGGAAAAAGGTAACGCCAGCGCAGAATCGGTCATGCGACTGCTGCGTCTGGCACATACCTTGAAAGGTGCGGCCCGTGTTGTGCGGCAAGCACAGATCGCCGATCTGGCGCACAGTATCGAAGACACCCTGACCGCGTATCGCGAGGGCGCGCAGGCGGTACCGCGCGAACAGGTCGATAGCATATTCACTGCAATAGACGCGATTACCAAGAAAGTCGCGCAATTACCACTGCCGGAAAATAACGAGGCCTCTCCAGCTGTGTCCGAGACCGTGATACGTATTGTGCGCGCAGACGTGGTGGAAGTGGATATGTTGTTGGAAGGATTGGGTGAAATCGGCAATGAACTCGCTGGCGTCAAGCGCATGCATTCCTCGGTCGAGCGTATTCGCGACCTGGCTATGCAAGTGTCACAGAACAGTACCCTGTCAGCCACGCAGATCAAAACGAAGATGGCAGAAATGCTGACCCTGGCCGTGGCTGTCGAGCGCAACATGGCTATCGGTGTTGAACGTATAGACCGCGAACTACGAGAGGCACGTGATGCCGCCGAGCGTCTGCGGCTGGTACCGGTGGCGAGCGTCTTCAATGCACTGGAACGCACTGCACGTGATGCCGCCCATAGTTGCGGCAAGCAGGTGATCTTCGAGGCTGTTGGCGGCGACATGCGTATCGATGGCGAAGTGCTCGACATGGTGCAAAGCGCACTCATTCAATTGGTGCGCAATGCGGTGGCACACGGTATCGAAACTGAAGAACAGCGCAGGATCGCAGGCAAACCGCCAGCCGGACGCATTACCCTGGAAATCGCCCGACATGGTTATCGAGCCTGGTTTCGCTGCCATGACGACGGCGCTGGCATTGATCTTGACGCCGTACGGCGCGTGCTGCAAAAAAAAGGAACGGTCGACGGCGATACCCAAGGACTGGATGCATCGGCTTTATTGGACTTGCTATTCAAGGGCGGTATTAGTACCAGCAATAGCGTGACCGAGCTGGCCGGTCGCGGAGTCGGTCTGGATGTCGTGCGCGATGCCATGCAGCGTTTAAATGGCCAGGCCATCGCACATACCGAACATGGCAGCGGCACCTCCATCGAATTGCGCGTGCCCCTATCGTTGGCAGCGCTGGATGTATTGATGGTGGAAACAGAGGGGGAACTGGTAGCATTGCCATTGGATGCCGTGCGCCGTACCTTGCGCGTCGTACCAGAAGACATTTCCCGTACTCCGCATGGCGATGCGATCATTTATGAAGGCAAGCAAATTCCCTTCATGCGTTTGCAATTGGGCATGCGAAAAAAAAAGGCTGGCATCAAGCCAGTGCGGGCCACTGCTGCTGTCACAGCCATCGTGATTGCCGCCGCAGATATGGTCGCAGCGTTATCGGTCGATCGGCTGCAAGCAATGGATACGATCGTACTGCGACCTTTGCCTGGCATGGCACTGGCCGATCCCATCGTCTTGGGCGTGCACCTCGACAACGAAGGCAATCCGCGCATCGTACTGGATCCAGAACAGCTTGTCATGCAGCAATACCAACGCGCTGCAGAATCGGTGCAGTCTATTTCGCAGCAACAGGCATTGCACCCCATCCTTATCATTGACGATTCTCTTACCACTCGCATGCTCGAATGCAGCATACTCGAATCTGCCGGCTTTACCGTTGCAACAGCAGCATCCGCCGAAGAAGGGCTCGATATGGCATCACGTAATGCGTATGCATTGTTCCTGGTCGATGTCGAAATGCCGGGCATGGACGGTTTCAGTTTTGTCGAGCGCACCCGCAACGATCCCGTCTTGCGCGAAGTTCCCTGCATTCTCGTCACCTCGCGCAATGCCCCTGAAGATCGTCAGCGCGGTCGTGCCTGCGGTGCCGCAGATTACATTGTCAAGGGTGAGTTCGACCAGATTGAATTCCTGGAACGTGTTACCGATCTGGTGCAGCGGTGAAACGGCTACGAGTATTGGTGGTGGAAGATTCAATGACAGTGCGCAAGCACTTGTGTGAAATATTGAGCAGCGATCCTGCTATCGAAGTCGTTGGCGAAGCCGAAGATGGTAAACAGGCCATTGAGTTATGTCGCTCGCTGCGTCCGGATGTGATCTCACTGGACATGATCTTGCCGGTCATGAGTGGACTTACCGCGACGGAATACATCATGGCCTATTGTCCGACGCCGATTCTCGTGGTTTCTTCATCAGTCAACCGCGGTGAATTGTTCAAAACCTATGAAGCATTGGCCGCCGGTGCCATTGAATTACTGGAAAAGCCGCGCCCCGACGATGTCGACGGCAGCTGGGAGCGGCACTACATTGCCATGCTCAAGCTGGTGGCGCGGGTGAAGGTCATCACGCATTTGCGTGCGCGTATGGGCACCATCCGCGAATTGCCAGCCATGCCCACCATACGCAATCGGGCATCTGCGTCACACAACTGCCAGCTCGTTGCGATTGGCGCTTCCACCGGGGGGCCAGGGGCGATCGTTGAAATCTTGCGCGGTTTGCCGGCGGATTTTTCCTTGCCACTCGTCATCGTTATCCATATCAATGCCCCATTCGATACGGCTTTTGCCGACTGGCTCGACGCCCAGACAAATCACAAGGTGCGCCTGGCAATAGCGGGACAAGTATTGGCCAAGTCCTGTGTTTATCTGGCACCGTCCGGCCAACATTTAATCGTACAGGGACGCAAGTTGCAACTGACCAATGAGGTGCCGCGACATTCTTGCCGCCCTTCGGTGGATGTACTGTTTGAATCCATCGCCATGGAATACGGCAGTACTGCCGCAGCGTGTCTGCTCACCGGCATGGGGCAAGACGGTGCGCGCGGCCTGCTCGCACTTCGTCAGGCCGGTGCACTGACGATTGCGCAAGACGAAGCAACTTCGGTGGTCTATGGCATGCCGCGTGAAGCGGCATTGCTGGGTGCGGCGCAACGTATCTTGCCATTGTCAGAAATAGCGCCAGCGTTGGCAGCACTGACTTAGGAACGATCATGAATCGCGCCATACTCATTGTAGACGACAGCCTGACGGTGCGAGCCGATTTGGAGGAGGCCTTTGCCGACGCCGGCATCCCAACCATTTGCTGCGCCAGCGTCACGCAAGCGCGCGAGGCATTGGCGACACAGGTTATCGGACTGGTCATACTAGATGTCTTGCTACCGGATGGCGATGGCATCGAACTACTCAAGGAATTTCGTGCAACAGTGAAAGGTGCCAGTCTGCCGGTCTTGATGCTATCGACCGAAGCAGAAGTCAAGGATCGCATTCGCGGACTATTGACTGGTTCAAGTGACTATGTTGGCAAGCCCTATGAGCGAGAATATGTAGTCGCCCGCGCAGCGCAATTGTTGGCTGCGAGGCCACGCAACGAGCTGCTGGCAGCCTCCCCTGTCCGGCCCACTGTGCTGGTCATCGACGACAGTGCAACTTTTCGCGAAAGATTCGGCGAATTGTTGCAGGCTCAAGGCTTTGACGTCATCAGCGCAGCAAGTGGCGAGGAAGGCTTGCGTAGCGCAGCGGCAAAGCGTCCGGCAGCCATCGTGGTTGATGGCGTCCTGCCCGGCATCGACGGCCAGACTGTTGTGCGCAAACTACGCCTGGATGCCGCTTTGCGTCATATCCCTTGTATTCTTCTCACCGGCTCCGAATCCTATGGCGCAGAACTGCGCGCACTTGATTCGGGTGCAGATGCCTTCGTGCGCAAGGACGAGTCGCTGGAGATGATCTTGGCGCGGGTGACTGCCGTATTGCGCAAAATTGACAAAATTAGCGCCCCGCATACGACGTTGAGCCTGCAAAGTCCAAAGAGAATTCTGGCTGTCGACGACAGCATGACTTACCTGCAAGAACTTAACGCCACATTAGGTGGCGAAGGTTACGACGTGATCTTGGCCCACTCAGGACAAGAGGCGCTCGATATGCTCTCCGTGCAAACCGTCGATTGCATCTTGCTGGACCGGCTCATGCCCGGGCTTGATGGTACGGAAACCTGCCGCCGCATCAAAGCATCCTCGGCCACGCGCGACATCCCCCTCATTATGCTCACGGCGATGGAAGATCAGGAGGCAATGATCGAAGGCTTGAGCACAGGAGCCGACGATTATGTCTTGAAGTCGCATGAACTTGATGTTCTCAAAGCGCGAGTGCGCGCGCAAATACGCCGTAAGCAATTCGAAGAGGACAGCCGCAGAATTCGAGCGGAGTTGATGAATAAAGAACTGGAAGCCAGTGAAACGCGCGCTGCGCAAGCTCTGGAAAAAAGCCGTGCAGAGTTGTTGGCCGTGCTGGAACAAAAAAATCATGATTTGGAACAGGCCATTAGCCAACTGCGTGAGCGCCAAGGGGAAATTGACGAAAAGAACCTGCAACTAGAGCAAGCCAACCGTCTCAAGTCCGAATTTCTATCGCACATGAGCCATGAAATACGCACTCCGATGAATGCTATTCTCGGCTTTGCCTACCTGCTGGATCAATGCCATCTAGAAGGCGATACCAGCGATATGATAAAGAAAATACGCAACGCCGGACGTACGCTGCAATCCATTATTAACGACATCCTCGACTTTTCCAAAATTGAGGCCGGACATCTAGAAATTGAGCATGCGCCTTTTCGCATCAGCGCCATCCTCGATGATCTGGCAGACATCATGGCCGCGAATGCCGGGAACAAGGACCTCGAGTTAGTCCTCTGCCCGCCGCCCAATCTGGGAGGGCAACTGTATGGCGATGCGCTGCGACTTGAACAGATTTTGATCAATTTGACCGGTAATGCGATCAAATTTTCCGAGCATGGTGTCATCAAAGTTGATATCAGCCTGCTTGAACACAAAGGATCAGTGGCAACATTGCGGTTTGCAGTCAGCGACGCTGGCATTGGCATTCCCCTTGACAAGCAAGCCCATATCTTTACCGCCTTCACCCAGGCCGATGCTTCGACTACACGCCGTTTCGGCGGCTCCGGTCTTGGGCTGAGCATTTGCCGGCACCTGGTCCAGCAGATGGGCGGTGAAATCGGCGTGATCAGCGCACCGGGATGCGGCAGTGAGTTCTGGTTTTCGATTCCATTCGAATGGAGCGCAAGCTCAGAATATGCATCGCCTGAGACGATTGCACTCAATGCCCTGATCGTCGACGACAATGACATTGCCTTGGAAAATCTCAGTCTCACGGCTAAATCCATCGGCTGGAATGTCGTCAAAGCACAATCAGGCGAAGAAGCCATTGCGAACGTGCGCAGCAGGCAAGCCGGCAACGACAGCTTTGATATTTTCTTGCTTGATTGGAATATGCCGGAAATGGACGGACTCAGTGCCGCCATCAAGATTGGCGACATGTTGCAACAAGAGGCCGCGCCAATTGTTCTGATGGTGACTGCATTTTCGCGCGAAGAGTTGCTCAGGCAGGCGCACATTGACATCGTTGACGGTATTCTTTGCAAGCCGGTTACCGGCACCGCACTCTATAACGCTGCCGTCGAAGCACTAAGTCGACGCAGCCGCGAACACACCCGCGGCCTGCGCATACCGCTCCCCCAAAAAATGCTGCGCTTACCCGGAGTACGCGTATTGATCGTCGACGACAACGAAATCAATCGCGAAGTTGCCATGCTGGTTGTCTGTGCCGAAGGTGCCGTGGTCAGTCTTGCCAGTGACGGTAAAAGCGCACTCGACTGGCTGCTGGCCAACCAGAATGCCATCGACATCGTGTTAATGGACGTGCAAATGCCCGTCATGGATGGCTATGAGACAACCCAGCAATTACGCGCATTGCCGTCATTCGCAACACTTCCTATCGTCGCGCTCACCGCCGGTGCCTTCAAAGCACAACAAGATGCCGCCTTGACGGCCGGTATGAGCGCCTTCGTGAGCAAACCGTTTGATGTCGAAGAGTTGATCACAACCATCCAGCAATTGACGCATTGTCAACCAGAGTTGATCCCGACAGGGACGCAGGAATCTGAAATGATCGCCAAAGAGGAATCCTTTGATGAAAGAAACTACCCTGGGATCGCAGTCAAACAGGGCTTAAAAGCCTGGACTGATTTGACGCTGTATCGTAATTTTCTGCTCAAGTTTCGTAGCGATTTCACAGATTACGACAAGCAGCTTAGCGATTTTTACGCGGCAGCCGATCAAAAGGCAGTGGCAAAATTGTTGCATAAACTCAAAGGCGTTGCCGGCAATCTGTCGCTCATCGACGTCGCCCGGCTGGCGGCCGAAGCCGAAACAATCTCGGCTGACAGCAACGCTCAAGAGGCGTTTAACCGACTCCACTCGGCAATGCAGATAGCGTTCGCCTCAATCGCATCCTTCGCAGCCCAGAGCGAAACCAAGACGGTGGCTCGACCCTAAACATGCACTGCGCTGCAGCAAGAACTGCTACGCGCACTCGACATGAATTCCACTGCACACACCAACCGGACTCTTGAATCCATGACCGCACTACTTGCTTTTGATACGATCGCCCAATTTCCGGGCAGAGAATGTTAATCGCCACTAGGGCAATGTGCCTCATCAAAAAACTTTGCCATTTGAAATGCTATCTTGAGGTAAACCATTCGCGTTCACCCATTCAGTTCTTTCTTGATTTTTTCGTTCAGCGCGTGCAGCGCGGAGTAATCAGGAAGGCCGAAAACCAGGCAATGTCTGGCGATGACTTGCCTCAGCAAGTCGCAAATGTCGGGGTCGTAGTGGACCGTGGCAGCAATTTGCTGTGCGATCGTGTTGTGCTCGCCCTCGACTAATTTTGTCGCATTGCGTTTTGTGACACTCTGTGCTTTTGCGGCAACCGATTTGATCTTCGAATCACTGCTGTCAAGAACATCCAAGTAGCAACTTCTGAAAAAATAACGCAATGATGCCGAACCAAAACTAGTCCGATAAGGCATGCCATCACTTGCCGCCATCACTTCATCATAGCTATGGTGCCGCTTGTCGCCGATCAAGGCGCCCAACATGGCCGCCCGCAACGCCTCCATCGAGGGCCATTGCGGATCATAGCGCGGGGCTTTCATTTGAGCGTCTGAATAGAGATTGAGATAACCCAGGGTGTGTCCGCTCATACCGCCAATGATCGGTTTGTGCGAATCTTTTGCCTGCAGGAACCAGTCGCGGTGTTTGTCTTCGAATTCCTTCACAAGCGATTCGATGGTCAAGTAGTTTTGCAAGACGTGCGTCCCTACCCTCTTGTCAATATCACCTTGATGGCCAGTGAAGTCTTTTTGCGGAACCAAGCCCAACAAGGGATTCTGGTACTTCTTTGTCAGCTCTGCACCGTATTTCACTCCGGCCACTTCCGGTGTTTCCAGAATATTCCCTCTGACGCCAACAACGTTTTCAAGACCGGGCGAGGTTTTATAGGGCAGTCGGTTGAAATCTACGTCCTGGCTCAGTACAGCGTGTTGCTGACTCTGTTCCCAACTGTGGCCACCGTGCAAATGTGCACCAGACCAAGGCATCTGGGTGACATCCCCATACATTTCTTTCTTCTGATCCTCGTCCAATCCATTCCATAGTGTTTCGATTTCTTTCGCCGTGATTTCCTGCATGGGTGCGCGGGTGCGCTCATGGTTTTTGGCGTCTTTTTCGAGTCTGAGTGCCCGGCCGCCCTTGAGATAAAAGTCCAGTCGTGCCTTGGGATCATCTGGAAACTCCACCACGCCAAGCTGGGTCAGCACATAGTTCAATTTGTTGTAAATTTTCTCACGTAGCTCTTGCGGCAGTTCCGCCCACTTGGCTTCGACGATGCCGGTGCCGAGATTACGCTGGTTGTTCAGCGGCACCAGGCCTTTATGCGTACGATAGTCCTTCATCGGTTTCGGCAGTCCAGCCCCCGGCGTCTGTGCTTCGTAGGCGCGGTCAGGATCCTTGGTCAGTGTACTTAGGTGATAGACCCAATATTCGAACGAACTTTTGATGTTCTTGGCGTATTCGACCGATCCGCCAAAGTAAGGCGCCTGCGTCTCCAGCATCTTCAACAACTTGACGTAACCAACGTTCATTCGCTGAATTTCAGGATCAGGATTGGCTGCCAGCAAATTGAGATTGAACTGACCGCTGTTGAGCTTGCTTGTGGTCAGCGCTTGATTGCCGCTGGTGGCCTTTATTTTCCCCATGACCGTATCAATGCGCTTGGACTTACTGGTATCTTCCGTGGTGGTACCCTCGACTGATTCGACACCGGCGTGTCCGTGGATTACATTGACAGCACCAATGAGGGTGCCGGTGAAATGGCTGTCATGCTCTATTTCACGCTGCAACTGTTCTTCATACTGCATATTCAGATCCAGCAACAAGTTGTCGGCTGCATTGTCGTAGGTGGTATCGATCAGGTTGGCATCCTTGGTCCTGGCCTCGCCCTTCATGACCTTGGCATTGTCCTTCATCAGATCGCGTTCATTGGCTAACAAGGGCTTTTCGCGTGCCATCTGCACGGGTGCACCTTGGTTTGCCATGCTGACGATGCCACGCAGCGAGCGCGGTGTATCCCGTGTATTCGGCGCACCCATGCTGGCCGCTTGCGCTACCCCGCTTTGCATTGCCTTCAAGCCCATCATGTCGGCTTCCGCCTCCAGGCCGGCATCGTCATTGACGACGACTCCACTCTTCATTTGCCGTGTCGCAGGTACCCTTCCCTGTGCCTGTTGCACCACATGCCAGGCTTCATGCGGCAAATGCTTTTCCTGACCGGAAGCAACGTGGATGTCGCTACCCTGAGCATAGGCGTGCGCATTCAGTTGTGCCGGTTGTGGCGAGTTATAGTGGACTTTTACGTGGTCCAGACTCATGCCCGACAGCGACTCGACACCGGACTTCAATTGATCCGGCAAGCCGGTTTTATTGGCTCTGTCAGCGACAAGTTGCATTGCCGACGACGCAGCTTGTGCCTGAGGAGATTCGAGTAACTGAGCGGTGCTCGAACTGCTTTGTATCATGGCCGATATTTTTCGCTGGGCCATCATGCCTGGACGATTGTCCGAAAAATTCACATCGTTGCCGGCACTTTTCTTGCCACTGTTTTGCGTCGGTTTCTGGTGACTTTGATGTTCCGTTATGGCGGGGTCACTTGTGCGCATGATGTTCCTCAATTTTGTTATTTCATCAACGATAGATAGCGTATTGCCATCATGGACCAGCCTTCTCCATTAGGGCTGTTCATCCCGTTCTTTCAACAAATACTGATACCAGGCAATGATGCCGATAATGAGCAACACCAGGAAAATCGGGATCATGTATCCCCGCGCCAGCCATCGCAGGAACGGATCACAGAACAGCAAGGCCATCGACAGCAGCACCCATGCCGCAAGAACGATTAGCGCAGGTGCATGGTGATAGCGCGCCATGGTTTCGCGCCAGCGGCATGAACCATAATACAGCGCCGCGCAACCGAGTAACAACATGAAGACCAGCTTAGTCGTCAGACGGAAAAGGTACAAGTTTTCGCAGACGGTCTTGCACACTGGAGACGCCTGCGCGCCCGGTTCGGTCTGATAGAAATCAGAAATGCATTCGCTGATGCTGCGGCTGAGGTCACACTGCTGCACGCCTGCGGTGCTCGGCAAGATTGCATCGATCGGCTTTTCTTTCCCTGCGGCAGTCGGTGCAGCCGATACCGCGGCCATCGGCATCGGCCAAAAGCCGACGCCGCCAAAATTGTCTTTGAAATAGATGATGTCGTCCTGCAGTTGCTGCCAGTTGTCGTTATCGAAGGTGATGATCGGCACCACCTGGCGCAGCAGCTTGGCGCGCTGTTCGCCGTGCAAAGCGCCTTCGATGCGCAAGCGCAGTTGCTTCTTGGAGTCGGTGGTTTCCTCCTCCAGCAGCACCAGCAAGTGCGGAATCACGTTCTGGTCGCGCTCGACCTTACCCAGCAAAGTATTGCTGCGACTAGCTTCGGCTGCGGAGATCAGACTGTACAGGTTGACATAGTCATAGATTCCGTTGCCCAGTGCGGTATGGCGCATCATCACGTTGATGCTGCTGCCTGCGCGAGCCTGCCGTAATTTGCTGCGCAGCGTATCGACGAATTTGTTGAAGACACCAACCGAGACGTCATCATCCGGATAGCCGTCGAAGAACAAGGTAACGCCGTCGCCGTTGGTCGGCACGAAGCGTTCGCCGAACGGCAGATGGTTCGAAATTGTGGAAGTCCAGTTATGCATCTTGATCGATAACAACTTGACGATGCTGGCCGTCAGGCGTTCCAACACTTGTTCCTTGCGGCTTTTGTCCATCTTGCTCCACGAGCGCCAGTCGTTGCGCTGGATGACCCAATCGATAGCGGTCTGATGTTTTTGTGCAATGTTGACGAAATCGTTTTGCGTCAGATCGCCGTTCTCGGCTGCCGCCACAAAATCGCGACCGTCGTTGGCTTGCCGCAGCACGCCAGTATCGTCGAAAGTCGGACCGTAGTAAGCAATGCGCGACATGGTACTGAAGTCGACCTTTTGCGTCTTGCCAGCCAACCAGAACGGATAAAAGCCGTAGACCTCTCCCACCAGTTCGTCGAGCACGCAGCCGCAGCCGTTGCCGTCCCACAGGACACGTTTGTTGGGGTCGTAAGCCGGCCGTTTGCGCGCCGTAGCACGGATGGAGGCGCGATATTTGATGTACAGGGCTTCGATCTGCTGCGGCATGGCCAGCGCATCGATCATGCTGCACGAGTCTTCTTTCCAGAGCTTGTTGAGCTGTTCGAACAGGCTCTGGTCTCCCAGTGCAGCTTCCAATTGGCTCATCTGTTCGGCGGAAATCTTGCGGCGGTCAGCGGCATTGCCGGGCGTGCCGCTAGGGCAGGCACCGATGCCGTTGCGCAAGCGCGCCATGACAGCCTTGTCAAACAGCCACAATTGCGGGTATTCCAGATCCTGCAGACCTTTGAGCATTGCCAGTATCACTGGCGGCACCGGCTCGTTCTTGCGATTGCTGCTCAGTTCAGCCAGCGCACGCGCGGTCAGGATATAGGAGGTGCTGGTTTCTGCCGCATTGACGATATCCGGCAGGTATTGGTCTATCGGTACACTGATCTTGGTCGTGGCATCGAGGATCGCTTCCGTAAAGAGTGCCTGATTAGGATAAGTGCCTGACAATTTTTCCAGTTCGTTGATGATCGAATCGGGTACGTTCTTGCCATCCCGCAGCAGTTGCAGAGAGTCCAGCGTGAGTCGGTAGCTCTGTTCCAGCGCTGCCTCCCGCGCGGCCGGCAAATAGGATTCGGCCTGCGGTCCCAGATCCTTGAGTGCGCCAAGCACGGCAGCGTCGAACAGCGGCTGATTCAGGTAGACCGTATCTTGCAGCGCCGACAATTTGGCAATCACCTGCGATTTCGAGGCCAGCAGCTGGAGATCCGCCGCGCTCAGGCTATAACTGTAGATGGTCAGCAAGGCGCGGTCGGAATCGGGGCCGGGACGGCGGTTGTTGTCGGTCTCGTAGTGATAGAGCTGCAGCATGGCAAGAATTTGTTCGTCGGTTCCGGCCAGGCGGATCTGATAATAGCGGGCCTTGTCTTCATCGTCGAAGCCGTCGATCCAGTGCCCCAGATCGGCGCCGATCAGATCGGCCTTCCATTCCGGATGGGCCTTGATCGTCGTTGCAAAATGCAATAGCGCCGACACCGACGCGTTGGTCAGATTGCCGGACGGCACCATCTTGAATTCGAACCAGAAGCGGTTTAGCCACGACAAGGTAATCGGGCCGACGATGTTGTCTGACAACGGCAGCATGCTTTCGCGATAGGCCTGCATGTACGCCGGGTCTTCCGAGTAGATTTCCAGCAACGCCTGCTGGATCTGCTTGCGCATGGCCGGAGTGAATTTCTTCAGAACATCCTGCGACAACAACAGCGCGGCTGGGCCGTCAGTGTCATTGGCTTGGATGGCAACTTTACTGACGATGATTTGCGCCGCCTGTGGCGTCATGACTTTGTTACCGACGTCCCAGGCAACTTGCGTCTTCGTCTCTGGTTCTGCTGTCGTTGCGTTTGTCATTGTTGTGGCGGCTTTTGTGACGGTCTTTTCCGGCTTTTTTGCTGGCGAGTTAACGCTGGATTCTGGCGCCGCAGAATGATTGGTAAGCGCCATCGGCAACGATACTGCTGCTGGAGATACCGGTGGCGATACCGGCGTTGCTGTTGGATCAGGCGTAGAGACGACTGTCGATGCCTCTGTGCTCGTCTGTTGCGCAATGCAGGAGTACGCCGACAGCAGCAAAGCGCTTATCAGGGCCACCCGCGCAATGGCCGCGAAGGCAGCCGAACTTGTCGAACTTGTCGAACTTGTCGAAGATATCGTCATATCAGATCGTTCGCCCTTCCTTGATGAATTCTTTCTTGATGCCGCGCAACAGATCGTCTTTGCTGATCGTCTGGCGCCCTTGCCTTTCGGCGCGCATGGCGGCGTAGCGCGCCACGTTGATCAGCGCGCCGCCCGAGAGCATATTGTCTTCCGCCAGATCTTCCAGATTGACATCGTCGGCCAGATGACGCCGTTGCGGAAACAGGTTTTTCCAGAGTCGCAAGCGTTGCAGAGCATCCGGAATCGGGAAGTAAATCGCGCTCTGAAAACGTCGCGAAAAGGCTTCGTCGATATTGCTTTTGAGGTTGCTCGCCAAAATCGCTACTCCCGGAAAGTCTTCGATCCGTTGCAGCAGATAAGCAATTTCCTGGTTGGCATGACGGTCGTTGGAACTACTGCCCTCGGTGCGCTTGCCGAATAAGGCATCGGCTTCGTCGAAGAACAGGATCCAGTTCTTGTTCTGCGCCTGGTCGAACACATTGGCCATGTTCTTTTCGGTCTCACCGATGTATTTGGAAACGATCTTGGACAAGTCGATCCGATAGACATCGACATCGGTTGCCTTGCCCAGCAACGTCGCCGTCAAGGTCTTGCCGGTTCCCGGCGGTCCGTAAAACAGGCCGCGGTAACCCGGCTTGACGCTCTTGTCGAGATGCCAGCGCTGCATCACTTGCGCACCGTCCTTGAGCCAGATTCGGATATTGTCGATTTCCTCCAGCACTTCGGGTGCCAATACCAGGTCCGACCAGTCCAGTTGCGTCGTGATGCGCTTGGCAGGGAAGCCAGCGCTATAGTCCGGCTTGTGCTGCTGACCGGACGTGCAGCGATCCAGAAAATCGTTTTCCACATTCAAGGCCGCGCTCAATGCAGGCTCGCCATCGATCTTTTGCTCCAGCCGCAAGATCGTGTAACGGCTGAAGAAATGTTCCGGATCGAACAGGCGCAACACCTCAAAACGGCGCGCCAGATCGTCTCCGGCCAGGATGAATGCAGCCGTCTCGCAGGTCGGCATCAAACCAGCGTGGTTCTTGCCCTTCCAGCCGCCGAATTCGGTATAGCTGCGTTCGGTGTTCTTGTTGGCGGTAAACAGCAGATCAAGCGCCTGCGGCCGCACATGCGGCAACAACGTCAGGATCAGCACCAGGCGTTCATCAAAATTCATACTGTGTTCGCGCACTGCCTGCGCGAACGGCGACGGGTCGACACCGATATCAGGCGGCGTGTGGTTGCGGATATCGTGCGGGCCGCCATCGTGCAGGAAGTAGGCATGAAAACGCGTCGCCAGCACGTCGCCGAACCAGGCTATTTCACGTTCCAGGCTTGCTGCGTTGGCCTTTAAGGCATCCATGCTGCTTCCTTTTCGATGTTATTTTTATGCTCCATTGCTGCGCTCACGTCCATTCCACCCACAATATCGATTTCATCCAAGGGAGCCGAATGGTCGAAATACTCCATGGCAATTTATCCAGCAGCATGTCGAAAGTACGTTTGGGAACCCGCAAGCGCCAGGCATCCTCCTTGCGCGACAAATAGCCTTCGCGTTGCAGAAAGGTTTCACGCAGGCCTTGTATGGAGGTCTGGCCGAGCGCCGTCCAATGCGAAATCACGACCGTCAGCATTTGCTCGACCAGCTCGCGTTCCTGCTCCATGATCTCGATCTCCGGCACGATCGGCGCTTGTAGCGCAATACCGCACAACAGCTTGTTGAGCGGCAATTGGTATTCCGGCACGGCAGTCTGTTCATCCACGGCAAACTGCAGTAGCCACGCCGCGCGCTGAGCCGCGTCATCATTGATGAACTTGCCCTCGCGTGTCAGCTCCAGCACCTCCCAGGCGCGCGACAAAAACGGCCAGATCAACACCATGCCGGCATTAACGAGATGGATGTCGGCCGAACTCTGCGACGCAGTCTCATCATCACCGTTCGTCTGTGCGATGCGGCTATTGGCGATGTCTTTATCTTTGCTGTTGATATTTGCCTGGTCTTTTGCCTTGCCGTCTGTATCAGCATGGGCGAGAGTACGGGCGCTGGTAGCAGGATCGGTGCGCGGCGATGCGACGCTAATGCCCATCTGGCTGCGCAGGCGTGCGGCCAGACCGGCCGGCGCGGGTAAGCCGCTTTCGCGCGAGAGAAAACCGACCAGTTCACTGGTGAAGCGCGCCGGCTCGAAAATCCGTTCCGGCGCATGCAGATACGGCAGCAGAAAACGCCACTCCAAACGCGCCAGCGTCGTCGTGGACAGCTGTTGGTTCTGTTCTGCAAACATGTCCGCAACATCGCAGGCATATCGCTGCATGCGCTGCACCTGCTGCGGCGCATAGGGTGACAGCGCCGCAAGTTTGCGCCAGGACGATGCCGGTACGATCTCTAGTAAGCGTGCCATGGCCTCCGGATGACGTGACAACTGTGCCAGCATCGGCGCGACTTCCGGCGCCGCCGTATCGACGGCTTGTTGCAACCACGCTGGCAAGCCGGCCGGTAAGGCTGCACCGGCGCGAAAGTCCGCTGCCAGCAGGAAATCGATGAAAGCCTGATGATCCAAAACGGGCCGATCCGTAGCGTGCACAGGCTCTTCCTGCGCTGCTGGATCGATGCGCTTGTCCTGCACCAGATTCGCTTGGGCGCTGCGGCTCGCTTCGGCGATTTCTTCAAGGTCCAGCATCTGCTCTTGCAACAAGGCTTGCAGTACGGTTCTGAAATAACGGGCGCGGTCTGGCACAGGCGTCGATGGCGCCTGCATCTTGATGGCCTGCAGGAAAGTCTCTCGCTGCGGGGATGACGCCGATGACGCATCATCGGCGGCGTGTGCAAGGACGCATGCCTCGACGACGATCTCCATGTCGGCTGCCGTCCATGACTCGCCGATTGCGCCAGGATTGTTCTTGAGATGCGCAAACCGTTGCCGCAAATCGGCGCGTAGTGCCTGCGGCAATGCTTCGGTTGCCGAAAAACGCTGGCGATGTTCAAGAATCTGTTCAAGAATTACCTTGATGCCGTCCGTGCCCTCTGCCTCTGCCTTATTTTCATTCCCGAAGATCTCTGCCAGTACCGCAGGCGATTCCTGCTCTCTGTCTGGTGCGTTGTTTTGTATGTGATCTTGTCGCGCGATATATTGCTGAACAGACAGATCCGTCCAGTGCTTCAGGATACGGCGTTGCCAGGGTGTGCGCGTCAGTTCCACATCGTCTGTCAGCGATGACAGCAGTGCACGGATAACGCCGATATCGGCTTCAGGAGCTCGTTCGTGTGATGCAGAATCATCGGTATCAACATTGCCATTGCCGTACTGCACGTCTAGCAACAAACGTCGCAAAGCTGCTTTCCAGAGTTGCCGCTTCCACACTACCAATACTTGCGGGGTGGGAAGACTCAGCTCCTCTTCCTGCGCCAGAGAAGTGATGTTATCCAATGGCAGCGCAGTCCATGCAAGCTGGTCGCGCAATTGCCGCCAAAGCGGTATGGCCGTCGGAGCCAGCAACACCGCCATGTCGTACAACATGCTCTCTGGAAAAGACGAGACAATCCGTTCCAGAATATCGTCGCCAATGCCGTAGTGACGCAAGGCTTCGAGCAGCAACGGTGCGTGCTTGTGCAGCAAGATGTCCCAGTCGTCATAGAGCAGCGCTGAATCGCCTTTCATCAATGCCTTTGCCAGGCGGCTGACCAGATACGCTTTGTCGCGCACATCGACCGGGATGGTACTGCTTGCCCAGCTCGGCGTCGTCTGAGCATTGGTGGAATCGACGCGGATAAGCGGAGCGGTGCTGCTCAGGACTGGCGAAATGCCGATTGAAGCCGGCTCCTGCGTTGCCATGTCCAAGACCGCTTCCTCGGCAGCGGCAAACGCCTCCAGATCGACGATGCGATTCTGCGCCAGCGCCTCCAAGACTTGCACATAGTAAGCACGACGGTCCTGTGCAAGTTCGGCATGGTCGGCAATTGCCTGATAAAACGACGGTTCGCGTACGGCTTCACGCACCCATTTCTCAAGCTGTTCCATATTGAGCGCAGGCGATTGCAAGGGCTGCGCACCGTCACGGATGGCGTCGAATAATGCGCTCAGGGAGAGCGTTGGCAATGGCTCCGGTGGTTGTTTTTTATCGTTCTCATTTTTCTCTTGGGTCTTTTGCGCCAGCGCCATGACATACGCGATCAACTCTTCGTCTGCGTCATCCGCGCCGGTGCTTTTCAGCGCAGCAGCAACATAGGCAGCGGTGTCGAAAGATGCCGAGGCTGCGCTTGCCGGTGCTTCCTGCAAACGCGCCGCCTGCAACAAATGGGCAATGGCGCCGCGCCACCAGTTGCGCTGCCAACGGCTCCACTGCGTCGCGCCGTGCGCGCCTAGCCGTGTACGCAAGCGCTCATCGTCCCAGAGCAGTTCCGTCAATGCTGCGGCTGCGGGCGCTAGCAGGAGTTGCATGTCACGTAACAGCGACAGCGGGAAAGTCGAGGCAATTTTTTCACGAATTTCAGCATAGCCGCCGTAATGCAGGATCGCCGAGCGCAGCAAATCTGGTTGGCTGTTCTGGAATGTGCGCCAGTCGTCGTAAATGTCGCCGGCTTTTCCGCCCATCAACGCGGAGGTGATACGGTTGCGGATCGGCACGACCGCCGACGCCGGTTCTTGCCATATCCCTGGCGTATGGGACTCGACTTGCGGTGCGGTGTCTTCGACGACTGGTGGCATGGGAGCTACAGATAAAGAAGCCGTCTGTTGTCCTTCCATTCCCTCCATTGTCTGCATTGTCTGCATCACCATCAAGGCTGTCGCCAATCCGGCAGGATCGCCCAGTGCCACACCGGCCTCGCGCAATTGGGCGAGCACCTGAGTACGATGTTGTACGGCCGCGCTTGCCGCTGCGGTTGTGGTTTCGACGACAGCGGTACTCGCCAGTGGTGCTGAGGCGAGCACGGCAATGGTCCGCACCAGCATCGGCAGGGTTGCTGGCAACTGTGAGGGCTGCGCGATGCTGACGCCCAGAACATATTCCCAAGCCGCCGCTAAAGCTACTTGCAACGTTGACGATGAAACAGACAAACGTTCCAGCATGCGCTGCAAGGCATCGAGTTGCGCATGCATGGCCTTGGCGTGATGCGGATTGAAGTAGTGCAATATCGCCTGCATCGTCGCCGGCGCTGGTTGCTGCACTAGCCGCTGTACCAGCCGTTGCAACAATGCGCCGTCGTTGCGGCGCTGCGCTAGCTCCTGCCACTCTTGCGGCAAATCGTCGGCAGTCGCCTTGTTCTCGCTTGCCATCGGCATGGAAGCGCCTTGGCCTGCGGTCTCTAGGTCGAGCGCTGGTGCTGCCGTTTTTGCGGATGGCAATGATGTCATTGTCTCGGTAGCGGCGAGCCTGCTCACAGCATAAAAAATATCGCCCGCAGTGCTGGCTCCGGGGCGATGGATTGCCCTCTCCTGCAACAATTGTGCTGCCGTTGCTGCAATGTCTTGATGCTGTTGTTGCGCCAGCCAGTGCAAGGCGCGTCCGGTCAATGCCTGCGGCAACGACTGCCACCCTCCATGCTTGCCATCCAGGAAGCAGCTCAGCACTTCTTCCCAGCCTGCATACAGGGCACCGCTGCATGTCGTGCGCGCCAGCGCAGCGTCTTGCAACAGTTCCTGCAATTGCGCGAGCAGAGACAGCGCCGCATCGGCATGGCCGTCGTTCATCTTGCGCAACAGCGCCTGTAATTGCGCCGGGCTGAACTGGCGTGCCAGCCGCGCCAGCATCACAGTACGATGAGGCGCCGCCGCCAATGCCTGCAGAAAATCCTTGCTATTTTGCTCCAATATGCGCGACAGCAGCGCTTCATGCGAGGCCGTTGCAGCAGCATCCACTTGCCACGACATGGTACCGTTCGCCAAAAACGTCAGCAGTACCGCGTGATCGCCGCCACGGCGACTGATCCCCCGCGCCGGCGCATCGATCGTCATGCTCCCGTCAGCACCGTGCAATGCCTCTTCCAACGCCGTACGCAAGCCGGCCGCCAGCGCCGTCGGCAATTGCGCCTCAGTGACGTTGCCGACATCGACGACCAGCTTGTCAATCTGCCAGACCGTATCGTCGTCGCCGAACTGATCAAATACCGCTTCCATCAGCGGCAGTAATTTGTCCACCACCAAACTACGCAACTCTTCCGTGCGCGCAAGCGCCATCGTGGGCGACTCGAACGCCAGATCAAACAGCAACTCATCGATGCGATGGCTAGCTGTCATCTCGTCAGACCCAGTAAGTGCCGTTGAGCCCGCCGCGCTGGCGCTGCAGGAATTTCACCATACTCGCGGCAGCGCTGTTGATCTGTTCCGGATCGGCGGTGTCGGTGTGGTGACGTAATTTGTCCAGCCACAGACGATGACGCTGCTCGAAATCGCGCATGGAGATGAAATCGAGCCAGTGAAATTCCGGATACAAATGCGCTGGCAAGTTGCGGCACACAGTTTCTTGCGCCAGATTCCGGAAATCGGGATCGCAAAAGCGCGCCGACCAGCCCGAAAACACCACACTGACACGATTGGAATAGAACTCACCGTCGCATGGATCCGTTCTACCGTCACCTCTGGTCCCGCTATCGCGCGCACGCAGCAACAGATGCTCAAGCAGATAAAAACCTTCCGAACCGATGTTGAGACGGCAGATAAAGCTGCGTAACTGCTGCACATGCTGATCGGCTTGGGCTAGATCCGGATAATGGCCAAGTCTGACTACGCCAAGACGCGGATCGTGAGTCTGGAAATGGATGTGAATCGTCTCGCCATGCTGTTCGAAGATGTAGTTTTCCAAGCGCACACCCTGGGTCAGCAAGGATGCCGGCAAAATGGCACCACCCGCAGCATGCTGTTGCGCGTGCGCGTCGTCCTCCGGCGCTGCCGCCAGTCGCGTGAGATGGTGCGCTGCGCCGGCATAATTATCTGCCGACAACTCGGCAGCACTGCTCAGGCGTAAGCGATACTTCAACAGTTCCTGGCTCAGCGGCGTGCCTCCCGGCGGCTTGCGCAAGTCCAGCAGGATCGCAATCTTGGCGTGGATGCCGGACAGATTGGCGCTACCGTCGTCGCGGCGCTCGCCTTTACTGTAATCGAATGCGTTTGCGCGATCGCGACTGAGGCCGGCGATGTGACGCAGGAACGCCAGTTTGTTGTCGACCAGCCAGCGCGCCGAATGACGGTCTTCGTAGTAGTTGAAACGGCGCAGCGATTTTTGCGAAAACTCTTCGCCGTACATGGCCAGCAACACATCGATGAGGCGGCTGCGGCGATCTTCCGATTTGTCCAGCCGTGCCACCATTTTTTCCAGCATGGCGCCGATCCGTTGCGGCGCGTCCACGTACAGATTTTCGATATGCGGCAAGGCTTCATCGTCCAGCACCTGCGAAAAATAAGTTTTCTGCACGTTGTCGAGCGAAAACACGTGCGGGATCTCTTGCAGGTTTTCCAGATAATTGGCCATCAATTGCTCGGCCACGAACAGGTAAGCCTTGAGCTGGTTGGCGCTGACCTTGTTCTTCAGCGGTGCCGATGTCGGCACGCCAAAACGGTTGATGCCGTAGATCGCCGGGAATTGGTGCTGGATCGAATAGTATTCGCGTAGCGAGCGTTGCACGCCTTCGGGCGCCGGCACGATCTGTTCCAGCGATTGCGGCGTATTGCGCACTGCGTCGAATTCGAAGCGCGCCTTGCGCAAGGCGATGCGGGCATCATCGAGCACGATCATGGCTTTTTCTTCCTGCAGATTGCTCGACCGGTCGCGCTCTGCCCCTGCCCCTGCCTCTGTCCCTGTTGCTGCGCCAGCTATCGGTGTATCGAAATGTCCGACCGCACCGCTGGCGAAATGTAGACGCAGGAATGTGCTTTGCAGTTTGTCCGGAAAACGCAGCCGAAGTACCTTGCCATCGAGCTTGTCAAGTTGCACCGCCTGACCGTTCTCATCGCACAGCGCCAGCCGCTGCACATGGGTAACGCCGTCAACCGCCCGTACCAATGCA
>Ga0302155_10000363_pt1 | contig 37443 bp, 35 predicted proteins | sample I_Bog_N3_1_FD_193508 | JGI IMG/M metagenome (GOLD analysis project Ga0302155, IMG submission 193508) | Peat permafrost microbial communities from Stordalen Mire near Abisko, Sweden - I_Bog_N3_1 | ecosystem: Environmental > Terrestrial > Soil > Wetlands > Peat | place: Sweden: Abisko, Stordalen...
CAAGCAGGCGCGGCCATACAGTTCGGCATGGCGGGAACGGCAACGACTGTGGGATTTGGGGCCAGTGCTTTGGAGCAGTTGTTGAGACCAAACGCAGGAAGTCTTGCCGCTGATGTGTTTTTTTCAGGTATAAGCGAAGCGTCTAATGCAATCCCTGGGTATGGTGGGGTAATTGCCCCCATCGTCAATGAAGCGAACGAAGTTGCAAAACAATCTGGCTGGTCCACATATTTCCAGAACTTGATCAATAAAGGATTGGGTAAATGAAACTTATAAATGATGGAAACTTTACTGGTCTTGCAATATGTGGGCTACTTATATCGGGAGTGATGTTGATATATGTATCAGTAGAATTGGTGATTAGTGATTATTTTCGCATGGCAATATTTTCTATCGGAATCGCAACAATTTCAGCTGCTGGATATGCCGGGCGGGCGAAAGCGTTAAAGTTAAAACCCTTCGACAACAGTTATAAAAAAGCCAGAGAGAGTTACAAAAAAGACGATAGTAAAAGCGAATAATCGGCAGTTGCATCAAAGCGAACGGGACTTCACAAAAGAGAACGCAAAGAAATTCGCGCAATACTACAAAGACCAGACTGGGCAAACCATTGATGAGGCACGTGCAGAACAGATGTTGCTCGGTGATGGCTATCGCATGGTCGATGCTGCTGCCAACAAAGGACCGGGCGTTGCCGGACCTGCCGGGGATGCTGTTGCAGCATCGTTCCTTGCGCAAAATGCAGGGAATTTTTTAAAGCACCGGCTCCTGAGCTCTATCGAACCATCGATACCCATAGTGATCACTCAATAAAAATTCAACCCTACAAGCTGTATGTGGCAGTGTTATCTATAATCAAAAAATTAAAGGAGATAGCCATGCCGGTCATTGGTTTCGATCATGTGCAGCTTGCCATGCCAAACGGAAGAGAAAACGAGGGGCGATTTTTTTTCGGCGACATTCTGGGACTGCCTGAGCTGCCAAAACCGGCCAATCTTGGTAACCGTGGCGGCCTGTGGTTTCAGTGCGGCGCGGTGCAACTGCATCTGGGCGTGCAGCAGGATTTCAAGCCTGCGATAAAAGCGCATCCAGGCTTGCTGGTTGATCAGCTGGAGCCGATTATTACCGCCTTGCAGACGGCTGGCTATCCGGTGTTGAGCGATGTGCCAATTGCGGGATTTTCGAGAGTTTTCACACAAGACCCTTTTGGTAATCGCATCGAGTTGCTGGAACGGCTCAGGTAGCTTCCATTTACTTGAGTCATCGGCGACAGAGTCAATTCACACCCTTGCCTCTAGACTCATGTGGGCAGCGCTATGGATGGCCTAAGTTTGGCCGGTCAGACTGGCCTTATGCATTTCTCACCTTGGCCGGAGATCTCACTATGAATCCATACGCTGCCCCGCCCGCATCAAGCTGGCTTAACAAAGTTCCTGAAGTGACGCTGTCGTTCTGGCTGATCAAAATCATGTCCACCACGCTCGGAGAAACCGGCGGCGATGCGGTATCGATGTCGATGCATCTGGGCTACCTGACTGCGACGGTCATTTTTGCGACCTTGTTTTTGGTGGCGGTCTTGGCGCAAATGAAGGCGAAAAGCTTTCATCCCTATCTTTACTGGGCAACCATTATCGCCACCACGACAACAGGAACCACGTTGGCCGATTTCGCCGATCGCTCTCTTGGCATTGGCTACGCTGGCGGCTCCAGCCTGCTGCTGGTGCTGCTGCTCGGTTCCCTCTGGATTTGGCATCGCACACTCGGCTCTGTTGCGATCAACCAGCTCAGCTCTCCCAAGGCGGAAGTTTTTTACTGGGTGACGATCATGTTCTCTCAAACGCTGGGAACCGCGCTCGGTGACTGGACCGCCGATAGCGCCGGACTTGGCTATTCCGGAGCGGCCATGGTATTTAGCGCCTTGTTGGCGTTGATCGTGGCGGCATACTATTGGAGCCATCTGTCGCGTACCTTGCTGTTTTGGGCTGCATTCATTCTGACCCGTCCGCTGGGCGCTGCGGTGGGTGACTTTCTGGATAAACCGTTCAGTGCAGGCGGACTGGCCTTGAGTCGCTATAGTGCGTCAGCGCTGCTGTTTGTTTTTATGCTGAGCTGTATCGCGTTGTTCAGGCAACGTGCTGCCAGCACGGCGCATTGATTGACGTTTATCCAACGGAGCAGGAATGCGGGTATTACTGATCGAAGATGATGCCATGATCGGCGCCGCCATCCAGGCGGCGCTGAAAGACGCCTCTTACGCGGCCGATTGGGTCCAGAACGGTCAAACTGCGCTGACCACATTGGCCTGCCAGCATTACGATCTGGTGCTGCTCGATCTCGGCCTGCCCGGCAAGGATGGGCTAGCGGTGCTGGCCGACATTCGCGCCAGAGGCAATCCGGTTGCGCTGCTCATCATCAGCGCCCGCGACGGTCTTGATGACCGGTTGCGCGGTCTGGATGGCGGCGCCGATGACTACTTGCTCAAGCCCTTTGAGATGGCTGAGTTGCTAGCGCGCATGCGTGCAGTGCTGCGGCGCAAGGGTGGCAATGCGACGCCTGTGCTGAGCAACGGGATCGTGTGGCTTGATCCGGCAACGCGGGAGGCGACGCTCCACGGCGATGCGCCGCTACAGCTTTCCAATCGTGAATTCGCCTTGCTGCAAGCGTTGCTGGTGCGTCCCGGGGCGATTCTTTCACGCCGTGATCTGGAAGATCGCATTTATGGATGGGGAGAAGAAGTCGAAAGCAATGCCGTTGAATTTCTGATTCATACACTGCGGCGCAAGTTGGGCAACGACGTCATCAAAAATGTCAGGGGAGTCGGATGGATGGTTTCAAAAAACGCTTGAATACGTCGATTCAGCGCAAGCTGTCATTTTCGCTGGTGCTGGTCATTCTGGCGACGGCCTTGCTGGCGGGGGTATTTTCTTTTGTCTACGCATTCGACGAAGCCCACGAATTGCAGGATGACACGCTGCGCCAGGTCGCTGCACTGATCGAGCGGCAGCATCTTCCGCTGGCACATCATGGGAGCGCTGATCTGGCGCCCAGCGGAGATGAAGAGTCACGCGTCATCGTTCAGTATCTTGACGATGGCAAGCAGGCCGCTGGCGACGTCGATGCGGGTGCACCGCTGCTATTACCGCTTTCTTTGCCCGATGGCCTGCACACGTATGACGTTGGCGGCGAGCCGTTTCGCGTGCTCATTAAAACCCTGTCCGGCGGTGCACGCATCGCTGTCGCGCAAGAAACCGAGATCCGCGATGAAATCGCTCGGGACAGTGCCTTGCGCACCTTGATGCCGTTTCTGATCCTGGTTCCGGTTCTGCTGTTGATCGTGGCCAAGTTGGTGCGCCAGATGTTCCGACCGATTGTTGCCCTATCGGCGGAAATTGACCGCCGCGCCGAACAGCAATTGCATCCCATGGATGCCAGCCTCGTTCCTGCCGAGGTACGTCCATTCGTGGTGTCGATCAATCGGCTGCTGGCGCGGGTTGAGCAATCCATGGAAAACCAGCGCCGCTTTGTCGCCGATGCCGCACATGAGCTGCGCTCGCCGTTGACCGCCTTGTCGCTGCAAGCGGAGCGACTGGCAAATGCGGCCATGTCTGCACCGGCGCGTGAGCGTCTCATGACACTGCAGCGGGGTATCGAACGTGGCCAAAATCTGCTCGAGCAGCTGCTGTCTTTGGCCAAGGCGCAGGCGGTGCTGGAGCGTCCAGCTTCATCGGTGTCGGTGCAAGCTATTTATCGACGGGTACTGGAAGAGTTGATGCCTTTGGCCGAGGCCAAACAGATCGACATTGGCGTGGAGGGAGCGCAGGACGCTCAGCTCTGGTGCCATGAGGCAGACTTGATGGCGGTGCTCAAGAACCTGGTGGATAACGCCATTCGCTATACCCCGTACGGCGGCAGAGTAGACTTATCCGTGATGATGCAGTCGGCACACGTGATACTGAACATCCAAGACTCGGGGCCAGGTATTGCCGTGGCCGAGCGAGAGCGGGTGTTTGATCCCTTTTATCGCACGCTTGGTAGCGATCAAGTGGGGTCGGGCTTGGGGCTTTCTATCGTCAAGACCATTTTGAACCGGATGGGTGCCGACATTACGCTCGATTTTACCGACACGGTGCAAGGTTCTGGCTTGCGCGTGAGCGTGTCTGTTCCACTCAACATCCACTCAACAATAAGCAATGACTGATGATCTGTTTGCACCGCTGGCCGGTGAGCGCGAAATCATGGGGCCACACGCGCTGGTGTTGCGTGGCTTCGCACTGCCGTTTGAAGAAGCATTGCTGGCTGCCATTGAGACGGTGGTGCAGCAGGCTCCTTTCCGACAAATGATCACGCCGGGTGGTTTCACCATGTCGGTGGCGTTAACCAATTGCGGCGCACTGGGTTGGACCTCGGACCGGCGCGGCTATCGTTATACCAGCGATGATCCGCACACCGGGCGCCCCTGGCCGTCCATGCCGGCCTTGTTTGCACAGCTAGCTCAGGATGCTGCCGAGGCGGCCGGTTTTCCCGGCTTCAGGCCGGACGCCTGTCTGATCAACTGCTATCAGCCAGGCGCCCGGCTGTCCTTGCATCAGGACAAAAACGAACGCGACTATACCGCGCCGATTGTTTCGGTTTCCTTGGGTATGCCAGCGATTTTTTTGTTCGGAGGCCATGAACGCACGGATAAAACGCTCAAATATGCGCTCTATCACGGTGATATCGCGGTTTGGGGTGCGCAAGACCGGCTGCGTTATCATGGCGTCATGCCGCTCAAGGATCAGCCGCATCTCCGGCTCGGCAGGCAACGGATTAACTTTACTTTCCGCAAGGCAGGATAAACGTAGCCGGACGGTAACCATGTAGGGAGTACCTCACCATGACCCCATCTATTATCGCGGCCCATCGCCAGGCGCGTCTGGCTTGCAGTGCCGGCGAAGTCGGTCCTAAAGAGCTCATGCCGATGACGCCTACTGGCAGCAACCTACCTTATCAGACGGTGATCCCGTCAAGATCCTACCGTGAAGAGGGGCGGCCATTGATTTGTCTCTTGCCCGGTTATGAGCGACGCGATGGCGGACTCGCTGCGCATGTGCGCGAGTGGGCGCAACACAACGACGCCATCGTGATGCAGATGCACCCGCACAGCATTACGTGGGATGTCCTGTGCGGCGGCTATGGTCCGGACATCGCAAAATTCGATCTGGCCTTGTACGGCCTGTTGATCTCACAGGAAATTGATCTCTCCCGTGTTGCCCTGGTCGGTTTTTCCGACGGCGCCTCTTATGCACTTTCTGTGGGTATGAGCAATGGTGACTTATTCACCCATGTGCTGGCATTTTCACCGGGGTTCGTCAAAAGTCAGGTACGCCACGGTCATCCGCAGATGTTTGTGGCGCATGGTGTGGCCGACCCGGTATTGCCGGTGACCTGCAGCAGAGGTATCACCGAGCAGCTTGCGCAGGATGGCTATGAGGTCAGCTATTGTGAATTTGCCGGCAAGCATACGGTACCGGCCGAGATCGCTAGCCAGGGCTTGCAAATCCTGTTGGCGCAGCCTTCATAAGGATTCAATCACATGCAGCTCACGATCAGTCAATTGGATTCGCCGCTGGGTGAGCTGCTATTGGTGTGCGACGACCATGCGCAGATACGGGCGCTGGATTTCGCCGATCACCAGCCACATCTGCAGCGCAAGCTGCGGCTGCATTATGGCAACCAGACAGTGATGCCTGCCGTAGCGCCCGTCGCAGTTACGCAAGCATTGCAGCACTACTTTGAGGGCCGCTTTGACGCGCTTGATACGCTTGCCACAGCAACTGCCGGCACCGATCTGCAACGCCGGGTATGGCAGGCCTTGCGCTTCATTCCTGCGGGTCAGACCCGTAGTTATGGCGCGCTGGCACGCGCTGTCGGTTTCAGTGACGCGCGCGCGGCCATTGCCATTGGCGCAGCCAACGGCGCCAATCCGATTGCCATCATCGTGCCCTGCCATCGCGTCATCGCCAGTAACGGCGAGCTCAGGGGTTACGCCTGGGGCCTGCATCGCAAGCGCTGGCTGCTGGAACACGAGCACGCCATCGCCGCACCGACGCCGCAACTACCGGGATGTTGAGCTGGTATTCTGAGACACGTCACCAACTGAATTTGAGCGCAAGAAACGTATTTTCTGTAGTGGCATACAGACGTATCTTTGCGACATGATCCGCTACCACGACAACACCATGAAGCCGACTTCTTCTCCCGAGCCGATCCAGCCAGGCTTTGCCACACCGGAGCAACGCTGGACTGCGGTGCAGACCAGAGATGCCGCTGCCGACGGACATTTCGTCTACGCTGTCAAAACCACCGGAATCTATTGCCGCCCTAGCGCTTCGGCGCGTTTGCCCAAGCGCGAGAATGTTGAGTTCTTCGCCGACGAAGCGGCCGCGCTTGCTGCCGGCTACCGCGCCAGCAAACGCGCCTCTGGCGACCAGACCAGCGTTGCCGCACAACGCGCGACGCTGGTAGCGCAAGCGTGTCGCCTGATCGAAACGTCACCCACTCCACCGAGTCTGGATGCACTTGCCGCTGCTGCCAAAATGAGCAGCTTTCATTTTCACCGCATCTTCAAGGCGGCCACCGGCTTAACGCCCAAAGCCTACGTCAACGCTCATCGCGCCGCCCGCTTGCGCGATGAATTGAACGCCGCCGACGGCACCATCACGACGGCGATTTACGACGCCGGGTTCGGTTCCAACAGTCGCTTCTATGAAAGTTCAACAGCATTGCTGGGCATGCGTCCACGCGACTTTCGCGATGGCGGACTGCATGCACAGATTCGCTTTGCAGTCGGCCAGTGTTCCTTGGGCGCCATTTTAGTGGCGCAAAGTCAGCGCGGTATCTGTGCCATCTTGATCGATGACGATCCCGATACGCTGGTGCGCAATCTGCAAGACCAGTTTCCCAAGGCGCAGTTGATCGGCGGCGATCACGATTTTGAACAGTTGGTAGCGCAGGTGGTGGGCTTTATCGAAGCACCGGGATTGGGCTTGCAACTGCCCTTGGACATCCGCGGCACCGCCTTCCAGGAGCGCGTCTGGCAGGCCTTGCGTGAAATTCCGGTCGGCATGACGGTCAGCTACGCCCAAGTCGCCGAGCGCATCGGTGCTCCGAAAGCCATGCGTGCGGTGGCTCGGGCTTGTGCCGCCAATTGCATTGCCGTGGCGATTCCTTGCCATCGCGTGGTACGGCGCGATGGCGACATCTCCGGCTATCGCTGGGGGGTGGAGCGCAAGCGAGAACTGTTGCGGCGCGAAACCTCAGAATGAGAATACGCAGACGCTGAACTGTATGCGGCCTATCATTGCACTGCTTGCAAATCGTCCAGAAACGCTTTGAGAATGGGTACATCGGTATTGGCGCGGTTGATGACCACACTGATGTCGACCTCATACGACAAGGCCGTGGCGTTGATGGCTTTCATCGCGCCGCGGTTGACGTAGTCGCGGCCCATTTCTTGCGGCAGATAACCCAGATGCTGGCCTGACAGGATGAGGATGGCCATTGCTTCCATATTGCCGGTGGTGGCCGTGATGTTGCGCCGGGGGATGGGTACATGTCCGGCCGGCACCGGATAATCGCGCCAGGCCCAGTTGTGCTCGGCGGCCTCTTGTGGGGCGATCATATCCGGCCTGTCAAACAGGGGATGCGGCGGCGCGCAGTAGGCGATCTGACGCTCCTGCATCAGCGAAGTGTATTCCAGGGCCGTCACGCGGCGCCAGAAATAGCCGATGGCGATCTGAATGCTGCCGTTGAGCAGCATCTCTTCAAGCTCGCTGGGGGTGCGCACTACGATGTCCAGGTGTACCGCTTCGTCGCGCTGACGAAAACGGCGGATGACTTCGCTCAGACGCGCATTCTGGTGCAGCGGCGTATGACCGATCAGTCCGATGTTGAGCTTGCCGACCAGTTTCTTGTCGAGATTGCGCGCTTCCATGCCGAACTCGCTGAGCGCTTCGATCATGCGACGCGCCGAATCGGCAAATTTTTCCCCCTTGGCAGTCAGCTTAAAGCCAGCGCGGCCGCGCTCGCACAGACGAAAACCGAGCCGCGTTTCCAGCACGCCCAGCTGTGCGCTGATGGTGGATTGCCCGACATTGAGCCTGGACTGCGCCGCCGATACGCCGTGCGAATCGACCACCGCCAGAAATACCCGGATGAGGCGAATATCCAAATCAAAGACGTTGCTGAGCATGAGGTGATTCCGGCAGGCTGAAGTCTTGCATGATACATCGATTCAAATCAATGTAAGCGTTGCAATATACGCATATTCCTTCGGATTTCCGGTCACTACAATGGTTAAATCAACCGCCATTACAAGGACAAATATCGATGGTAACTTTACTAAATCAACCTATGGGTGGCAATGAGATGCCGCGTTTTGGCGGAATTGCGACCATGATGCGCTTACCCTTCGTCGAAAACCCTGCCGGCCTGGATGTCGGTTTTGTCGGCGTGCCGCTCGATATCGGTACCTCCAATCGTTCCGGTACCCGTTTCGGTCCGCGCCAGATACGTGCTGAATCGGTGTTGCTGCGCCCCTACAACATGGCCACGCGCGCCGCGCCTTTCGATTCGCTGCAAGTGGCCGACATTGGCGACATTGCACTCAATCCCTACAACTTGCTCGACTCGGTACGACTGATCGAAGAAAGCTACGATCGCATTTACGCCACCGGCTGCAAGACCATCAGCATGGGCGGCGACCACACCATGACGCTGCCGATATTGCGCTCCATCTTCAAGACTTACGGCAAGGTCGGCTTGATCCACGTCGATGCGCATGCCGACGTCAACGACACCATGAACGGCGAAAAAATTGCCCACGGCACGCCGTTCCGGCGCGCGTTCGAAGAGGGCTTGCTGGATCCGCAACGGGTGGTGCAGATTGGCCTGCGTGGCACCGGTTATCACGCCGAAGATTTCGACTGGTGCCGGGCTCAGGGTTTTCGCGTGGTGCAGGCAGAAGAGTGCTGGTATCAGTCACTGGCGCCGCTGATGGCCGAAGTGCGTGCGCAGATGGGCGATGGTCCGGTCTATCTTACGTTCGATATCGATGGCCTGGACCCTGCCTTTGCACCTGGTACCGGCACACCCGAGATCGGTGGCCTGACCGTGCAGCAAGGACTGGAAATCATTCGCGGCGCCAAGGGCCTCAATATTGTCTCGGCCGATATCGTCGAAGTGTCGCCGCCGTATGATCAGGCCGGCACCACGGCACTGGTGGCGGCCAATCTGGCTTATGAAATGCTATGCGTGTTTCCCGGGGTGAAGTACCGCGAGTAAGCCTGCATGAGCAAACTCAGGACTCCAGCGCTTCCCCGCGCAAGCGTGTAATCACGCCATCGAGTGCATCGAGGTCGGCAAAATTGATGATCAGCTGACCTCGGTTCTTGGCACCGGTCTTGATCGATACTTCGGTGGCCAGGATGTCGGATAGTTCTTCTTCCAGACGGGTAATGTCGCGCGATTTTTCTTTCACGCCATCGCGCGGCTTGCCGGCAGCCGCCTGTTCGGCACTGGTGCGCACTACCAGCTTTTCTGCTTCACGTACCGACATGCGTTTGGCCACCACTTGATTGGCCAGATTGATCTGGGTGGCCGAGTCCACTGCCAGCAAGGCACGGGCATGACCCATGTCGATATCGCCGGCCATGAGCATGGTCTGGACCGGCTTGGCCAGATTGAGCAGACGCAGCAGATTCGATACCGCACTGCGCGAACGGCCGACGGCAACCGCTGCTTGTTCGTGAGTGAAATTGAAGTCGGTGATCAGGCGATGGATACCTTGCGCTTCTTCGAGCGGGTTGAGGTCTTCGCGCTGCATGTTTTCGATCAGCGCCATGGCGGCGGTAGTCTGATCGTCGACGTTCTTGACCAACACTGGTACTTCACTCAGACCGGCGATCTTGGCGGCGCGAAAGCGTCGTTCGCCGGCGATGATTTCGTAACGGTCGCGGCCTTCATGCGTGCCGATCTGGCGCACCAGAATCGGTTGCAACAAACCTTGTTCCTTGATCGATGCCGCCAGCTCATTCAATGCGCCTTCATCCATGCGGCTGCGCGGCTGATATTTACCGGCCTGCAGTTCGGTGACGGCCATCACCGATGGCGAACCGGCGACCACCGGCACATCGTCGGTAATGTCGGAAGAGCTGCCTAGCAGGGCGTCGAGTCCACGGCCTAGGCCTTTTGATTTTTTGCTTGCCATCTTGATTTCCTACCTGTTTCTCAATAACTGAAATACTGCATGTGCGAATGTCCGCTGCAGCAATGCTTACATCGATTTGATGCGTTCAACCATCTCGGCGCCGAAGGCGATATAGGCCTGCGCACCCTTGGAGGCTTCGTCGAAATTGACGCCCGGCATGCCGTAGGAAGGCGCTTCGGCCAGGCGCACATTGCGCGGGATGACGGTCTTGAAGACCTTGTCGCCAAAGTGCTGCTCGAGCTGCTCGGATACCTGCTGCGACAGCGTCATGCGCGGATCGAACATGACTCGCAACAGGCCGATGATCTTGAGATCCGGATTGAGCTTGGCGTGCACCTTCTTGATAGTGTTGACCAGGTCCGACAAACCTTCCAGGGCATAGTATTCGCACTGCATGGGAATGACCACGCCGTGGGCTGAACACAAGCCGTTCAAGGTCAGCAATGACAATGCCGGCGGACAATCGATGAGGATGAAATCGTAGTCGTCAGCCACGGGGGCGAAGGCATCCTTGAGACGCTTCTCACGATTGTCGAGCCCGACCATTTCCACTTCGGCGCCCGCCAGCTCGCGGTTGGCCGGCAGCACATCGAAGTTGCCGCTGTCGGAGCGCACCCGTACCGATTTGATCTCAGCCATGCCCAGCAGTACTTCGTAGATTGAGCCCTTGAGCTCGGCCTTGTTGATGCCGGCACCCATGGTGGCGTTACCTTGCGGATCGAGGTCCACCAGCAGTACGCGCTGATTGTGTTGCGCCAGACCGGCGGCCAGGTTGACTGCTGTGGTGGTCTTGCCAACACCGCCTTTTTGATTCGCAACGCAAAAGATTTTAGCCATGAATTATTCTGGTGAGTGAGACGTTGGTGTGTCGTCAATGGTGGAAACCACTGCCTTGCCTGCTGCTGTTACTGCGATCTATGTCATCCGCTATTGGATGACTAGCTCAATGCCGAAAGCGATCAAGAAAATACCTGCCGCGCGCCGCCCCAATAGGGCAACCCTGCGATGACGCGACAAACCTCTGGCGGCCGCATTGCCGGCCAGTACCAGCAAACTGCCATAGGTCAGCGTACAGCTGCAAATGACGGCCCCCATCACGATGAAAGTCAGCGCCCCTTGTTGCGTCACCGGATCGATGAAGAGCGGAAAAAATGCCATGTAAAACACGATGGCCTTGGGGTTCATCAAGGTGACAAAAAAACTACGGCGAAAGTCACCCGTGTCGGACGGCGCGACGACCGTTGCCGCCCCCTGCTCTTTTGCGAATAACAAGCGAGCCCCAAGATAAGCCAGATAGGCAGCACCGAGATATTGCGTGCCCTTGAACAGCAAAGGGTTAGCATGCAACAAGGCGGCAACACCGATGGCAGCCAAAAACATCAGCACAATGTCACCCAGGATCAAGCCGGCAAGCGAGACAAAACCACCGCGCAAACCATGTCTTGCGGCACAAGTGAGAATGCAAAAAGTCCCCGGTCCTGGCAGGAGTAGAAATACTGCTGTGGCGGCAATCAATTTCCAAACATCGGTAATGCCTATGCTGTGAAACAGTATTTCCATGATGCTGCTCCTCTCTTCTCTATGCGGTGCGGTGATCTTATCAAGACAGGCTGATCAGGCTCGCTCGATGAACACCAGATGACGTTCAGCATCCAGCCCAGGCACATGCAACGGCTCGGTACTGGTGACCTGCCAGCCTGCCGGCAGGCGCGCAATTTCGTCTTGCGGCAACAAGCCCTTCATGGCGATGTAACGACCGCCCGGAGCCAACAGATGCTGCGACCAGTTGATGAAATCATTGAGTTCGGCGAAGGCACGCGAGGTAATGACGTCAAATGGCTGATCCACCTGCAAGGCTTCAACCCTTGCGGTATAGACCGAAATATTGCTCAATTGCAATTGAGCTTTGGCCTGGGTCAGAAATGCCGTCTTTTTATGCACGGTATCGATCATGGACACGCGCATGGCGGGATAAGCCTCGGCCGCCCAGATGGCCAGCACAATACCGGGCAAACCACCGCCGGCACCGACATCAAGTACATTGGCTGCGCCCGCGAAGGCCTGCACTGCCGCCAGCGAGTCGAGCAGATGATGACTCATCATCTGTGCTGGTTCACGTAAAGCGGTCAGATTGTAAGTACGATTCCATTTGGCCATCAAGGCCAGGTAAGCCAGCAGCTTGTGTTGCTGCTGCTGACTCAGCGCCAGACCCAATGCTTCTGCGCCGACCACCAAGGTGTCGGCCAGTTTGTTGTCGTTGTTGAGGGAAGTATTCAAGATGTCAGGCCGCCTTGTTGTCTGAACCGGTCGCCATCTTCAAGCCACCCTTTTTCAGATGCACCAGCAACAACGATAAGGCCGCCGGTGTGACGCCAGAAATACGCGAGGCCTGGCCCAGGGTTTCTGGTTTGTGCTTGTTGAGCTTTTGCCGCACTTCGATCGACAAGGCCTGGACCTCCATGTAATCGAGATCGGCCGGTAGCTTCATATTTTCATTATGATCCTGGCGGCTGATTTCCTTGGCCTGACGATCAATATAGCCGGCGTACTTGATCTGAATGTCGATCTGTTCACGCACTGCGTCATCGCTCACGCCTGGTCCGGCCAACGCCTGACCATCAATGCCGGCGAGCGTCATCAAGCTGTCGTAGTTGACGTTGGGACGGCGCAGCAAATCGAACAGATTGTATTCGCGCTCGATGGCTTTACCCAGTACGCGCTCGGCTTCGGCATCGGCGAGGATGCGTGGGTTGACCCAGGTCGATTTAAGGCGTTCCATTTCACGTGAAACAGCTTCGCGTTTTTTCTCGAACATTTCCCATTGAGCGTCACTGACACAGCCGAGCTGGCGGCCAATTTCCGTCAAGCGCAGGTCCGCATTATCTTCACGCAGGCTTAGACGATATTCGGCACGGCTGGTGAACATACGATAGGGCTCTTGCACGCCCTGGGTAATCAAATCATCCACCAGTACGCCCAAATAGGCTTCGTCACGGCGTGGCGTCCAGGCATCGCGGCCCTGTGTTTGCAGTGCCGCGTTGAGGCCGGCCAGCATGCCTTGCGCCGCGGCTTCTTCGTAACCGGTGGTGCCGTTGATTTGTCCAGCAAAGAACAGGCCTTGAATCTGGCGCGTTTCCAGTGAAGACTTCAGACCGCGCGGATCGAAGTAGTCGTATTCAATGGCATAGCCGGGACGCAGGATATGGGCGTTTTCCATACCGCGCATGGAACGCACCAATGCCAGTTGCACGTCGAACGGCAAACTGGTGGAGATCCCGTTGGGATAAAACTCATTGGTCGTCAGCCCTTCCGGTTCCAGATAAATCTGGTGCGAGTCCTTGCCGGCAAAGCGGTGAATCTTGTCTTCAATAGATGGGCAATAACGCGGGCCGACACCTTCGATGACACCGGTGTACATCGGGCTGCGATCCAGACCGGCACGAATGATGTCATGGGTCTGGGTGTTGGTATGGGTAATCCAGCACGGCATTTGTTGTGGATGCATGGCGGCATTGCCCATCACCGAAAACACCGGTACTGGATCAAGGTCACCCGGCTGCTCTTCCAGTATCGAAAAATCGATACTGCGGCCATCAATGCGTGGTGGTGTGCCGGTTTTGAGGCGGCCTTGCGGTAGCTTCAATTCTTTCAGGCGCGCCGACAAGGAGATGGCAGGCGGATCACCAGCACGGCCGGCGGCATAGTTATTGAGACCGACGTGAATCTTCCCATCCAAGAAGGTACCGGCAGTCAGCACTACTGCCCTACCCTGAAACTGGATACCGGTCTGAGTGACAGCACCAAGAACTCGATCACCTTCCACCATCAAGTCGTCTACAGCTTGCTGAAACAGCCACAGGTTGGGCTGATTCTCCAGGCGCGAGCGGATGGCTTGTTTGTATAGAATGCGGTCGGCCTGGGCACGCGTGGCACGTACTGCTGGACCCTTGGAAGAATTCAGAATGCGGAATTGAATCCCCGCCTCATCGGTCGCTATCGCCATTGCCCCGCCCATGGCATCCACTTCTTTGACCAGGTGTCCTTTGCCGATACCGCCGATGGACGGATTGCATGACATCTGACCGAGGGTTTCGATGTTGTGGGTCAGCAGCAAAGTCTTCTGACCCATTCGGGCCGCTGCCAAAGCAGCTTCGGTACCGGCATGACCGCCGCCGACAACGATGACATCAAATTGTGTGGGGAATAACATAATGCGCCTCGTGGAGACGGTGAACAGAGGCGAGATTATAAAGTCTTTTTTGGCCTGACACTTCCCCCTACCCTGACTATCGTCTTTTTTCGTTGGCTTTGTGTTTCACGTGAAACACAAAAGGGGAAGCCTAAGCATCCCCTCTTGATGATTCAGCAACTTTCACCCGACTGTTTCACGTGAAACAATCGGATCTCGATATCTGCTTATTTCAAAAAAGCGTCATAGCTTGTCTTTACGATTAATGCCGTAACCACAAACAAAAATAATTTCCGCACAAAGGCACTGCCATGTTTGAGCGCGAGTCTAGTGCCGACCAAAGAACCGGCAATATTGAATACGGCCATCAACAAGCCGAGTTGCCAGATGACGTGGCCGCTATAACCGAACCAGACCAAGGCTGCCAGATTGGTCGCAATGTTGACCACCTTAGACACAGCCGATGCGCGCAAGAAGTCGTAACCGAACACGCGCACAAACAAAAAGACAAGGAAGCTGCCGGTACCCGGACCAAATACACCATCATAAAAACCGACGCCTGCGCCGATGAGAACAGCGAATATTTTCTCTTTGCCACCTGATAGCAAGGGAGTATGTGTCTGGCCGAAGTCTTTCTTTTTCAAGGTATACAGTGCTACCGCCAGCAGTATCAGGGGCAAGGCCTTGCGAATCAAATCTGTCGGGATATGTGTGACGACATAGGCGCCGGAAAACGACAGCGCAAATGCAGCGAGTGCTGCCGGTACCGCCGCACTCCACTCAATGCGTACGCGCCGGGCAAAATTGACGGCAGCCGCACTGGTACCCATGACCCCGGCCACTTTATTGGTTCCCAATAGAGTGGCGGGTGCCACGTTGGGAAAGACGGAGAACAAGGTCGGAATCAGCACCAGCCCTCCTCCGCCGACAACGGCATCAACCAGGCCGGCGACGAAGGCACCGATAGAAAGAATGATGTAATTGGAAAACAATTCAGACATGGCTACCTGCCTGACTATGCCTACAGGGATGCAACAAGGACATGGGAAACTTTCGAAAGAAGAGATAAAACGTTGTCGCCGGACGCAGAGATCTACTTGACGGAAACCAAACATTTTACTCTTGCAGCAAAGCATTTGATAAGCACATTGAACAGGCGTTCCAACGGTGCCTACCTCATAGAGTCTTATTGGGTTTTATGTGTAATAATCTTTACACTCATGTGACTGGCGCATACAGATAGAGCACTATCGGGAAGCATGGGGTGTACTTAGCCGCGCGCCTGGGCATTACTTATTTTCTTTGGAGATAGTTATGCCTGATTTCACAAATCTGCTTATGTTCGGTCTTATTGCCTTGGGAATGGTGTTAACGCCCGGGCCAAACATGATTTATTTAATTTCCCGCTCAATTTGCCAAGGTAGACGCGCTGGTCTCATTTCCTTGGGTGGCGTTGCTCTGGGTTTTGTGTTCTACATGCTCTGCGCCGCGTTCGGCATTACCGCCTTTGTATTTGCCGTACCTTACGCATACGATACGCTTCGCTTTGGTGGCGCCTTATATCTTCTCTATCTTGCTTGGCAAGCGGTCAAACCGGGTGGGCGCTCTGCCTTTGCCGTGCGCGATCTCCCCATCGATACGCCGAAAAAGTTATTTGTCATGGGGTTCATCACGAACCTGGCGAATCCCAAAATCGCCGTGATGTATTTGTCCCTGCTTCCCCAATTTATTGTGCCGGGGCATGGCAGCATCCTTGTCCAATCCTTGGCCCTCGGCAGTGTTCAGATTTCGATCAGCCTCGTTGTCAATGCATGTATCGCTGTGATGGCCGGCTCAATCTCCACCTTCCTCTCGGGACGTCCGTTGTGGCTATTGATACAACGTTGGATGATGGGAACTGTTCTGGCAGGATTGGCTGTGAGGATGGCTTACGAATCTCGGAAATAGTGATACGTCCCCTTGCAAGGGACGTTTAACGATGCAGAGATAAATGATCTTGAAGTTGGCCAGCAGCGGATGCAATGACAAAACTGGCCGCCCATAGCAAACTGCCGCCGTACAGCGTGAACTGTACGGCGGCAGTAGGTAAAACGAATTGTTAAGCTCAGTGTGATGCGTTGGAAGAGCGCTTAAACAGATGCAAGACTTCTCCGACAATACCGCGCCGGAAAGCCAGCACGCACACAATGAAGATGAAGCCGGTGACGATGGTCACCGAATCACCCAGGGTGCTGAACCAGTCGATATGCGTCACACTCGCCAGCCAGTTCCCGATGTCACCCAGCTTGTTCTCCAGCATGACGATGATCACTGCCCCGACGATCGGGCCAACGGTGGTGCCTAAACCGCCCACCAGAGTCATCAACACCACCAGCCCTGACATGGTCCAGTGCACATCGGTGAGCGTCTCAAAACCCAGCACCAGCGCCTTGGTTGAACCAGCCAGACCGGTCAGTGCAGCTGAGAGCACAAAGGCCAGCAATTTGTAGCGATCAATGTCGTAACCCAGCGAAATGGCGCGCGGCTCGTTTTCCTTGATGGCTTTGAGCACCTGGCCAAACGGCGAATGGATGATACGCACGATCAGTGCAAAGGCAGCAACCACGATGGCCAACACCACGTAGTACAAAGTCAGATCATTGCTCAGATCAATGAAGCCCAGCAAATGTCCGCGTGGTATCCCTTGCAAGCCATCTTCGCCACCGGTGAACGGTGCTTGCAGCGCCACAAAGTACAACATCTGCGCCAAAGCCAGCGTAACCATAGTGAAGTAAATACCCTGCCGCCGAATCGCCAAGAGGCCCATCACCAGCCCGATCAAGGCCCCGGTTGCAGTACCCAGCAACAGTCCTAGCTCGGTCGGCAAGCCCCAGGATTGCAAGGCTTGACCGGCAACATAGCCGGCGCTGCCAAAGAAGGCCGCATGGCCGAACGACAACAAGCCGGTATAGCCGATGAGCAGATTGAAGGCACATGCAAACAAGGCAAAACACAACATTTTCATCAAAAATACAGGATACAGACCAAACGGCGCTGCCAAGGCCAGGATCAGCAAGACACCAAAAGCGATTTTCTTGTTCATGGAATTATTCATTTGCTTGGCCTTATTTCTCTTTACCGAACAGACCGGCCGGGCGAATCATCAAGACAATGGCCATGATGATGAACACAACGGTTGCTGACAATTCAGGATAGAACACGCGGGTCAATCCTTCGATCACACCCAGGCCGAGACCGGTGAGAATCGAACCGAGGATGGAACCCATACCGCCGATGACCACCACCGCAAACACGACAATGATGAGGTTGGAACCCATAAGCGGCGAAACCTGGATCACCGGTGCAGCCAGCACACCGGCAAAAGCGGCCAGCGCAACGCCGAAGCCATAGGTTAGCGTGACCATCAACGGCACGTTGATACCGAAAGCTTCGACCAGCTTTGGATTTTCGGTGCCGGCACGCAGGTAGGCGCCCAGACGTGTCTTTTCGATCACGAACCAGGTCGAGAAACACACCGTCAGCGAGGCCACCACGACCCAGGCACGGTAGTTAGGCAGGACCATGAAACCCAGATTGGTAGCTCCTTGCAAGGCATCAGGCACGGAATATGGCTGGCCAGAGACGCCGTAGATGGAGCGGAAGATTCCTTCGACCATCAGGGTGATGCCGAAGGTCAGCAACAAGCCGTACAGATGATCGAGCTTGTAGAGCCAACGCAACATTGTTTTTTCGATGATGATGCCGAACAGACCGACAATGAGCGGCGCCAGGATCAGCATGCACCAGTAATTGATGCCGAAATAACTCAGGCCTATCCAGGCCGTGAATGCCCCCAGCATATACAAGGTGCCATGGGCGAAGTTGATCACGTTGAGCAGTCCGAAGATCACCGCCAGTCCTAGCGACAGCATCGCGTAGAACGAGCCGTTCACCAGACCCAGCAATAGCTGGCTCAACAAGGCTTGCAGGGGGATGCCGAATAATTCCATAGAAACTCATTTATTCTGATTGCCCGGCATGCCAGAAAGCGCACCGGATTTGCCAACGTCCGCCAAGAAAAATCTGTCATCCCCGCGTTATACAGAAATGACAGATCTTTGGCAGCATGTTCAACGACCGAATAACGGGCGCATCAAGCTGATTACTTCCAGGCCGCGCACTTCGATTCAGCCTTGGTGGTCCATGCCTGTTCAGCCGGAATGGTTTGCACCAGCTTGTAGTAATCCCATGGATACTTCGACTCTGCCGGGGTCTTGACCTGATACAAAGACATGTCATGCACCACACGGCCATCGGCGCGCAGATAACCGTTCTTCTGGAACATGTCGTTGAACTTGGTCTTGCGCAACTGTGCCATCACCTTGTCTGAATCATCACTGCCGATGGCCTTGACTGCCTGCAGATATTGCAGTGCAGCAGAGTAATCAGCCGCTTGCAAGCTCGATGGCATCTTCTTTTGCTTCTCGAAGTAGCGTTTGGCGAACTTGCGGGTTTCATCATTGCTATCCCAGTACCAGCTGTCGGTCAGATACATACCTTGCGTGAGCTTGAGCGTGAGCGAATGGATGTCGTTGATGAACACCAGCAAGCCGGCCAGTTTGGCCGTCTTGGTGATGCCGAATTCATTAGCGGCTTTGACCGAGTTGATAAAGTCGCCGCCAGCATTGGCCAAGCCGATGATCTGTGCCTTCGAGCTCTGAGCCTGCAGCAGGAAAGACGAGAAGTCCGACGCGCCCAGCGGATGCTTGACTGAACCGACCACGGTGCCGCCGGAAGCCTTGACGACGTTGCTGGTGTCGCTTTCCAGCGAGTGACCAAAGGCATAATCAGCTGTCAGGAAGAACCAGCTCTTGCCGCCCTGCTTGACCACTGCCGAACCGGTACCCTTGGCCAGCGCCACAGTGTCATAAGCATAGTGCACGGTGTAAGGCGAGCATTCTTCATTGGTCAGACGGGCTGAGCCGGCGCCATTTTCAATGAATACCCGTTTCTTTTCCGAGGCCACTTTAGCCATGGCCAGAGCTGTGCCGGAGTTGGTACCGCCGATCAAGACATCGACGCCTTGCTGGTCAAACCATTCGCGCGCTTTGCTGGCAGCGACGTCTGCCTTGTTTTGATGATCCGCGACTACCAGTTCGATTTTTTTGCCATTGATGGCACCGCCCATGTCGGCGATGGCAAATTTGATCGCTTCAGCACCGCCCTGTCCATCAATATCCGAGTACACACCAGAAATATCGGTAATGAAGCCGATCTTGATGACATCTCCGGAGATTTGTGCCGACGCCGGTAGCGCCAATGTTGCCAGTGCGAGGCCTGTAGCTGCTGCCGACACGGCCAATGACATTGCCTTTAATTTCATTTTTATCTCCTTTGTTATTACGAATACCCGCTAAAAAATGAAGCAAGCTGTCCGCGCCAAGACACTGACGTGCCGACTGGCGAGTAATCATCGCCTGCGTCCAGGACGCATTCGTATGACCACGCGCGGCGCGCGGTTTTACTGCAATGATGCGTATTCAATGAATAGATTAAGCAAACCGCTACTGCAACGATGCCACCTCAAAAAGGTAGCCGCGCTTACACACCCAGCAGTGCGTTGAGTCTTTGGGTCTTGGCTTCGAGCTCGGCGGCAGCAAACGACTCCACAATCTGACCATGTTCCATGACGTAAAAACGATCCGCCAGCGGCGCAGCAAAACGGAAATTTTGCTCCACCATCACGATGGTGTAACCCTTGGTCTTCAAGGTCATGATCATGCGCGCCAAGGTCTGCACAATCACCGGTGCCAGACCTTCGGAAATCTCATCGAGCAACAACAAGCGTGCGCCAGTGCGCAAAATGCGCGCCACTGCAAGCATTTGCTGTTCGCCACCGGACAGACGTGTTCCCTGGCTGTTGCGACGTTCTTTCAGATTGGGGAACATGTCGTATATTTCTTCAATCGACATGCCCTTTTCAGTCTTGGAAACATGGGGTGGCAGCAACAGGTTTTCTTCTGTCGACAGCGAGGAAAAAATACCGCGTTCTTCCGGGCAATAGCCAACGCCTTGATGCGCGATCTTGTAGGTCGGCATGGCAATGGTTTCGTTACCGTTGATCTTGATCGAACCCTTGCGCGCGCCCACCAGTCCCATGATGGAACGCAGGGTGGTGGTACGGCCAGCGCCGTTGCGGCCCAGCAAGGTGACCACTTCGCCTTTGTTCACGCTCAGGTCGACGTTATGCAGGATATGCGATTCGCCGTACCAGGATTGCAGATTGGAGATCGCCAGCGCCGGCGTGGTGGCTGTTTTCCCGGCCGTAACAGCCGTGCTTTGCAATGTTGCAGTGCTCATCAGTGGGCTCCCTCCAGCGCGCCTGCAGTAGTGCCCATATAGGCTTCCATCACCTGTGCATTTGTCGATACCTCTTCATAGGTACCTTCTGCCAGTACAGCGCCGCGTTGCAGCACACTGATGCGGTCGCAGATGCCGGAGATGACATTCATATTATGTTCCACCATCAGGATGGTTCGGCCGGCCGAGACTTTCTTGATCAGCGCAGTGACGCGGTCAACATCTTCGTGGCCCATGCCCTGGGTTGGTTCGTCCAGCAGCATGAGCTCTGGTTCCATGGCCAGGGTGGTGGCGATTTCGAGTGCGCGCTTGCGCCCGTAGGGCAAATCCACCGTAATGGTATCGGCAAAACTGGTCAGATCGACTTCTTCCAGCAAGGCCATGGCGCGGTCATTGAGCTGGCTCAGGCTATCGCCGCTTTTCCAGAAATGGAAGGAGGTACCCAGTGTGCGCTGCAAACCGATGCGCACATTTTCCATCACGCTCAGATGCGGAAAGACGGCAGAAATCTGGAAGGAACGAATGATGCCGCGGCGAGCAATCTGCGCCGGCGGTTCCATCGAAATATCCTTGCCATTGAACAGAATCTGGCCAGAGCTAGGCACCAGAAATTTGGTCAGCAGATTGAAACAAGTGGTCTTGCCGGCGCCGTTGGGGCCGATCAAGGCATGAATATGCCCGCGCTGAATTTGCAGGTTCACCTTGCTGACTGCGGTAAAACCCTTGAATTCCTTCGTCAGGTTTTTTGTCTCCAGAATGACATCTGTCATAGTGTCTCTTGTCGTGTCTCTTCTCATTCTTCATGAATACCACGCGTGTCATCCACATGGCCGCCTTTAGTAAATCGTCCCGCGCTTCTGGCGCCGGACAAGCACTCTACTGTCGTGCGTGAGTCTTTTTATTATGGTGTTTCAGGGTCTGCTATTGCAGATTTATTGCAGATTTCTTGTAGGTTTTCTACTAACAGCCCTCGATATCTGGCGCATAGTAGCCGACTCGTTTCATAACCACAATACGTATAAACACCGTATCGCAGTATGCTCTGCTGCGCCGCAAAACAACATTTTTATTGTGTTTTTTGACGCTCCCGACGCATCATTTCGGCACACTTTTCCGCAATCATGACCGTCGGCGAGTTGGTGTTGCCGGAAGTAATAGTCGGCATCACCGAGGCATCCACCACCCGCAGTTGCGCCACGCCACGCACGCGCAGCTCACTGTCCACCACCGCTAACGCATCATCGCTGCGTCCCATCTTGCAGGTGCCCACCGGATGGAAAATAGTGGTGCCGATTTCAGCGGCGGCATTGATCAATTCCTGTTCACTTTGAAATTGCACGCCTGGTTTGTATTCGTCGGGTTGATATTTTTGCAATGCTGGCGCGGCCGCGATACGGCGCGTCAACTTTAGTGAATCGGCGGCAACTTTGCGATCTTGCTCGGTACTGAGGTAATTCAAGGTGATTTTTGGCGCCATCGCGCCATCGGCTGCTCCCAGCCGCACATGGCCGCGCGAGGTCGGACGCAGATTGCACACGCTGGCGGTAAACGCCGGGAAAGCATGCAAGGGGTCACCAAATTTTTCCAGCGACAAAGGTTGCACGTGATATTCCAGATTTGCCGTCGTCTGTGTCGCGTCGGACTTGGCAAACACCCCTAGTTGCGACGGTGCCATCGACATCGGTCCGCTTTGCAGCAAGGCATATTGCACACCGATCTTCATCTTGCCGAACCAGTTGCCAGCCATCTGGTTGAGCGTCTGGACGTCTTGTACCTTAAATGAAGTACGCAGTTGCAAGTGATCTTGCAAATTCTCGCCAACGCCGGGTAAATCTCTTTGTACGAGGATCTGATGCTGCTGCAATAAGGCTGCCGGACCAATGCCGGATAACTGCAGCAAATGCGGCGAACCCACGGCACCGGCTGCCAATATGGTTTCCCGACTGGCTTCGGCAAACCATTGCTGGCCACCGCCAGTGAACTCAACGCCGACACAAACCGGGCCGGATGGACCTTGCTCGATACGCAGACGCTTCACATGCGAACCGGTCATGATGTCAAGATTGCCGGTTTTCATCGCTGGTCGCAAAAATGCCTTGGAAGCATTCCAGCGAATGCCGCGCTTCTGATTGACATCAAAGTAAGCGCTGCCCTCATTGTCGCCACGGTTGAAATCATCAATCTTGGGGATCCCAACTTGTGCTGCAGCGTCACGGAAGGCGTCCAGAATCTCCCACGACAACCGTTGCTTTTCAACGCGCCATTCACCACCGCTGCCATGAAAAGCGTTGCCGCCCAGATGATGATCTTCACTTTTCTTGAACAAGGGCAAGACCTGATCCCAGCGCCAGCTGTCATCGCCGCTCAACTGCGCCCATTCATCATAATCACGCGCCTGACCACGCATGTAGATCATGCCGTTGATGGAAGAACTGCCACCCAATACCTTGCCACGTGGATAAATCAGACTGCGGCCGTTCAGACCAGGATCAGCCTCACTACGGTACAACCAGTCGGTGCGCGGATTATTGATGCAATACAAGTAACCGACCGGGATGTGAATCCAGATGTAATCATCCTTGGCGCCAGCTTCAATAAGCAAAACCCGGACGTCGCGATCGGCGCTCAGGCGATTGGCCAGCACACAGCCAGCAGTTCCTGCACCAATGATGATGTAATCGTACTTACCTGCTGACTCCATGCTGTCTCCGCTTATCTTTTTTGTCTGTACTGCTTACTTGGCTACCGGCATGGTGAATTCCGCGCCCTTACCGATAGTAGCCGACCAGCGCTGCATGATGGACTTATAACGGGTATAGAATTTGATGCCCTCTTCACCGTAAGCATGGGTATCGCCAAACAAGGAGCGCTTCCAGCCGCCAAAGGAATGCCAGGCCATCGGTACCGGAATCGGTACATTGATGCCGACCATGCCAACCTGGATGCGACGGGAAAATTCATGTGCCGTATTGCCGTCGGCGGTAAACAAGGACACGCCATTGCCATATTCATGGGCATTGATCAAGCGCACCGCTTCGGCAAAATCAGGCACACGCACGATGCACAGCACGGGTCCGAAAATCTCTTCCTGATAAATCGTCATCTCTGGTGTGACGTGATCGAACAGAGTGCCACCAACAAAAAATCCCTCTTCATGACCCATCACACGATGACCACGGCCATCCACCAACAGCGTAGCGCCAGCCTTCACACCGGCATCGATATAGCCTTCTACCTTGGCTTTGTGGACTGCTGTGACCAAAGGTCCCATTTCAGCATCCGGCTCCATGCCGTTCTTGATCTTCAAGGCCTTGACCCGAGGAATCAGTGCCTCAACCAATTGGTCCGCCACACTACCCACGGCCACGGCTACTGAAATGGCCATGCAACGCTCACCGGCTGAACCATATGCGGCACCAATCAAGGCATCGACCGCTTGCTCCAGATTTGCATCCGGCATCACCACCAGATGATTTTTAGCACCGCCCAGTGCTTGAGCACGCAGCGGAAACGTACCCGCACGTTTGGTCGCCTGGCTGTATATATATTCGGCAATCGGCGTTGAACCAACAAAGGAAATCGCCTGCACTTCAGGATGTTGCAACAACGCATCAACGGCCACCTTATCGCCTTGCACTACATTGAAGACACCATCAGGCAAGCCGGCGCGTTTGAATAAATCAGCCAGCATCAGCGACGGCGAAGGATCGCGCTCGGAAGGCTTGAGGATAAAACTGTTGCCGGTAGCAATGGCTAGCGGCGCCATCCACAACGGCACCATCACCGGAAAGTTGAACGGCGTAATACCAGCCGTCACGCCCAAAGGTTGACGCAGATTCCAGTTATCGATACCGCCGCCGATGTTGTCGGTAAATTGTGTCTTCAACAGTTGCGGCACGCCGCAGGCGAATTCAACAATTTCCAGACCGCGCGTGACTTCACCCTTGGCGTCGGAAAACACCTTGCCATGTTCACGAGTGATCGCCGCTGCCAGATCATCGTGGTGTTGCTCGATCAATTCCTTGAATTTAAACAAGACTCGCGCCCGCTTCAATGGCGCCGTCTCTGCCCAGGCCGGTGCGGCTGCACTGGCTGCGGCCACAGCGGCATTGACTTCGGCTGTCGACGCCAAAGCCACCTGACCAATCACTTGCCCCGTGGCAGGGTTGAAAACATCTTGCTGGCGGCCGCTTTCAGACGGTGCAACACGGCCATTAATGTAGTGTTCGAGTCGATAATTTTCGGCAGTCATAAGAATTCCTTTGGTGATTTCGGATAAGTTTTTTATAAATTCAGCAGATATTCTCTTCCATCAGTTAAATCTGATGATTGAATCGATAGTTATCCACTCAATAGTATTGTTTTAGCAGCATATAGACACAATCCAAACTAATCCAATCAGTTATTATCAAGACCAATATAAGAAAATTTAATAATCAGTTGTTTTTAATAAAAATACATATTTTGAAATTAATTATAAATAACGTAAGTTAAGCATGGATTTAACACTGTTACGCGCTTTTGTCACCGTTGCGCAAGAAGGTAATCTAACCCGTGCCGCCACGACTTTGCACCTCACCCAACCGGCCGTCAGCTTGCAAATCAAGACCTTGCAAGAACGACTGCAACTGCAATTATTTGTGCGTACTAATGCCGGTATGCGACTCACTGACGAAGGTACAAAACTGCTGCCACTAGCGCAGCGGCAACTGCAGTACCTGCAGGAATTCCGTCAACATGCGGCAGCACTTCATCAACTCGATCAGGTCAGCGGTACCTTGGCTATCGGTACCATACTCGACCCCGAATTCATTCGCCTGGGGGCCTTCCTCAAGGTCTTAGTTGAGCGTTATCCACAACTATCCACACGTCTTCAACACCATATGTCCGGTTCGGTACTGCAACAGATCAAGGCTGGCGCACTCGATGTCGGTTTTTTCCTTGGTGTGCCGGGCAAAGGTTTTCATAGTCGTACCCTGACCCAGTTCACCTACAACGTCATTGCTCCGGCCGGTTGGAAACACCGGGTTGCCGGCAAAGGCTGGAAAGAATTGGCGCAATTACCCTGGATCTGGACACCGCCAGAGTCAGCGCATCAGCGTTTGCTCAACAAGGTATTTGCTCAGTACAAGCTCACACCCAATGCGGTGGCGCTGGTTGATCAGGAATCTTCCATGCTTGATCTGGTGAAATCCGGCGTCGGTTTGTCGCTGGCACGGGCATCCATTGCCCTCAATCAAGCACATGCACATGGACTGGTGATTGCCGATGCGGTCCATTTATCGACCGAACTGACTTTTGTTTCTTTGGAGAAACGTAAGGATGAACCAGCAATTGAAGCGGTGTTCGCTTTACTCAATGATGTTTGGTCTTGAATTTGTTTCTCTGAGGCTATTTTTTGTGGTTTGAAGGGAAATAAAGCGGGTTAGGGTTTTAAATTAAAAAGTTATATATATAAATAGTAGTAGTTGTTAACGCAGGCACTTTTCTGTGGATAAGTCGGTAAACCCGTATTGAATCAGGTGTTTATGGAAAAGATAAGTGCTTGGCAAGTCTTGTATATTCAAAGAACAGATCGTGGACAGTAAACCTGGTTGTGTAAAAGTCTTCACCTATCCCCAATCCGTACAAAAGATATGCAGATAGTTATCCACAGAAGGGCTTGAAAAACAGGGTTTTGATGCATTTTCAGCGCCTTGCCTTCTCAGTTTGATCAAAATCCAGATCGAAGAGAGAAGCTTTTAAAACACCGCCATCGTAAAACAGGACAAGTTGATGCTCACGGACGTAGATCTCCCCGAAAATGCCTGGAAGGTCTCAATCGAGCCCTCAGGATTCGAATTTGAAACAAAACCGGGCTTGTCCTTGCTCCTTGCAGCACAACAAGCCGGAATTCGTCTGCCAAGCTCTTGCCGTAATGGAACATGTAGAACGTGTTTGTGCATGTTGAAACAGGGAAACATTCGTTATCAGATCGAATGGCCTGGTTTGACCAAGGAAGAAAAAGTCGAGGGATGGTTGTTGCCTTGTGTTGCCGTTGCCGAATCAGATCTGGTCCTGGAAGTACCCGATGCTATTTCCTTGCTATGAACACAGACTGATAGGTGGGGGTTTTAGAACTTCGCGTTTTTTTGTTTTGTATTGGCTTTGTTTTTCCGCGAAGCGATAAGAAAACAAGGTTTTAAGGTTTTATATAAAAGTTTATATATATACATAGTAGTAATGGTTAACGCAGAGCAGTTTCTGTGGATAACCCGGTAAACCGAAAAGGAATCAAGCGTTTACGGAAATGATAAACGCTTGGCAACACGTGTATGACTGCGCAACAGTTATTGGATAAAAATCAGCGCTGTGGAAAAGGCATGAGCTATCCCCAAATCCTTAAATACTTATTCACAAGCTTATCCACAGAAAATCAGATGTCCTAATGGCAAGGTATTGGCATTCTTGCAGCACATGCAGCAAGCTTATTTTTGTCAGGAAAGAGTGTAGTCAAGCATTCGTGAATCGGTCGCTGTTGCCCGCGCTACAAGACTTTGATGAAATTTTTGCCGCATGATACGAAGCACTTCAGCCAATCCGGAATCGATTTTATTTGCGGCAGCACAACAAGCCTGACGGCATGGTCGTTCGACATCGTCCGGAGGTGTTATCCACATTGGTGCGAAGCACGCCGGAGAGGGTCCGCCAGGTCCAAGAAGACGTGCGTAACCAAGCAATCCGCATAGTCTTGCCTTGCGGATTACTTGGTAGAAAATGTAATTAGGGATTGTGCCATGGCAACTCATGGCGATCTAAGACGATGAAGCGGCATCACTGCCGCAAGATCATTGCTTCATGTTGATACGGCCGAATTCATCATGGGTCGTTGCCGATAAATGGGCACGTAACCACTTATGTGCCGGATTACGTGCATCCCGTTCGTGCCACAACATGTCGACATGCTCGTCCGGTGTTTTGAACGGCAGTTCCTTGACCACCAACGCTTCAGTCATGCCGGTGGCGGCAATCAGATGGCGCGGCAATACGGTGATCAGATCGGAACTGGCGACGATGCGCCCGGCAGTAAAGAATTGATTTACCGTGAGCAAGATGCGTCGTTCCCGGTCCATGCTTGATAACACATCATCAATAACCGCATGAGGTTTGCCGGACAGACTGACCAGTAGATGGTCAGCAGCGCAATAGTTGTCCAGAGTCAATTCAACCTTGGCCAAGGGATGATTGCGATTCATCACACAAACATATTGCCCGGTATAGAGCCGTTCATGACTGATCTGGCTCTTTACCATGCCCTGACCATCGGCCAGTTGTGCCGTTACACCAGGAAAAAATCCCACCGCCAGATCCACATCACCTCGCAGCAGCATGGCACGTGGATCACGCGTAGTCAGCGGCATCATACGAATTTTGATGCGTGGTGCATCGCGCATGATAGTGCGTACCAGCGACGGCAGCCATAAAGCAGCGGTCGCATCGACCATGGCCATGCGGAAGGTATTTTGTGCTCGTGAAACATCAAACGTCTCTGGCGTAATGACCGCTTCCAGATCTGATAAGGCACGACGTACAGTCGGCCACAGTTCTTCGGCCCGTGGCGTTGGCTTGACGCCATGTGCAGTGCGGATCACCAGCTCGTCTTTGAGAGTATCGCGCAATCGTCGCAAGGCATTCGAAACTGCCGGTTGGGTCATCGCCAGCAAATTGGCTGCACGCGTGAGGTTTTGTTCGGTCATGACTGCATCGAACACGCGCAAGAGATTCAGATCAAGAGTGAGAAAGCTCATGTCAACCGTACCAGGTCAGAGACAGCGAGAAAAAAGAGAACGAAAGATTAGTATTCACAAAAAATATAACTGATATCCAAAATGGAAATTGGTAAAGCCGGTTCTGCTTCACTACACTGCACTGCAACATATCACATTTCGCAAGGAGCGCATCATGACCACATTGACTGCCGGCTATTCCAGCAAGACCACCAACAATCTGGGCAACAAGATTGCCGTTGCCCTGCGCAATGTCTTTATTCGCTTTGTTCAAGCACACGAAGCACAAGCCGCACTACTGGTTGCTGATCAACACATCAACAGCGCCGCACACTTGAACCGTTTGGCCAACAAGTTCGAAGCGACTCAGCCGAATCTGGCAACTGAACTGCGTTTCATCGCTTCGCGCGGTTAATCAGAAGTACAGCAATACTACAGTGCGCCACGGTTTGGTGTTGAGCGTCGGATAATTAATCGACGCTTTGCACGGTTTCTGTGGCGCAACAAGAACAAACTCGTCATACCAGTTTCAGCCCCGCAGTAGCGGGCTCATGCCTAGGAGTCATCCAGCGTAGTCAAGATTGCGGCGCGCAGCATGAGAAGTCTGTCCGATGTCTCCTCCTCCCTCTTTAGGAAGGATTGCCCTGCAAGTTTCGGCTGGCAGGGATTTTTTTGTCTGCTCGCATCGTTTTCATGATGGCCACAGCGTACAACCCGGCAGTCAACTGATGGCAGCCAGACCAAAGTTCTTTATATAGAGATTTACAAACATATTCATGATTGATATATCTGATATGGAAACTTGAAATTGGATTACCTGATTCAGAAAAACTATACTGCAATGCAGCAGATTAGAAAACACAGCGAACGATAGTTCGATATCAGGAAAATCAATATCATGTCATTACTCACCATCACCTTTCCAGTAGAAGCATCTGTGCCCATGGTGCAGCAGCTCATTAGCGCTTCTATTGTCATGATCCGGCCTTTGTTGGGTCTGGGTATGGTGATGACACTGTTGATGGTCTTCAAGCCGCTGGTTGTCGGCATCCTGCGCGCAGCGCTGGTGCTGGTGATACCGCGCAAGACACTGGAGCAACGGGTATCGCAACAGCGTTTCAAGGGTGTCAGAATCCTCAACCGCATGGCCAACGATTATGTTGGCTCACAACCGAATTTTGCCGCAGAACTGCGCAACCTGGCCGGGCGCGATCGTTAATCAACGTTTGTACCGAGGCAGTCAAGATCAAGTAGTACGTACCGCGTCTCCTCCTCCCTCTTTAGGAAGGATTACCCCACGAACCATGTTCGTGGGGTTTTTTTTATCTGGTGCTGGTCTAAAACATTCACCTTCCGCATAGGTGTTTGCCGTGATAACGTGAGGCCTGTTTTCTCCCAACCTCCATCAGCCTTACCGCCACGCCGCCACTATGTGCCAGTTACTCGGGATGAATTGCAACACCCCCACCGACATTGTTTTCAGCTTTACCGGTTTTGCAAAACGTGGCGGCCTCACTGATCATCATGCCGACGGCTGGGGCATTGCCTTCTTTGAAGGTTCCGGTGTACGCACTTTTGTTGACTATCAGTCCGCCGTCACCTCGCCGATTGCCGAGCTCATCAAACGTTGTCCGATCAAATCACAACATGTCATTGCCCACATCCGCAAGGCCACCCAAGGGCGTGTAGCGTTGGCAAACTGCCATCCCTTCGTGCGCGAATTATGGGGGCGGTACTGGGTATTCGCCCATAACGGTGACCTCAAGGAATTCACGCCAACTCTGGACGGCCCCTACCGTCCGGTCGGCACGACCGACAGCGAGCTGGCGTTTTGCTACCTGTTGCAGCAGTTACGCGAGCGTTTTGGCGAGCAATTGCCGGCACTTGCCGATTTGACACCAGTTTTACGCGAACTGACTCAGGATATTGCCAGCCACGGCACCTTCAACATGTTGCTCTCGGACGGCTCGGCCTTATTTGCCCATTGCTCCACCAATCTGCACTACGTGATTCGCCAACATCCATTCCGTTCGGCGCACCTTTCGGATGAAGACGTCTCTGTGGATTTCTCCCAGGTCACTACCAGCAATGACCGTGTCGCCCTGATCGTGACGCAGCCGCTGACCACCGACGAAAGCTGGACCCAATTTCAGAGCGGTGAGCTGAAAGTCTTTGTGGACGGGGTTGTTGTCGAATAAACCATTTTTGTGGTCATATTCACTCTTATTTCGGTGGGCGATGAAAGTGCCTTTCGATATACATTTTTACTCTGTGAAAAAGTACGTCTGCCTGTGGATAACTTTCCCGGTCAAGGGTAAAATGGCGCCTCTGTTTGTCGTACTGGTCCCTACCAGAACGGATGCTGGAACAAACACCAGACAGACCCCGCTTGCCCCTCACTGATAAGAAGATCCATGGAAAATTTTTGGCAGGCTTGTTCCGCGAAGCTGGAACAAGAACTGACACCGCAGCAATACAGCGCCTGGATCAAGCCGCTCGCGCCGCTTGATTATGAAGACGGCCGCCTGCGTATTGCCGCGCCGAACCGATTCAAGCTGGACTGGGTCAAGACCCAGTTCGCCAGCCGCATCACCACCATTGCCTGCGAATATTGGGAAACCCAGATCGACGTCCAGTTCGTGCTCGACCCGCGCGTCGGCGTAGCCCGCCGTGCTGCAGCTGTTGCTGCCGGCACCGCCAGCGTCAACACCGGCGGCCAGGCCGGCGCGATGCTCGCCAGTATGCTCGACGGCTATCCCACCGGTATTCAGGAAGCCATGGTCGAACCGACGCCACCGCCGCCGGTGGCGCCGCGCCAAGAACTTTCGCGCATCAATTCGGTACTCACCTTTGACAATCTGGTCACCGGCAAAGCCAATCAGCTCGCACGCGCTGCCGCCACCCAGGTCGCCAATAACCCGGGTGTATCGTACAACCCGCTGTTCCTGTACGGCGGTGTTGGACTAGGCAAGACCCATGTCATCCACGCCATCGGCAACCAAGTGCTGGCCGATAATCCCACGGCCAAGATCCGCTACATTCACGCCGAGCAATATGTGCGCGACGTCGTCACTGCCTATCAACGCAAAGGCTTCGATGATTTCAAACGTTACTACCACTCGCTCGACTTGCTGCTGATCGACGATATTCAATTCTTCGGCGGCAAGAGCCGTACCCAGGAAGAATTTTTCTACGCCTTCGAAGCTCTCATCGCCGCCAAGAAGCAAATCATCATCACCAGCGACACCTACCCCAAAGAAATCAGCGGCATGGATGACCGCCTGATCTCGCGCTTCGACTCCGGCCTGACCGTTGCCATCGAACCGCCCGAGCTAGAAATGCGCGTCGCCATTCTGATGAAAAAAGCCACCCAGGAAGGTGTGCAGTTTTCCGATGATGTCGCTTTCTTCGTCGCCAAACACCTGCGCTCGAACGTGCGTGAGCTCGAAGGCGCCCTGCGCAAGATTCTCGCCTACTCCCGTTTTCACGGTAAGGACATCACCATCGATGTCGTTAAAGACGCACTAAAAGATCTCTTGTCCGTGCAAAACAGGCAGATCTCCGTGGAAAATATTCAAAAGACCGTGGCCGACTTCTTCAACATCAAAGTCGCCGACATGTATTCCAAGAAGCGCCCGGCCAATATCGCCCGACCACGCCAGATTGCCATGTACCTGGCCAAAGAACTGACACAGAAGAGCCTGCCCGAAATCGGCGATCTGTTTGGTGGACGCGACCACACCACGGTGTTGCATGCCGTGCGCAAGATTTCCGCCGACCGCACCAAAAACCCGGAATGCAACCACGAGTTACACGTCCTGGAACAGACGCTCAAAGGTTGATGCTGACGGACAATTTGCTTCCTTGAAGCAGCCTTTGATTTGATACAATGAGAGGGTTGGTCCGGTTCGTCACCGGCGCGTTTTATTGCCGCGAAGCAAACCTTGGCATTGTTGTCGAAACGGCAAGCGGCATGATCAATAAGCCTGCCGGGACAGACTGCAAGCGAGGATGGACGCCCGGCGCAGAGCAAGACAAGTAGCTGCGGCGTCGCACCTGCAGGCAAAATGTGAAAGCGGCTTTCAGCATCCTGTCAACCACTACTAGTAAGGATAAAGAGACTATGCAATTGGTCAAAACCCAACGAGATACTCTTCTCCGGCCACTGCAAATTGTGAGTGGTATTGTCGAGCGTCGGCACACCTTGCCGATTCTGGCCAATATCCTCATTCGCAAGGACGGCGAAAAAGTATCTTTCCTGTCGACCGACATCGAAGTGCAAATCACCACCCATGCTGAAGTTGGCTCCGGCAGCGAAGTCACCGCGACCACTGTGGCCGCGCGCAAGCTGCTCGATATTTTGCGCGCCTTGCCCGACTCCGGCGAAGTGTCGATGACGCTGTCCAACAAACGCCTGACAGTGCAATCGGGCAAATCGCGATTTGCCCTGCAAACGCTGGCTGCCGAAGAGTTCCCTACAGTCGCCCAGGCCGAGCACTACAACGCCCAGGTCACGCTGCCGCAAAAGACGCTGAAGCACCTCTTCAACATGGTGCACTTCTCGATGGCGCAGCAAGACATTCGCTACTACCTCAACGGCCTGCTGCTGGTGGTCGAAGGCAAGAACGTGATTGCGGTCGCAACCGACGGTCATCGTCTGGCCTTCTGTCAGGTTGCAACAGAAGATGAATATGCGCGTCAGGAAGTCATCATTCCGCGCAAGACCATCATCGAACTGCAACGTCTGCTCGACGATAGCGACGAACAAGTGCAGCTCGATATCGCCAACAACCAGGTCAAGCTGACTTTCGCCGACATCGAGCTCATTTCCAAGCTGGTCGAAGGCAAGTTCCCTGACTACACCCGCGTGGTGCCCAAGGGATACAAGAACAACTTCACCATCAGCCGTGATCAATTACTGCGCTCGCTGCAACGCGTGGCCATCATGACCAGCGACAAGTTCAAAGGCGTGCGCTGGGTGATTGCACCAGGCAGCCTGAAGATCAGCTCCACCAATGCCGACCAGGAAGAAGCGGTCGAAGAACTGGAAATCGATTACGGCGGCGACAGTGTCGACATCGGCTTCAACGTCACCTATCTGCTCGACGTGTTGAACAACCTCAAGGGCGACTACGTCAATGTCGCATTGGGCGATGCCAATTCCTCGGCCTTGATCACCATCCCTGACAATGCCGACTTCAAATACGTCGTCATGCCGATGCGAATTTGATTTCAGCCAGTAAAGAAATAAACGAAGGGCCGTGTAGAAGCGGCCCTTCGGCACTTTTAAGTTTTACCGATTGTTGTATTTTTAGCAGTTTCAGCTTTGTAGTTAAGCGCGTTTTTTCAGAAGGTAGCCATGTCCCAAGCCCCAGCAGACAACACCAATCAACCGCAACAAAATCAATATGGAGCCTCCTCCATCCAGATTCTGGAAGGTCTGGAAGCAGTCCGCAAACGGCCTGGCATGTACATCGGCGACACCTCTGACGGCACCGGTTTGCACCATCTCGTCTTCGAAGTGCTGGACAACTCCATTGACGAATCACTGGCCGGCCACTGCACCGAAATCCACGTCACCATTCACTCCGACAACTCCATTTCGGTGATCGACAACGGCCGTGGCATCCCCACCGGCATCAAGCTCGACGACAAGCACGAACCCAAGCGCAGCGCCGCCGAAATCGTCATGACCGAGCTGCACGCCGGCGGCAAGTTCGATCAGAACTCCTACAAGGTCTCCGGCGGTCTGCATGGCGTCGGCGTATCTTGCGTCAACGGCCTGTCCAAACTGCTGCGCCTGACCGTGCGCCGCGATGGCAAAACCCACGCCATGGAATTCGTGCGCGGCATTCCGCAAGACCGCCAGATCGAAATGATGGACGGCGTGCAGGTCTCGCCCATCAAGGTCATCGGCGACACCGACAAGCGTGGCACCGAAGTGCATTTCTGGGCTGACGAAGAAATCTTCACCCACATCGAATTCCACTACGAAATTCTGGCCAAGCGCATTCGCGAATTGTCCTTCCTTAACAATGGCGTGCACATCAAGCTGACCGACCAGCGCACCGGCAAGGAAGAAAATTTCGCCTTCGAAGGCGGCACCCGCGGCTTCGTCGAATACATCAACAAGAACAAGAGCATCCTCAACCCGACCATCTTCCAAGCCACCGGCGAGAAACTCTCGGACCAAGGCACCAACATCACGGTGGACGTCTCCATGCAATGGAACGACGCCTACAACGAACAAGTGCTGTGCTTCACCAACAACATCCCGCAACGTGACGGCGGCACTCACCTGACCGGCTTGCGCGCCGCGATGACGCGCGTCATCAACAAGTACATCGAAGAACACGACTTCGCCAAAAAGGCCAAGGTCGAGGTCTCCGGCGACGACATGCGCGAAGGCCTGACTTGCGTGCTCTCGGTCAAAGTACCGGAACCCAAATTCAGCTCGCAGACCAAGGACAAGCTAGTCTCCTCCGAAGTACGCGGCCCGGTGGAAGAAATCGTCGCCAAGACCCTGACCGACTTCCTGCAAGAAAAACCGAACGACGCCAAGATCATCTGCGGCAAGATCGTCGAAGCTGCCCGTGCCCGTGAAGCCGCCCGCAAGGCGCGCGAACTGACACGCCGCAAGGGCGTCATGGACGGCCTGGGCCTATCGGCCAAACTGGCCGACTGCCAAGAAAAAGACCCGGCACTGTGCGAACTCTACATCGTCGAGGGTGACTCTGCGGGCGGTTCAGCCAAGCAAGGCCGCGACCGTAAATTCCAGGCCATCTTGCCGTTGCGCGGCAAGGTCTTGAACGTTGAAAAAGCCCGCTTCGAAAAGATGCTGTCGTCCGAGCAGATCACGACGCTCATCGCCACGCTCGGCACCAGCATCGGCCCGGATGAATTCAACGCCGACAAGCTGCGCTATCACCGCATCATCATCATGACCGATGCCGACGTCGACGGCGCCCACATCCGCACCCTGCTGCTGACGCTGTTCTATCGCCAAATGCCGCAACTGGTTGAACGCGGCCACATCTACATTGCCCAACCGCCGCTCTACAAGGTCAAGGCCGGCAAGGACGAGCGCTACCTCAAGGACGATGTCGAAGAAGCACAATACATGATGCAGATCGCCCTGAACGACGCCGAGCTGGTTCCCAGCACCGGCGCCGCACCGATCAACGGCGCCGCGCTGACGGAATTGGTGCGTCAATACAATACCTCCAACGCCATCATCATCCGACTGGCGCGCATGATCGACAATGCCGCCTTAACGGCCATCATGACCGGCGTCAAACTGGACCTCTCCACGCTGGCCGAAGCCGAAGCCTCAGCCGCCGCGCTCAAGGCCGAGATCAATGAAGCTGGCGTTGACGTGGTGGTGCGCTCTGACGAATTGACTGACAAGCACACGCTGCGCATCCATCGCCTGTACCACGGCAACATCAAGGTCTCCGGCATTGACGCCGACTTTGTCAGCGGCCCCGATTATCAAGTGTTGAGCAATGCGGCAGCCACCTTCAAGGGCCTCATCGGCGCCGGCGCACTGATTCGTCGCGGCACTGGCGAGAAGATCAAGGAAAGCGCCGTCAACGACTTCCACCAAGTCGTGGCATGGTTGCGCGAAGAAGCCGAACGCGGCGTGAGCAAGCAACGCTATAAAGGTCTGGGCGAAATGAATCCAGGCCAGCTGTGGGAAACCACGATGGATCCGACCGTGCGTCGTTTGTTGAAAGTGCAGATCGAAGACGCGATTGCAGCGGATCAGATTTTCATGACGTTGATGGGTGATGACGTGGAACCGCGTCGGGCGTTTATTGAATTGAATGCACTGCAGGCTGGGAATATTGACGTTTGATGTTGTCGAATGACACGGAAAGTGAAATCTGTGCCAAGTAAGTGAAAAAGTAGTGACGCAGATAGTGAAATAATTGTATGAAAAAGCCAATCTATAAGGTTGGCTTTTTCATTTCGTATTCGACAAAGGCTTTAGGGCGGCGTTAATCAACAATACTGTAGATTTCAGTCTATATTTTGATTAGTGCCATTCATAATGGCCAAGTTGGAACAAATGTAGAGTTTTTTCCAACACATGCATACCTCCGCTGGTTAAGAACCTTTTGGGGAAACAACATAATCCTTCGTAATTTCTATGAGCCATCCTTTTCGCTCGGCATACGCAACCACACCATTATCTAAAAGTCGTAGTCGTTTACTAGCATCGACACCTGGATACATACCGGGCGGCTGAAAATCGGCGGCATATGCAATCCATTTTAGAGCAGGCAAAAATGGAATCGCAGCAGATGTAGACATTACACTCGCGCTGATCGCTATTAGGCAGATCATTAGTGCTCCACATGCGTGATTAGTCATTTGGGACATCCATTCCTTTCGCCCAGTCCGCAGAAATTGACGCGGCTGCGAGTTTTCAGGAAAAATATTTCCTGTCAGAATGAAAGCTTCATTGATTATTGGAAGTGTAGTAATTTGAAGAAGATAGCTAACCGTCATAAAAATAAAAACGGTAATCAAAGCTAACATTGCAAAAATCAACAGCCACGCGGCCGGATAAAAGAACACCGTTGCAATGCCCACGGTGACATCAAAATATTGAGGAGGCAGTTTCGTGGCTTCTCCGACAAACGCGCGCGCAGGAATAATAGCAAGTATGAACGCAAAGCCATGAAACAATGTCAGGATGGGTCGCCCAACACTTGATGCCCACCCAATGCGAAGATATGGAATAACCCAAGAAACAAAACCGATAGCGAAACTTATGAATGCCGCGTGAATAATGTACCGGAAAGCGCACTGGAAACGACCGTGAATGGCGCGTTAAAAGTGTACCAATCCTAGCCTGTAGTCTTATGTTCCTGAAGGTACATAAGAAAGGCGGAAAG